>FUIF01005259.1_pt1 | contig 10145 bp, 16 predicted proteins | sample 1003461 | NCBI WGS metagenome assembly FUIF01 (sample SAMEA80401918, study PRJEB19352) | marine metagenome
GTATATATATATGATTTGAATACATCATCTTTTATTAATATAGATGATAGTAGTGTGATGGTATCACAAAGAACATCTAACTTAATACAGTTTGATGATTCTTTATGTGTGATGAATCATAGCACAGGACAGTTGGTAAAGTTTGATACGGATGTGGCTACACAAGTTATTAATATGTCTACTAAAGAATTTGACTTTGATACTCCTACTCAAGATAAAAAGATATATTCTATTTATGTAACATATAAATATGGTGGGGGAATATCATTGAGGTATGGATTAAATGGTGCTGCTGCTACAACTACTACAATAGATAGACAAGGAACTTCGTCAAATGCTTTAGGTACAAGCTCATCATTTGTGACAGAAAAGTTTACATTTGAAAGTTACTACTACTGCTAAGTCTATTCAGTTAAACTTTACAGGAACAGCAGCCAATGCAAACTTTGAGATAGAAGATATAACTATAGTATACAGGACAAAACCATTAAAGTAATGAAGATACCAGTACATAAAGGACCACTAAGTATAAAGTCTCTACAGAATGGAGACCAGATATTACAATTTCATAGAGGTAAAATGAAGTTGATTGTAAAAGAATTTAATAAAGTTTTTGAAATGGAATTAAGTAATCCAAATTTAAAAGAAGTAACTAGGTTTGCAAAATATTCAGATGTAAAAGCACCACAGAAAAATGCTATCAAAGTATTTAAAGATGGAGTAAGAGTAGCTGAACCTACAGGTAAAAGTACATACTTAACTTTACCATCAGATACAGATACTAATGTTCAAGCTGAAGAAACACAAATTATTACATCAGGTGTAGATGCAGGTAAACTATTAGAAAGATAATATAATGAATAGCACATCAAAAAACAGATACTTTACCATTGTTAAGATTGACTTAGCAGAGGGAAAATTGGTAAATTTTAGACAAACATCTTTACGTAAGGACACATATGGCATATAGTGTAAGAGGAAAGTACAGTAATCAACAAAAATACAGTGATAGACAATTCAATCAAGTTCTTGATTTATTAACTTTAAAAGCAAATGAATCTTCTATTCTACAAGAAGAGCTACAAGAGAGTGTAGACAGGTCAGCTAAGTACGCAAAGAAAGGTAAGAAAGCAGGAATATTTGGAGCTATAGCAAGTGCTTTTACTGGACCAATAGGAGATGTTGTTATAAATGCTGGAGTATCTGCATACAATGACAGGTTAAGAGACAGAGCCTTAGATAGAAGTAATATTGATATGTCAAGAATTACTTACTTAAACAGAGCTGCTGATGAAGCTAATAGGAATGCAAAACAATTTGCTAAAGATATTACTAAGGGTATGAAGTTTGGAGACCAATTAGACACCGTAGCATTATCAGCATTAAATGCTGTTGTCCAAGAAAGTGAAGCATTTAAAACTGCAAAAGAAGGTTTTAAGAAAAAGTGGGATGAACAGACATTTAAAGAAAAATTTAATCCTAAAAATTTATTAGAGATGAGTAAAGATTATTTTGATGCATACAAATCTGAGCTTGGTAAACTTTCAAAACTTGGTTTAGAAGAATATCAAACATTAGAGGGTTTAGCTAAAGTAAAAAATACAGTTCCTGACCAAACTTTACTAAATCTAATATTTAGCGGACAACCTACCCCTTACGATAATATAAAATTGAATATGGTTCCTTCTACATTGGAGGCAAATAAAGATGGCAACTAGACTACAGCGTTTATTAGGATTAGCACCTTTACAAAACTTGATGGATAGAAGTAAGCAAAATGATAATCCACTAAATCAGGGAGATTTAAATGTACAATCTCCAATACAACAGATGCAAGTACAACAACCTATGGGATATACACCTATGGCTGCAGGTGTATCTACACCAAGACCTATGGCTGCAGCTCCTGTAAGAACTAATTATTTTAATCAACAAATGCAGAATACAGGAATGCAAAGTCCTTTTGACCCTGTTTTTATTGATGAGGCTGGTCCTGAAGATGAAATCAAGGGAGGAGCACCATCTGTAACACCTAAAAACATTCAACAAATTAGACAAGATATTGAAGGAGTAGATTATTTTTTACCTGGAGTAAGCTATCGTACAGACACAGATGATGGTGATGATGGATACGGAGATATAGATGTAGATGAAGGCACAGGCACAGGTACAGGTACTGCATCACAAAGATTTAAAACAGACCCACAACAATTATTAGCTAGTTTCTTTAGTGCATTGCCACCAGGACAATCAGACAAACTAACAAGATATACTAGCCCTGATTCAGAAGAAGGTGTCAATCTAAGTAATAGAGAGTTAGGTGCATTAGCTGGATACGACTATGATAGATTGCAAGGCAGTCAATTACTTAATCTTTTAGGTACTGCAGGTATTGGAGAATTTAAAGACCAGTTTGCAGATGCAGCAGAAAAACTAGGAAATCTTCAAGAAATGCGTAGTCAATTATTTGCAGATGAATTAGAAGATGCATCTACTGCATATCAAACATTAATGTCTTATGTAGAGCAAGGCAGTACATCAGGTTTAATATCTGGAGAACAACAAGTAGCAACTGAAAGAGCAACTAAAGATTTAGAGAGTGTACTATCAAGACAGTTAGCTGGAGCTGAGTCACAGTATCTGGGAGAAGTAGACGCATTATTGTCATCAAGAATGCAAGAACTTACAGATAGTTTAGGTAGAATACGTGCAGATGTAGAAGCTCAAAACATAGGAGAAGGAGTTACTCTTGATGATTTATATGGAGGTAGCACAGGAACATACGACTCAGGATTAATGGGCAATGTTTCTGGTATTGGCGGAATAAACTTTGGTAATATATTTAGACACAGACAAGATACTGGTAGTTGGGGAGACTTTGATTTCTCCAATATAATGGGAGGGTATAACAATGGCTAACGGAACAAGACGAGTAAACTTAGGTAGTTTCAGTATTGATATTCCTGACACAGATAATGCTGCATTAAATGCATTGAATAGATTAATACCTTCTACAGCTGAACAAATACAATTAGCTCAATTAAAAGCTCAAGAACGAGTAAAAATGAAAGAGCTTGAGATAAGAGAAAAAAAAGAAGCTTATGATATTTATAATAAAGAAGCAGATAAATTACCTTATCTTTCTAATAAAGTTGCCTTTGCTAAGATAAATGAATTAGATGAAGTAGTAGATAACTTTTCATCATCATATAACCTTGAAGAAGAATTTAAAGTAGAGAAAAAAATTCAAGAAATGGCAGTCACAAAAGACTGGAGAACATTAACTCAAAACTATTTAGATATTATTAATAATCCTGAGTCTACATATTACAGAGATAATATGGATGGATTAGCTAATAGTCTTTTAAAAGGTAGTAATTTCTTTAACATAGATTTTTTAAATGAAGCAAACATAAACTTAACTCTGTTAAAAAATGATAAACAGTCTTTAGTGCAAGATATACAAAAACTTTCTCAACAAATAGTAGCTCCATCTGCAATTCAAGATGAAGACACACAAAAGGCAAAAGACCAATTAATACTAGAACAACAAACAAAAGTAAATGATTTAAAAGAATTAGAATCAGAAATTAATATACTTCAAAACGATATTAATAATCCTTTAAACTTAGCTTTAAAAGTGTATGGAGTTGAAATAGACAAAAAAACAAAAGCTAGACAATTAAAGGAGTATGAGGGAGAAGAGAAAACAAAACTAGAATTTGTTATGAATGAACTCAATGATGCTTTAGGTCCAGAAAAAATAGAAGAAATGAGAGAAGGCAATCCAGAAGAATTGAATTTCTTAATTGAAACATTAAAATCTCAACCATCAAGTGTAGAAGAAATGACAGCTATGATGTCTATGACTGATGAAGAAATGATAGATAGGATAGCAAGTTTAGAACTTGGACAAGACATTCCACCTATTGATGAGCCTATATCCTTTGATGAAATACCAGACTCTGTTTCAACCGTTGAACAAGCAAAAGAAGTTTTAGATATGTTAAGAGACCCTATGAAAGGTGAAACATTCTTTAGCAGACAAGAAGGTGCTGGGGAAGAATCAAGACGTGTGTTATTCCCAAGCGGTCTAGGTGAGTTTGCATCAGAAGTTGGATATACAGGAAGAAGAAATCAACTAGAAAGCAAGTATAGAAGTATAGTGAACGTACAAAAATCTAATAATCCTACATACGTAGACAAACAGACAAAACGATATTTAGCAGAGTTTAATGAGCAACTAAGGAAAATTAAGAGTAAGGATTATGAGTGATAATTACTCTACCAACGAACTAGCAAATTCCTTTTTAAATAGTGCTAGAAGAAGACAGATGTATGCAGATGCACCTGTTCCTATCAAACTATCTACCCCGCATATCTAAGTGCCCTATTTCAAGAGTCATATAATAAAAGTACGTATGGATTAGTAGACCAACTTATCAATGGACAAGAACGATACGACTTGTCTGGCTTTGAACAAGGTACTTTATTTGATGTGGGAACTACTATGATGGCTCTTGTGTTAGACTTACCTACTTTTTTTGTAGGGGGAAGTGTTGCAAAGCTTGGAACAAAAGGATTAGTAAAAGCTATTGGTAAGAAAAAAATAACTGATGGTAAAAATCAAGTCACTAAAATTTTAGCTCAGAACAATGCAAGACCTGAGTATATCAACAAAGTAAATCAACAACTTCAAAAAACATTTATTGATAATGGAGACAGACTAATAAACGAAGCAGGTGGGTTGGCTTTCATTAGTGGAACTCACGATATGTTATATCAAAAAATAAATAAAGATGATGTAAACTTAGCACAAAGTGTAAACCAAGCTTTATTAGGTGCAGCATCTATAGGTCTCGGTAAGTTTGGTAAGATTGCTGCAACAAATGTAGTAGGTAAAAAAGCTCCTAATATGTTAAAAGCTACGCTTGGTACAGGTGGAGAAGTAATAGGATTTACACAACCATATACATTTGCAGAAGGTAAACTATTACCTAGCCCACAAGACTTAGCACATACAGCTGCTATTATAGGTGGTATTAAAATTGTATCATCTGGATTAACTGGTATGAAAGGCAGTGTTGTAAATAGAGTAAAAGAATCTGAAAGAAAGTTTGGTAATAGAGACTTAACTGTTAAAGAAAAAAAGTTAAGAGATGAAACATTAGAAAGAGAAAGTTTTACCAACCTTGCAAAACCACAAATATTTTTTGGCAATGAAGGTGCTGTACAAGTTGTAAGCTCAACAAAAAATACATTTGAGTTTAGAGCTTTAGATTCAAATGTCACACAAAAAATGACTAAGAATGAGTTTCTGAAACAATATCGTGTAGATAAAGGAGACTTAGCACCTGTAGCTCAGTTAGATAAAATTATTACTGACGCATCCAAAGAATATCCTAAACTGAAGCTAAGAACTGACTTAAATAAAATGTCCCCAAAACAAAAGTATGAACAAATACGATTAGTGCAGGGACAAAGAATGAAAGATAATGTAGAGAGAGAAATCAAACTGTTAGACATAGATAATGTAGATACAGGATTTTTTAGTAAGCTATTAACATTTAGAGCAGAAACATTACCAAGTATCTTTGGATTAAGAACTTCTCCTTTTGCTACACCTGAAGCTATTGTAAGAAGAGTAGGTGCTAAGGCAGAAGCAAGACAAAGGGTTGCAACTATTAGATGAATATTCTATTGATAAAGATGCGGTGATAGCAAACATATTTGATAAACACGGTATTACAGACGGTATGCTTTCTAAAATGAGTAGAAAGATAGAATCAAACTTACTGAGCAATTAGAAACATTGCCTGATAGTATGTTAGATAATACAGCTAAAAAAGTAAGGGCAGCTTTATCAGATATGTACGAAGAATATGCAAAGCTTGACCCACGCATACAACCATTTGTTAAACAATATGCAATGAGAGATTTAAGATTAGATGTAAAAGACAAGCTAACAGAAATTAGATTGAAGTTAGTACAAGAACGACCAAGTTAGATGACGCATTGCAACTGGGAAAAGATTTTACAAAAGAGCAACAAGCATTTTTAAAAAGAAAACTAGATAATGAGATTAAAAACAATCCTAATGCTGGAGTTAGAAGTTATCTTTCATTTTTAAAAGAACAATCAGGTGACGATTACTACAGACAATATTTAAATATTAGAAATGATTTAAACTCAGTGTATCATAAAACATTTCACAATATGAAAAAAGGTAGAGACACTTATATTTACTGGGACAAGAAAAAGAAAGCATACAATGCAGACATATTTGAAACAGATGGCGTAGTGAACTTTTTAAATTATGCAAACACTTGGGGAGACCAAGTTGCAAGAGCAAGACATTTAGGGGTAAGAACTGGAGATATGCAGTATGGTAGAATTGAACAGATTATAAGAACCCTAGAAAATAAAGGGGATATGTTTAGTGCCAATGCTTTAACTGAAACATTAATTAGAGCAACAGGTGCGATTGAAACAATGCCTTTTTATAATTATAGTCCTAAAGTAAAGAACCTATATAGAGCTACTACAAACTGGACTATTGCTACAAAGATTGGATTGGGTACTGCTACTTATGCTAATATGACACAGTTTATGATTTCAAGTTTATTGTTTGGTAATTATGCAGTAGGTATACCAGGATTTGTAAACACTTTTACTAAGAGTGGTAGAAAATTTAGAAGAGAAGCTGGTCTTGAAAGAAATGCTAATATTAGACACTTAGAAGTATTGTCTGGATTTAAACCTGCTGAGACATTTTCTGAAAAGATAGCAAATGCAACGACCACTGGTTCTGGTTTTAATGCTATTAATAGATTTAATATTTATACTTCTGCTGCTGTTGGTCACGATATGATGATTTATCTTAACAAAATAGCACAAGGTAAGTCAGGATTATTTAGCAAAACAAATGTACCTAAAAATGTCAGAGATAAAATTAGAAAGAAACTTTAGCTGGTCAGTCAAGAGAAGCTTGGGCAAAAGATAAATTGTATAGAGAGTATGGAATTGTATTTAATGGTAAAGAATTAACTAAAGAACAACTTACTCGTGGTTCTATAAGATATAGTAGAGATACACAGCTATTAAGAAATCATACCAAAGAATTATTATGGATGACACATCCTAAGTTTAGACCTTTTGTTACATTAAAAACATTCCCTTTGAAACAAGCTAAGTTTATTAAAGATGGATTATCAAGAGAACTATCTTATGGTAATGTATTACCTGTTGCAAGATTAGCAATAGCTGCTAATGTTGGAGGTACTGCATTGCTTTGGGCATATGATACAATAGGTAAGGTATTATCTGGTAGAGATGATTATGATTTTCGTCAAGCAGAGTTTGCTGTAGATAGGATAGCTGCAGTTGGAGCTATGGGTATAATGGGAGATGTGTTAGCTGCAGAAGATAAAATGCAAAACTTAAGATTCAATGTCACTCCTGTAATATTATCTGACATAGAAAAAATATATGATGCTACTGCACAATTAATTAATGAAACAGGAGACTATGGAATTGTAGGTGCAAGTCGTAGGTCTTTAACAAGATACAGTAAAATATTAGGTAGCAATACAAACAACCTAGCAAAAAGATTTCAGTCAGCAGAACAGTTAGATGGTAAATTAAAATATCAAAAGACTAGAGTAAACAAAGAAATATTGGAAGCAGTATATGCAGGTGAAAAGAAAAAAGCTAGAATATTATTGAATAATTGGAATGAAGCTAACCCTGATTATCCTATATTAGAACCATCAGTTGCTGACATTTATGAATTGGTTAGAAAAAAACAAGAGAAACGTAGTAAAGAACTACAATAGTAATTTTTTCGACACTTCTTGGAAATTTTCTTTACGAGAATGCCCATAGAATCCATTATCTTTTTCTTTTGGATATAACTATCGACAAATAACACTTATTGCCCTGAAGGCACAACCTAGTGCGTTATTCTGCATTTTGGTATTTTTCGTGTAATTCCAGGGCAACAGCGGACAAATAGACACATAGGTCTAATAATTCTTCTATACTTTCTTTAAGATTGTCCCTACTTCCATCAATAGGAACTTGTTCCCCATACTTTTTAGCACCATCTTCAAGACGCTGCTTTATTAATTTTAAAATCTTATCGTTATTCTTCATCTTCTGGGTGAAATAAATCGAATAGTTTATTTGCATATTCATTATTTTCTGAAAGATGCATACACAAAAAATCATATCCTAATATTTCTGACTTCCATTCATAGTCATCATATATTTTTCTACATATATCTTGAACTACTTTATTATACTTTTCTTCATCAATACCATAAAGCCAAACTAAGATAGCTAAGTATTCTGTAGAATATTTATTCTCCATTTTTTCTTTTGCTAATTCTCTTTCAAGTTGATATAACTTCTTTATCAACCCTTTACGGTCTTTAAATTCACCTAAGCTTAAATCAGCATACTTGTCTAATTCTTTTGACAACTCTTCGTATTCTTTTTTTAATACTTGATATTGTTTTTTGTATGGAGCAATCACTTTAAAGTCCAACCTCTACCATACTTAGCCTCAAACTCTGCTTCTAATTCATATCTTTCTTTTGAGAATGCAGGGTATGATTTGGCTTTCTTTAATCTATCCTCAAACTGACCACGTGGTTTACCATACTCACTATACTTAGGTCCTTTTTTCTTAGCCATACTTATCCTCCTTATCTTCTAAGCTTCTTAATATGTACTTCTCTCTTTCTTTCATAGCAAGAAGTCTATACTCTTTTAGCTTGTCATCTTGATTCTTTAATTCATCAAGAAGACGTTTGTATTTTTTATATGTTTTTTTATCTATCATAATTTTTGTTGGGCTAACGAGTAGCCAACCCATTTGCAACAATAATCTACTTTAAAGGAATTAATATGAAATAAAAGGTAAACAGGATTGGGTACCTGCGACAGTCCTTTTAACTACCATTAATTTATTAAATTTTTATTGTTAGTGTTAGCCCAAATGTGCGGTGTCAAGTAGCAAAGGAAAACAGAGGTAAATGAAAAACCCAAAAAACCACCTGACACCTAATAATTAAAATGGCATATCATCATCTTGCTGTTGTGATGATGGTGCATTACCTCTTTTTGATTCATACTCATTATTAGTTTCAAACTTAATGGATATGTATTCATTACCATTCTTTGCTGTCTTAGTCCAACCTGATATGCGACCTTCAACCCCATTAAAAGTAACTGTACTTATTGTTTTCCAGTTTGGTCTCTTAGGATTATCGCCTACATCATTGTAGAAAAGATTTGCTGAATTTTCTGCTTGTTTGTAATCACTCATTATTGTCTCCTTTAGTCTATATGCTCAGCAGAAGTAGGGTTAGCTGCTCTCAGCACATCCTCATCTGTTGGCATTGTTTTTATTTTTTTCTTTATGTTTTTCTATCTTGTCTTGCACTTCAAGATAAATCTTTCTTAAGTCTGTTCTTAACTTATCTTCCAACTCTCCTTCGTGTGGTTGTCTTGTTAAGATTTCTATTAACATCTTTACTTCTTGTGATGTTAGTTTGATTAATACTTCTGGATTCATTTGTTATCCTTTGGTTTCATATATTTATATTGTCTTGCTCTTACTACTCGTCTTGAGTCAGAAGAACTTAATAATTTTTTACGATACTCACTAACTAATTCGTTGTATCGTTCTACACCCTTACCTGTAATCTTGCCCTCATCAATTAGTTTTTTATATACAGATATTAATGCACTACGCTTCATTGTCAATCTCTTTTAATAACTTTAACATTAAAAGATAATCTTCCAAATCTATAACAATGCTAGGCTTTAATCTATCTGCCCTTATTACTACTCCTACTTCTTCTTTTTCAGGTAGCAAGTATGAAGGTATAGACTTACGCATCTTACATCCATAGTATTTATCTTCAATTAATATATCTCCTAATGGATGACAAGCACCGCCTCTGTCTCTGTTGTGTGCTTCTAACTCGTACTCTTTAGCTAGGTTTACTGCTAGTCTTTGTAGCTCTGCTCCCCTCTGCCTGTTCCTTCTTCCCCTTTGTTGATGCGTCTTTTTCTTTTTCAATTTTACCCTCCACAAATTCTGTGAGTTTGTCTACATCTTTATTCATATCAAGGTA
>FUIF01015555.1_pt1 | contig 10138 bp, 19 predicted proteins | sample 1003461 | NCBI WGS metagenome assembly FUIF01 (sample SAMEA80401918, study PRJEB19352) | marine metagenome
CTATTGCACGTGCAATAGGTATCAGGCATAGTGTATGCAGAGTTGAGTCACGGCACACAGAAAGGCCAGTACCGAGATGATTACGCAGACAGTCAGAGCAACGTGCTCCGAGGCCGGCAAAGTCGAGCTGGAGTTCGTCACCGAGGCACACATCGACGGCGCGAGCGGGTACCAGGCAGAGACAGTCGAGCTCACGATGGATGAGCTCGGAGAGTTCGGCGAGATGGTTGCCGGCAAAGAATATCCGGTAGAAGATTGGCCGGGTATTGAGGATTTCTTGCCTCAGCCGTAACAAGGAAGGATCTCACAAGAGCCCGGCATCGAGCCGGGCTCTATTGTTGTCCGGGTACCTGTGCGGCCATGACCATAATACTATTGCACGTGCAATAGAGCCGGTATATAGTATTTACAGAGTTGAGACAGCGCACACAGAAAGGCACAGAGAAAATGATCAGCACAACAGGAGTCACGAACGCGGCTTCGATACAGAACCTCTGGAGCGGCGAGAAGCTGACAGTCAAAGTAGGAGACTACCAGGGCGAGCTGATCAGTATCGAGCTCGGCGAGATTCTGACTTACCGGCGTGGCGTTGCAAGAGACAATCAGCAGGTCAAGGTTGTGATCGAGACGGCGAGCGGCGAGCGTGAGATGAACGTAAGCAGCTACTACCCGATGAGGGTACTCGAAGTCTAAGGAAGGATGATGAGCGGCCGTCTCGGTGCCGGCCGCTCGAAACATAGAGAGGCGATTTCATGGAGTTTGTAGAGATGATCCAGACGACACCGGCAGACATATTCGGCGGCGTCGGAGCCGCGCTTACGATAGCATTCGCGCTATTCGTTCTGTTCACTCTGGCGGGAATAGCAAAGGTGGCGAGTGCCTAGAGTAAAGCTACCGAATACGCTAACCGATAGTGAGACGCCGGCCGCGCTCCGAGCGCGAGTGATCGAGCTCTATATTCAGCACTGCCGAGGCGAGGCCGGCGGGCCGCTGGATGGTAGCGAGCGCCGGCAAGTATCGCAGTGGCGATTCCTGAAGTGGTTACGCGAGCATCGGCTCGAATATCGAGAGGGCAGGCATTGGATGTTAGAGCAAGATCCTATAGTAGTACGGCTCGTCGAGCACATCGGCACGGCTGAGATCCTGGCACTAGGCGGCCGCCAGGGCGCGGCTGAGCACGCCGAGGATTGCCGGAGCAAGCTCGAAGATTATATTATGACTTCGAGCCCGCTGAGCAGGCCGGCCGCGAGAGTGTTGATTCTCGGCTCGATCACCGGCTATATAGATAGTTATATCGAGAATGCGCTAAGATAGAATCCTACACCCGCCTCTCTGTGGATGTAGGCTCAACTCTAGAGGGCTCCGCAAGGAGCCCTCGCCTCGTTAAGTACCGATCTCTACAGGACCATATTACTATTGCACGTGCAAGGGTGATGAGCGATACTACGAGTGTCAAAGGCAATACGGCCGGCGACTACCCGAAAGGGACTCTCAATGAACTTCTACACCACTTCCCCGGCTCCGATTCGCGTCTTTACCGAGACGTGGGCCGAGGCTCGCAATTGTGCCGTCAACTGGCACAAGGCCTCGGGGCTCGTAGTCGCCATTCGTGCGGCTACTCCGGCCGAAAAGGCCGAGGCCGCATTCGACGGCCAGGAGATCGCGTACGCGGTCGAGCCGTCGAGCGGTGCCGGGCTGATGACTCTGGCCGCTGCCGGTCCTGGCGGCCTGGAGGCCGAGCACTACGGCACCGATATTCTCACCGGCGAGCTACTGGCTCGCTAGTGAGAAGCGCGGCCGGCGAGGCTGAACCGATAGACTCGCCGGCCGCAATCACTGAGGGAACGTGAACACTCAGATATTAGCACACAGGAGCGTAACGATGGCAGTCGAGATCAGATACGTGAGATCAGGAAACAGACGCGGGCCGAATTGTGAGCTATTTTGGGAATACGAGTGCCTCGATAGTGCCGGCCGCGAGATCTCAGCGACGATATTCGAGCGACCTGCAGGCGGTGACATCGAGCCCGGATGGTACGTAGAATTTCATCACAGTACGATGATTTGGTACGTGAACGATGAGCCGGCAGCGAATATCGACGATGCTACCGAGATCATGCGAGCCGAGCTCGATAATCCAACCTGGTAGAGACGAGAGCGGCCGGCACTGTCGCATAGTGCCGGCCGTTCGTGTTGTGGGCTGCCGGCCGCGTATACCCGGCAGCAACCGGATCATACCAGTACCGGCGCGAGTGTGACTCGAATACTATTGCTACATTGCACGTGCAAGGTATTATGTATCCAGAGTTGAGAAGATCAGAACAGAGAGGGTAGACCAGATGACAATCGGCGAGCTGATGAGTGGCGAGTATCAGGATAAAGTATTCCTCGTCGCATCGTACGATGCGGAGCTCTGGATACAAGAGGCTGACATCGAGAGCCTGGAGCTAGGGCCGCAGGGTAACACAATCGAGACGGCTCAGAGAGTAGACATATACTCACGCCGGCCTGTAGAGGCTCGACGATCCCGGCGCGTGATTAGCTCGGATGTGGTCAAGGGCTCCGAGATCGAGGCTGAGCTGGTCAAGCATAGCCGGCCATTCTCGGCAATCGTCAGTGTCGGATTCCTCACCGGCTCGATGGCGGGCCGGATGATGTGGGAGGGATTGGGCGAGAGCATCGGAGAGGAGGCGCGAGGCGCGGCGCTCTAGTAACGTAACCGGCGCTCTGGTATCAGCTCCAGAGCGCCGGCCAAAGAGGGAAGAATCGCGGCAATTATGCCAGAGAAGCACACCAGAGAATCCGATACCATAACGAGTATCGGGCTCCACATCGGAGACACTGACCGGCGAGGTTGTTTACCACGGACAGTACACTGCCGGAGAGCTGCCGGGCCGCAAGAGCAAGGCGTTGATCAGGATCAACGATCAGGGCCACTGGTACCCGGCGGCATACTTTAAGTCCGAGGAAGAATTCGAGATGTTCTACGAATTCTTAGAGCGGCTAGGAAGGGGTATGCAGACGTAGCAGAGCGCAATAGCGCCATTGTAGATTGTGAGTCATGCGGGAATGAAAAGGCTCTTAGAATTTATCCTCGGCTCGCCAGAGCCGGTATGGCCGGCGGTAGTGGCTAAGGCTCTCAGAGAGAGCAGGCCGCTGGAGCCGCCAGGCAAGCCGCCGGCGAACATCAGGCCGCGAGGTGCTGAGGCGGCATAGAGAGAATGAACAGAGCCCGGCTGATCGAGCCGGGCTCTGTGATTGCTATGAGAGGCGGTCCCATGCGTACGCAATATAACACGCCGGCACGTACCGTGCCTACCCGGACCATAATACTATTGCACGTGCAATAACTATCAGGCATAATAGCTCCAGAGTTGAGAAGCACACAGAGAGGAAACAGAAACAATGACTTACACACTGATCGAGCGGCGCGGGCAGCAGGCTAACCTCGTCGAGTTCAAGATCAACACCGAGACGGCACAGATCATCGAGCGGCCGTTCAACGCTTGCGACCGATACCGGACAGTGACTATCGCCGAGGCGCGAGACTACTACCGAGAGATGCAGGCCAAAGGCTACCGGCCGGAGTAACAGAACCAAAGGAGCCCGGCAACGGGCCGGGCTCCAGCTCAACACAGAGAGGCAGATCCAATGTTAGAGGGTACGACGATCAGAGTAGAGTCAGGCGATTATCAGGCAGTGGCGACACTTACAAACGTGGGCGACTTCGACGAGTACGAGAGCGGCGGCTGGCAGATCCAATATGCATCGACGAGTCTGGAGTATCCAGGAGATCTCGTCGAGTGGGATCAGCCGTCAGAAGTACACGAGAGCCCATACGAGGCGCTCGTAGAGGCGGCCGAATGTCTGGCGTACCAGATCGAATTCGAGCACGAGGATGATCAGGGAGCGTTATTCGATGAGTCCAAATAGCTACGACGGGCCGGAGACTCGCCAGGGCCGGCGGGCTCAGGTCCAGGTAGAGAATGCAATGCACAATATCCGGTCTATGTTCGGATTCGGCGGCATAGAGCCCGATGATCGAGACGATTACGACGAGGCAATGATCCAGGCCTCGATAGCCGAGCAGATGCTCCAGCTCGTACGGCACGGGCTGATCTATGGATTCGCGGCCGGATTCTTTGCCGGCACTATGGCGGCGGTGCTAATCGTCGCATTGATTGGGGCGGTGACGTGAGCGAACTAATGCAGGATCTCAGAGCGGCTATGGATACGCTCGATCTCAACATGACGCACCTTGCCAGGGAGCTAGGAGTATCCTGGTCTACCGTCTGGCGGTGGTTCAACGAAGGGCGCGAGCCGATCAAGCCGCACCGGCGCGAGATCGAGCGGCTGATCAGGAAGGCAGAGCGGCAGCGTGGCTGAGTTTAACCCTAAGGATCATCTGATCCAGATACGACGCAATGAGAAGTACAAGGATCGTAACGGCCGGACGCAATACCGAGAAGTGCTGTCGGATTACTTGCCGGCACGGCACCGGCTCAGGTGGTTGCTGGAGGATTATCCGGCCGCGTACCCGCTCGTCGAGTTCGAGAATGTCGGGAGTGGATTGCTCGCAAAGTGTGAGATCACAATATCCAGAGACGGCTATACCGTGAGAGGTATCGCTCACGCCTACGAATCGAGCGCCATCGCGTACGAGCGAGCCGAGACGCGAGCAATCGGCCGCGCTTGCGCTCACCTGGGATATGGCACCGAGTGGAGCGATTCCTCGGATGAAGTGATAGAGCACGAGGAGAAGCTCGCGAGACAATCAGCGCCGGCACAGAGGCAGCCGGCCAGACAGTCAGCGCCGGCACAAAAACAAGCTCAGCGAACAGCGCCGAAACAGTCAGCGCCGGCTAGCGAGACATTCGATGAGCCGCGAGCGGCTGACGAGATCCTGAGCTCGGAGACTTACGCGATTGTGTGGGATCTCTACACAACCTCGAAGATGAATCCGGCAGCCGTGCTCAATTGGGTACGGCGATTCCTCGGAGATGCTAATATAAACGGTGAGATGTGGCCGGATGAGGGACACGCCGAGGGAATAATCCAACTTCTCACCGAGAGCCAGGCATCTATGCTTGCCGAGCATCTTGAGAGAGTGCAGAAGTAATCGCCAGGGGCGCGAGGATCAATTCTCAGGACATCCGGCGGCTATCGGGTATAACGAGCCCGGTAGCCGCTTTACCATCTCTAGAGTTGATCCTCGCGGGGAGGCGCGCTCATGTAATAGATCATTCTTTGCCGAATCTTCTACACGTATCGAAACTTTGAGGAGAATTACATGAGCGTAACGGCGCTGGAAGCTGCCGACAAACTGAATCTAGAGCTCGCCGGGCTCGATATGGACATTACCGAGATCGGGCTAGGCACCGAGCTCAGTGCTGATATTCCTATCGAGGTATGGCTGGCGGCAACGTCCGGCATTATCAGGATCAACAAATCGGTACAGTGGGTAGTAGGCGACCTGCTCAACTATGGCGAAACTCGATACGGCGAGGACTATTCGCAAGTCGCCGAGATCAGCGGGTATTCCGAAACATCATTGCCTACCCTGAAGTGGGTAGCAAGCAAGATCGAGTACGAGCGCCGATGGTCAGAGCTCGATTGGTCGCACCATCGGCTCGTAGCAGACCTTGATCCAGACGAACAGGATACCTGGCTACAGCGGGCATTCGATGGTGAGTGGTCAGTACGCAAGCTCGGAGCAGAGCTGAAAGCTGCCGAGGGCATCTTAGATCCAGACAGCCCGCGCAAGCCGCGCAAACTTGTTAGCGACATCGAGACGCAGGCATATCACCTCGTCGAAGTGGTCGGTATTGCCGGCGACGAGACGCCGGATCTCGTCAGCGAGAGCCGCGAGTTATTGCCGAATGTCTGGACGGCGATAGATGCACTCGCCGAAGTGTCAGAGACTGAGGATGAGTGATGCCGTATTACGTCCGGTATCACCTGGTAGACAATCTCGCCGGCGTGAGAGTTGACGGCGAATTCTTCGAGGATCAGGGTATCTACACTGTGCGAGGCAAGCCGAGGCTATACGAGCCGCGAGAGATCGAGGGATTGCCAGAGGGAGAGTACCGGCCGGCGACTGATGCCGAGCTGGAGGCCGGCAGAATCGGCGGCACATCATCGTATGCGGGAGTGGTTCTTGTCTACGATGACGGCTCAGAGTATGCTCTCTAGCGGCGAGTTGAGCACAGTAGAATAAACAGAATACCGCGCTGAGATTGCTAACTCGCTGGAGCCGCCATAGTCTCGGCGCGGTGTTCTTTGCCAGAGAGGCGGATCTATGGCGAACGTAGTTCGTATCCAGAACAGGTATACGAATGTTCCGATGTGGGTAGTAACTCACCAGGGATTGAGCGACCGGGCGAAAGTGCTCTATGCTCTGCTCTATTCGTACGGAGAGCAGGCATTCCCGGCACGTAACACACTCGCAAAAGAGCTCAATTGTTCGGTATCTGCTCTAGATCGAGCAGTGAACGAATTACGTACCCTCGGCATCCTACACAAGCACACCAGACACCGAAACAACGGCAGCCAGACGACTAACGTATACGTGATCGAGACGAGCCCGCCGGCAACGTCAGATGATCCTCACGGCTACGCGGCAGATCCTCGACCGTCAGATCCTGGAGCCGTCGAGGGGGTACTCACCCGTGAGGAGGGGGGGCTACTCAGTGCCGAGGAGGGGGGGGTAGTCAGTGCTGATGACCCCGTATTAAATAAGACTGATCTTAAAGATCTTAATAAAGAGCTATTGTCTTACGACAATAACGCACGTTTGCCGGGCATCGAGCAACAATCAGAGCAACCGGCAAATATGGTGTATCATGTATACGAACAGTGGATAGATGCTACCCGGCCGGCTGGAGAGATCAGCCAGTCATACAAGGGCAAGCAGCTCGGCATCATTAAGCGATTGCTCGACAAGTGGTCAGCAGAGGACGTAGTACGTTGTATCAGGTCTATTGCTAGCGAGTCCTGGAGATCCTCGGCGTGGGATATGGGGCTCGTCTCGAATGAGATAGATAAGCGAGCCGCGCATGGGTTCCCGATTGCGAGTGGACAAGGACAGGTTAGCAGTGTTACAGGCCGAGGCCGAACGGCAGACGCCATCGAGCGCCGGCGAGCCGCTGACGATGACCGGGCTCCAGAACCTCGAATGGGCTCTAGCAGAGCTCGACAAAGAGAGGAATCATAAGGGCATGGGTACGCAACTATCCTCAATGGATCTACGGCAATACTGGCGAGAGCGAGCCGAGGCAGACACTGGAGACGATCTCAGAGATGAGATCAACGTATCGGCTCAGATCCCTCACCGGCTGAGAGAGTACACGCTGGAGTCATTCCCTCGTAAGGACTCGGAGCTATACCGGGAAGTCTCGATGTTCCTGGATGATCGTCGAGCGTGGGAAGGGCTATTCCTTGCCGGCGGTGCCGGCATCGGTAAGACCGGGCTAGGCACGGTCGCATTCCGTGAGATGGTGGTACAGCTTGCATTCCGGCGGCGCGTCACCGGCGAGGCTACCGGCCGGCTAGGGCTCTGGATGACCGAGGCGTACTATCTACGGATTCTCAGGCGAGAGAATGAATCAGGGCCGTCAGGGCTCCGAGAGCGGGCCGCGACGGTGCCGGTGCTATTCTTCGACGATCTCGGCGCTAATAAGCGCTCGGAGTTCGTAGACGCTGAGATATTCGATCTGCTCGACGCTCGATACCGGGAGAATCTACCGATTATCGCAACGTCTAACTTGCCATTGCATCTGATAGACGACCGGATATTAGGCCGGCTCTATGAGTCCTGCAGAATGCCAGATACAGACGAGATGCCGGATCTGAGAGTTGAGGGATAATGGAGCAAGGTATCGGGCAAAAGCTCAGACAAGCTCCGCTCAATCGCAACCAGCGTCGGACGATGGATAAGCTCGTACGCAAAGTCAAGGCATCGGATCTAAATGCGAATAGCCGGCAGCTATTGAGGCTGACGCTCCAGCACGCGCTATTCCTGGAGACGACACTACGAGAGCTCAACGTCGAGGCGTGGGAGCTCGCCGAGCAGCTCGATCACGAGAGAGGCGAAAATGCCGCAGTGGCTAAGCTCGCTGAAAGCTACCCGGACCCGCGAGACTGAGTGGAGCGTCAGGGTAAGCTGGACAGTGCCGGACCATAGGAGCGGCCGGATTATCACAACGCGCCGGCAGACTTTCGATACGTATCGAGAATGTCTGGAGACGTTCGCCGGCGTGATCCTTGCCGGCAGTGGCTACGGCTATGATGCCGGGCTAGTGGGCTCTATAGATATGAGCCAGAGCGGCCACTCGATCAGAGATGCCAGGGCCGTCGAGTTGATTCGAGAGGATAGAAACGGGCTCAAAGTTGTAAGCCGTATCATCATTCCAGAGAGGCGGGAATGTGCAGAGGGAGTTACTACCGAGTAAGCCGGGGAACTCGCGAGTATTGAGCAACAAGTCGAGCAAGGCACCAGACGGCGTAGCAGTCAAGCTCAGGCCGTATCAGCGCGAGTGCATCCAGGCGATTCGACGAGACTACCAGGCAAATATAATGCGGCAGATGGTGAGCTTGCCGACAGGCACCGGCAAGACGATCATCTTTGCCTCGCTCGTCAGGCTCCGGCACCAGCTACCCGGCCGGCGATCATTGATCCTCGCTCACAGAGACGATCTGATTACTCAGGCGATCAAGCAACTAAATAAAATCGCGCCGGGGCTCGACGTGGGGAGAGTGCAAGCCGAATATAACGAGCACGATGCCGAGGTAGTAGTGGCAAGCGTTCAGACACTACACGCCGACAGATTACGCGAGACATTCGACCGGCAAGAGTTCGATACGATCATTGTAGACGAGGCGCACCACTCGACGGCTGCGAGCTATCGCCGAATTCTGGAGTGGTTTAACGTCTACTCCGATAAGCGCCGGTACGAGCCGGAATTCTGGCACCAGGTGGACGGTATAGATGCTCCCCTGACAGTCGGCGTCACGGCGACGCCAGAGCGCACAGACGGCCACGGGCTACAGTACGTATTCGACAAGATCGTGTACAAGGCGACCATATTAGAGATGATCCTCAACGGCTATCTATGCGATCTTCGAGGCGAGATCGTACAGCTAGAGATCAATCTCGACGATGCGACAATGAACGCCGGGGACTTTACCGGAGCGAGTCTTACGAGGCTGATGCTCGGAGCCGAAGCACCGGAGTACGTCTTACGGAGCTGGCGCAAGCTGGCAGCCGGCCGGCAGCGGTCCTTAGCGTTCGTGCCTACTATCGAGATGGCGCGACACTTGCGGGATTATTTCACCGAGGCCGGCGTCAGAGCCGCGAGCGTAGACTCGAAGATGAGCAGAGACGATAATCGAGATCTGATCGAGCGCTACAACAATGGCGAATTCGAGATAATGTTCAACGTAGCCAAGCTAACCGAGGGATTCGACTCGCCGGCCATAGACTGCTTACTGATGATCAGGCCTACGACGAGCAAAGTGCTCTATACGCAGATGGTTGGGCGAGGCACGCGGCTACATCCGGGCAAGGATGATTGTCTCGTTATCGACTACACAGGCGCGAGCTCACGGCATAAGTTGATCGTAGCCGGCGATCTGGTAGGGCTCGATCCTGCTACCGGCAGATCAGCACGCGAGGTTATCAGGGACACTGCCGCCGAATCAGGATTCCAGGAGCCGGTGTTCGTAGACGGCAAGCTCGTAACCATCGAGGCCGAATTCTTCAAGGATTCGAGGTTCCAATGGATCGAGTTGGGCAACGGAGCCTACTCTCTCACAACCGGCGACGGTATGGTAACTCTTGAGCAGGTTAGTGATGACTGGCAGGCCGTCTACTACCCGAACGATCAGGGCGAGAGTATCCAGGAGATCGGCGAGCCGCTCAACTTGTCGTATGCAATGGGTATCGCCGAGGATTGGGTAAGGGAGAGTGACGCTGAGTTACTGGTAGATCCGTTCGCGGCCTGGCGATTCAAGACCATATCCGAGGGGCAGCTCGACTATCTGACTCGTCGAGGCGTCACAGAGCTACCGATGAATCGTGGCGAGGCGGCCGATATGATCAATCAAATGATCGGCAGAGATCGAGTAGACAGACGGCGGC
>FUIF01017802.1_pt1 | contig 10138 bp, 15 predicted proteins | sample 1003461 | NCBI WGS metagenome assembly FUIF01 (sample SAMEA80401918, study PRJEB19352) | marine metagenome
GGAAAAAAAATATAGGGAAAAAAAGCTCAGTTCATCCTACTACCACACGCTGCAGAATAAGATCCGAAATGGTGACTTCCTGGATTCTGATGAGAAGGCATTCCGTGATGCTTATGAGCGGCAACAAAAAAACCTTGCGAAAAAAATAATGGTGATAAGCTCGGAGAAAGTTAACTCAACCCCGATAGGTCGACTATGCCAAAAGAATCAGTAAATGTGAAAGTCAAAGGCCAGTATTACGTTCCAGGTGAAAAAGGCTACACCATCAAAAACTATGAAACTTCCCTGAAAATGCCAGAAGGCTACCACAAGGGCAACGTCAAACGCAAACTTCTCAACACCTTGCCTACAGAGCTCAAGGATTTTGTCGCACTCCGAACATTCGAGATCGTGGACGAAGAATTTACGGAAGGCGAAACCTCGGACCAGGACGAGTTGGAGCTTGAAATAGCAAAAATCAAGCGTATGACCCGTGCCGCTACTGAGGCCTACATCAAGGAACAGGAAATCGATATTGATCCAGATGAATACTCGAAGGTCGGAGATCTGAAGGACGCTGTGATCAAATTCATCAAGATGTATGAGTCCGCAGAGGACGAGGATGAAGTCAGGGTTCCTAGTGCTCGGTTCGATCCCGAGACTGGAGAGAAACTCGACAAGCGTGGGTTGCCTCCTGTTGTGGAACCTAAGTAATTCTGCTATAATCTCCAGTAGGAGATAAACATGCCTAAAGCCAAACCGCAAGATAAGGCTAAGTCTAAAAAGCCTGAAGAGCTCACGGAACGAGAGAAAAAGTTCATAGCGGAGTACGTTGTTAACCGCAATGCCACCCGCGCCGCAATTCGTGCTGGATACTCCCCAGACAGCGCTGCGTTCATTGGCAGCGAGAACCTCAAGAAACCCTACATAAAGAAGATTGTCGATAAATACATTCAGGCTGAGGCTGAGGCGTATAAGATAGATGCTAGTAGGGTATCTAGGGAGTGGGCCTTTTTACTGGAAATAGACCCCTCTGAGTACCTTTACAAGGACAATAAGGGTAGGTGGCAGTATAAGGACTTCGATGATCTGACTCCCGAGCAAAAGAAAGGAATCAAGACATTTTACGTTACGAAGGGCGGAAAACTCAGGTACACACTGTATCAGCGTGAGGACTGCCTGGATAAAGTGGCGCGTCATTTCGGGATGTACGACGACTCACTGAAGGTAAAGGGGCTCGAAGGCCTGGAGGAACGGCTTAACGCTGGGCTCAAACGTGTGGCAGAACGCAGGAAGAGGTTGAAAGATGGCGAAAAAAGTAACATTATACCCATGAAGCTTGTGGAAAAAGAGAAGGATATCATCGACCAGATAGAGGAATATCTGGAGGCGGCAGACGATATCGACATAACTCTCTCGGTTTCGGGCAGGAAGATCCGAGGAATTTACATCGAAGTACCAGGGAGCTTTGGCGATGAGAATTAAAGACAGCTTATTCATTGTTCTGATGGCGTTCTTAATGGCGACGCTCATAATATTCATAGCGGGATGCTCGCACGATCCAGCGTTCGATAGGCCGAGTGCTTTAGAGCAACCCGATCACCAACGAACTCAAGAGCAATGGTCCGTGCAGAAAGCGGATCAGGGCGTTTTAGAGCAAAACATTGTGGGGGATTGGTACTACTGATGGCCGACAAATACAAATACGCATCCTTCCGAGGTAAGATAATCCGTATTCATCCTGATAAGCTACCGCAAGTATTGGAGGGCGATACCTGGGAGGACATGAAGCCACCAAAGAAGGCCGAGAACATCACCTTTGAATTCAAGAGGTTATATTTCTGTGGATTATAGTAGGACATTCTGCACTTGTGGTGAGCACGTTGGCCTTGGAGAATGGTCGCCATACAAGCGCGCGCAGACCTACAGCAAGATGAAAAGATTAGGCATTGCCTTGACAGACTCTCAATTTAAATACTTAATGTCCTGGGAAAAGAAACATGGAGCCGTGAAGAATGATCAAGCCGCATAACGATAGAGAGATCCAGGAAGCAGTCATTCGGATCGATAATGTGGTCCAGGCTATCAACGACAAAATGGATGCAGGTGAAATAGGCATCAGGTGGGGCCATAGAAAGATTGGAGAGCTCATCGCCTACAAAAGGGTATATACAAAAACAGGAAAGCAAGTTATACTTGGTCGCATTGATCACATCGAAAAGGCGTTTTTTGACCAGAGTAAAAAGAAGTAGAGGTAGGATATGACTGTTAAAGCTAAAGAAACCTATACCACCACAGGAACCAAGACAGCAATCGAAGTGTCACCCGACCACAGAGTATCGATGATCGTCAACGGAGGGGCGTCCGACGCTTACTCGGTCGAAGCGCAGATACAGAAAAATGGTGATTTCGTGGCGGTCGTTCCAACGGGAACATCAGGAAATATTGAAAAATCATTCACTGGTCCAATCTACGCGGTCCGAATGGTAATAGCAACTAATGCATCGGGCGACATAGAGTTTGAAGTCGTTGGTAGGTAGATATGCTGCAAGAGTTTCTCGTTCAGCCATTAGTCCAGCCCCTTTTGGGTGAAGTCACGCCCACACTTCCTATTCAGGATAGTCTAGCACTCTGGTATGATGCGGCGGACGAAGATACCATAGAATCATCCAACAACCTGGTTTCTCAGCTCGATGATAAGTCAGGTAATGAGCGACACGCTACGCAGAGTACGGAGACGAGCAAGCCCCGTTCTGGCGGTATAAGTTTGAATGGGCGGAATTTGGTTGACTTTGATACAGGTCGGTCAATGACAATCCCGCATATTCCCGATATGCATCTAAATGCGACAGTCTTTACGGTTATGATAAGCCAGCAAGGAAGATCGGCTAACACCTTTGGAAATCACATATTTATCAACGGCGCTGGACAAAGACAGCCGCTAATATTTGGCACGAAGTCGCTCACCTCTCCATATATGGCGATATCCTCTGGAACGGGACCAACTAGAGATTTTCAGTATAATTCTGGTGATGATCACAGATTCGGGCGGCCCGTAGTTGCCACACATTGGACGGACGGCACTAATGTTGACGCTAGAGTAGCAGGGGCTAAAAACTATAGCGCCCTTGCCACAACAATGTCTTCAGTAGCTACGGCGGGCTCAATGACTGGAGAATTTTCGCTTGCGGAGCTCATCGTATACGACAGACCTCTGGAGGATGACGAGCAAGCCGAGGTGGAAACCTATCTCGCTGATAAATGGGGATGCTACCATCCCAACGCTGAGTGGTTTAGCGAATTCTCGGCAGCCCACCAAACAATTATTACAGCCAGTAAGCTTTCGAAGAGTGAGGCCCAAGCTCTATTGGTAGGAAATGAGGTCGCCTGGTTTGATGCAAGCGACTTAACAACGATAACTGAAACGGCAGGGGCAGTAAGTCAGCTGGATGACAAGTTTAATGCGAATCATGTAGTTCAGGCGACAGGTTCCAAGCAGCCCACATCAGAAGCTACGTTGTTGAATGGCTTGAACGTTCTGGACTTTGATGGTGGCGATCAATTAGACCTTGATACTGATGACGGGATTTTATCGATAACCGAAGGTTCGAATACAATCTTTGCGGTAGTCAAGCAAACTACAGATGGTGTTTCGGATAGGATAGTGAATGGTACTATTGGTGGTGGCTCTAAGTATATGCTGAAGTATCCAACTACGGCTTCAAGTATAGAATTTTTCTCTAATGCTTCTGCGACAGCATTAGCTACAACCGCTTCCGAAACCACTAAAGCAATAGTAATGCACGGTCGAAGGGACGGGACTACTCAGGCAGCTTCGGCGCAAGGTGGTGCAGAAGCTACTGATACAAACGGAGCAAATGCCTTCCTAGACGCGATCACAATTGGTGGCTACACAGGTGCAGCCGACCAACTAAACGGTTCGATTGCCGAGATTATTATATACGACACTTCACTAACTGCGGCTCAGATAACAGCCATTGAAGTTTACCTCGCCGACAAGTGGGGAGTATACCATCCATCAGCTAATTGGATAAATGGTTTTGATTCTGTAATACAGGATATGATTCATGTATCTAAGCTTAATAGGGATGAAGCTGAGTTGATAGCAGAGTCTTCTATAAAATTATGGTTGGATGCTTCGGATGAAGATACTATCACAGAGAGCAGTGGCTCTGTCAGCCAGTGGGACGACCGATCAGGGAACGACAATCATTGTGTCCAAGCTACAGGCTCAGAACAGCCTACAACCAACGCCACCACACAAAATAGTCTTAATGTTTTAGACTTTGATGGTGGTGACGAGCTCGAAAGTAATACTGGGTTGGGTATCTCTGGTTCTGATGGCGGCACTATATTTATTGTGGCCCAAACAAGCGACGGCAATATTGATAATTATCCATTTAACATTGGAGAGAAAACCGCTCCTCGAGAAGGCAAGATTATTAATTTTGACTTAAATACATCCACTAATCTATCTGGCTTCAGATATGCTAACGGTAATAGACTGTTCTCTTCCCCCTTTGATAGTTCTTGGCATTACTCAAGGTGGACCTGGGCTGATGGAGCAGACTATCAATCTCATGATTTATATGTAGATGGTGTTGTGCAGACCCAGATATCCACTTCTAGCGGAGCTACTGTTCCAAACATTTCTGATGAGGGGTATCTAGTGGGAGCTGGTAATGGAGCTTCTGGAGGAAACGGCGGCCTAAGATTTGATGGCTCGATTGGAGAGATTATTGTTTTTGATGAAGTGCCGAGCGCGACGGTCATAACATTGATGGAAAATTATTTAGAAACTAAGTGGGGTATATAATGGCTGATTTAGAGTTTGCGGATGACGCCGCAGTACAAGCATGGCTAACAGATAATGGCTACCCCAAGACAGGATTTAATGCTGCATCGGGTGAGCCAGCGACAGACGACAAGCAAAAGACCGAGCGTCCCGTGCCCATCATAGAGGCCAAGACGGGGACCAAGCGCCTTATGGAGGGTGTCGAGGAGAAAGAGGTTCGTACCGCCAAGAGACTAACTAAAGTTGCTAAGGCGGACTGGAATTTCCCAAAAGTAGAAGCGGGGCCAATAAAACCAGTAAGTAGGTAGGTTATGCCAAAACAAAGTATCATAGAGAAAGACGCGCAGGCTGTTATCGATATGAAGGCCTTGGAGATAGTTGATAGTATCCTGACTGGCTTTATTAATACCACGATCAAGGAACGTAACGCTGGTAGGAGCCTGAAGGGGCGCACATTTATGATCGGTCGTCCATATCCAGGCGATCAGGTATTCAAAGAGATCTTCCAGATCTTCGACCAGGTGTATTCGGAGGCTGCGGCGTTTGACGTTAAGCCAGAATTTGTAGGAACCAAGCCATATATAGCGGTGTACGCGGAGTTTAAGGAAGATGAATTCACAGAGTTTAGGCACGAGCAGCGATCAGGAGGTGATACAGTTAATTGAAAACTGTGTCGACGATCCCCTCAATTTTGTACTGACAGTTTTTCCCTGGGGGGAGCCAGGAACCAGGCTCGAGAAATACGACGGCCCAGACCAATGGCAGATCGAGGTGCTCGAACACATAAGAGACTCAATCAACGCCGAGGATCCAGACGCCCTACGGGACGCGGTGATGATCGCCATTTCATCGGGCCACGGTATCGGAAAGACGGCGCTGATCAGTTGGATCATATTGTGGTTTGTTTCTACGCGCCCGCACCCACAGGTTATTGTCACAGCCAACACCGAAGCCCAGCTCCATAACAAAACGTGGCGTGAGCTCTCAGTCTGGCACAAGCTGGCAATCAACTCTGAATGGTTTCAGTGGACCGCCACCAAGCTGTACATGAAAGATCACCCCGAAACCTGGTTTGCTTCGGCCGTTACCTGGTCCGAAAAGAAACCAGAGGCCTTTGCTGGTACGCACGAAGAGCATGTCCTGGTCCTGTACGATGAAGCCAGTACCATTCATGACGATATTTGGGAGGTTACGGAGGGCGCGATGACAGGTGAGTTTCCGATGTGGATCGTATTCGGGAACCCGACAAAGAATACAGGCCGCTTTTCTGAATGCTTCAAGAAATTCAAGCACCGCTGGTTTCATAAGCAGATTGACAGTCGTACTTGCAAGATGGCGAACAAGCAACAGATCCAGAACTGGGTAGATGACTATGGAGAGGATTCGGACTTTGTGCGGATCAGGGTTCGAGGTCTATTCCCGCGCGCAGGTAATACCCAAATGTTCCCGACCGACGTCATAGAGAAGTGTGTTGCATATGATTCGATAACGCACGAAGGTATGCCGATCGTCGTAGGTGTGGACGTGGCCCGCCAGGGTGATGATCAGAGTGTGATTTGTGTAAGGCAAGGGCGTAAGATCCTAGAGCTCCGAAAGTTTAGGATCCGCGACACCATGAAGCTCGCTTCAATAGTTTCAGAAGTATTGAATCATTATGACGTAACTCTCTGTAACGTTGACTCAGTGGGAATAGGCGCGGGAGTCTTTGACCGCCTGGTACAACTCGGACACCATGAAATATGTCGCGAGGTTATCGCGGGAGAGAGGGCAGCCAACGACATCAAGTTCTTTAACGTGCGTGCGGAGATGTATTCCATACTTCTGGAAGCGATGAAAGGTCGCGTTGATATACCAGAGGACAAGGATCTACGCTCGGAACTTGAGGGCATTGAGTATGGTTACGATAATAAGGAGCGGTTACAGCTAGAAAGAAAAGTGACATGAAGAAGCGAGGCCTCTCCTCGCCTGATGTTGCGGACGCTCTGGCAATGACCTACGCTTTTCCAGTGACAGATACAAAATATTCAGGTAAAATAACTCGCGTGGATAAATCAGATAGTGGTCTAAAAACCATGAATAAATGGCGACGGAGGAAAAAATGAGCGTAGTAGGAAGCATTGCAAAGAAAGCAGGACAAGCAGTCGGATTAATCCCAAAGGTTCCGAAGGCTTCTGTGTCAGCCGCACCCATTACCCCAGAATCAGTTGGGGCCTCACCACCAGATCAGACAGATTCCCTGACAGAAGGATTAAGTGAGGAAGAAGAGCGCCGCAGAAAAAGCAGGGCAGCTTTGTTCGGTGTGAGCGATATAGGTCGCGGGGCATTGGTAGCAACCAGCGCCCAGGGCGTAGCGGGGCCCGCCCCAGTAAGTAGAAAAGCGTTGTTAGGTAGGTAGATGGCTAAGAGCAAGAAAAAGGCAAAGGTAAACGACCTAAGTATTGAGGTGTACAATGGCGATTAACGTAGAGGAAATCATAAAAAGAGATCAGTTCCTCGATACGGAAAAAAATCTGTGGACAGATCACTGGCAGCTAGTAGGGGAGTTTATCAACACCCGCAAAGCTGATTTTAATATTAGTCAGCAACCAGGCTCTTTTCTGAATGATGAGCTCTGGGATAGCACCGCACCGAAAGCCGCACGCAGATCCGCAGCGTCATTGATAGATATTCTCTGGCCCAAAGGCGGAAAGAACATCAAGTTCGAGCCCGTTCATCCAAAGATCTCTGGAGACAACAGGGACGACGACATAGAGGAGTATTTCGAGTGGGCTGCAGGCGAAGTGCTTCGAGCGATCAACGATCCAAAAGCCAACTTCGATACGGCGATCGAAGAGTATATGTCGGACAACCTCATATTCGGGACCTCGGCGCTGGCCGAGCTGAAGGGAACTGTGTCCAAGATCGCGTTCCATGCCTGGAGCGTTAGGGATATTTCGATATCCGATAACTCGGAGGGCGTCACCGACACCATTTATCGCAAGTACAAGGCCACGGTCAGGGCCCTAAGGCAGAAATACGGCGAGAAAAAACTTAGCGAGCCTGTGCGTGAGCATATCAAAAACAACAAACTCGATGAAGAAATCGAGATGTTGCACGTTATAGAGCCGCGCGTCGACCGAAATATCAAGCTCAAGAACAATCTCAACATGCCATGGGTGAGCTTGCATATAGAGAGAAAAACAAAGAACATTGTCCAGGAGTCAGGCTTCGAAGAAATGCCAGCCCAAGTCGGACGACTGTTCAAGAAGATCAACGAAAAGTACGGACGCGGCGCTGGAATGGAGGCGCTGCCCGACGTAATTCAACTCAACACAGTACGTGAGGCGAAGGTTATCGCCACCGAAAAACTACTCGACCCACCGCTAGCGGTTTACGATGACGGCAAGCTTGGTAATTCGAAAGTCGACACGAGCGCCAAGGCCATCAACGTGTTCAGGATAAACGGTCGGTTAGGATCACAGGTTCCTGTACAACAACTTGTGACGGTTGGCGATATCCGCATGACGCTCGAAGAAATCGACGAGCTCAAGCAATCCATAAGCGAGCACTTCTTCGTGGATCTGCTTCTCGACTTCAACGTAGATAAGGAAATGACGCTCGGCGAAACTCAGATCCGTAACAGCTTGCGGCAGGCATCCTTGGGCACATTGTTAAGCAGACAGATCTCCGAGGTATTTACGCCGATGGTAGAGCGCGTATTTAATATGATGTTCCGCAATGGAGATCTTGGGTTCATCGAAGGATCTGCAGAAGCTGTGGCCGCTGAAGCCGAGGGCCGAGAGATTAAGTTTATTCCTGAGGCCCTAGCAAGCCTTATGGGAAGCAACGATGAAGTCTTTGAAATTCAGTATCTTACACCCGCCGCAAGACTGGCCAGGGCCGCTGAAGCTCAGGGTATAGTGCAGACCTGGCAATTTGCAGGACAGCAAGCCGCAACCCACCCTGAGGTCGTGGACAAACTGGACGAGGATAGATCCTTGGAGATCATGGGTGACATTGCAGGGGCCCCGCCCGATGTGTTTAGGGATGATGATGTTGTAAAAGACATCAGGAAGAAAAGGCAAGAAGATCTTAAACGACAACAAGAATTAGCGGCGGCCGCAGGAGCAGCGTAGAATGAGCGAAGAACAGAGCCAGGATAGGCAACTTGATCAGCTATCTAAACCACTGGAAAGACTGAAGAAATTACGGGAACGTAACCAGCCTGCGGATCCCGAGGACGAAGATCCAATTGATAAGTATTACAGACAGACCTTTGCAACAGCCGAAGGTAAAAAGGTGTTAAGGCATTTGGCCCAGGAGCTCGGATATCAGCTCACGAGTGTGGTAGTTAATCCGCAGAACGGCCAGGTTAATACAGACGGATTGCTTTTTAACGAAGTAAGGCGTAGTGTATATTTGGAGATTAGGCAACGTTTAACAAAAGATATACTGATGGAGGTAGAATATGAATGAGCCAGCACCACAAGGCACCGATGCAGGGGCAGGAGCAGCACCCGCAGGAGCAGATCCAAAACAAACAGCAACCGTAGTCAACAAAGATGGTTTCTCGAAGGCCTCGACCACCCTACCAACGGGCGGCGATCCAGTAGATAATTCTGAGTTCCTTAACACCGTCCCCGAAGAATTCAGAGGGCATCCAGATCTGAAGGCGATCAAGAACGCAGACGACCTGGTTAAGAACTACATCGAGCGCGGTAAGATGGTTGGTCAAAAAGAATTTGGGATACCAGCGGAAGACGCGGGTGACGAAAAATGGAATGAGTTTTACAAGAGCCTGGGCGTTCCCGAGAATGTAGATGGCTATGAATTTAAGCTCGGAGATCCTCCAGAGGGTTTTGAAAGGGATGAAGAGCTCCTGGGAGCATTTAAGGAACAGGCGCTTAAGCAACATCTAACACCGCAGCAAGCTACAGGCCTACAGGAATGGTTCGACGGAATGCAGGTGGAGCTCGCAAAGAAATACGCGGGCCAGGGCAACGCCAAGACCGATGAGCAGCTAGACAAGGAATTCGCGGATATCGCTACGGATATCTGGGGAGATCAAACAGAAAAGAAGATAGCCAACTCCAAAACCCTACTGTTAAAGGGAACGCCAGAACAGCTTAGTGAGCATGTTAAAAATCTGGATAATAAAACGCTAATAGCGTTGTCGGGCACCCTGGACTATGTAATACAGAATTTCATAGGCGAGGATAACCTGGGAGATGAGACTCCAAGCAGCGGCGCGAGTGGCATGAGCGAGGCCCAGATGAAGGAGAAGCGTATGAAGTTAATGCAAGAGCCAGCATACAGAAAACCGCACCTGGACAAAAAGCGTCACGACGAGATCGTGGCAGAGCT
>FUIF01005887.1_pt1 | contig 10131 bp, 16 predicted proteins | sample 1003461 | NCBI WGS metagenome assembly FUIF01 (sample SAMEA80401918, study PRJEB19352) | marine metagenome
GGTCTGTCAGCACCATGTCCACCGAATGATCGGGGATGCGCTTCATCTCGTCTAGGCAATCTCCTTGCCAGAGCTGAAAACGCGATGCTGACAAACCCAAATCTCCTTTGTTTGTCATATCATGTAATCCTTTATGTTTTTTCAGCCATAATTAGCCTTTGATATTAATGATGGGGCGAACGTGTGCTGTAATTTCTACAAGTTCATCCTGAAGCCGCATCACCTCAAAGATGTCTTTGTAGCCATCGGTGATTCATCGAGCGTTTCGGCTTCGACACGCGCTTTGATTCCGTCCATCGAAGATTCAAAGTCCACAAGATCCAGCTCGCGCTTTGCCTGTTTTCTTCCAAGCACACGGCCTGCGCCGTGAGAGCTTGACCATAGGGATTCGGGATTGCCTTTTCCTCGCACAATGAAAGATCCGTCACGCATATTTCCCGGAATCACACCCATCATGCCTTCCTCTGCGTGGGTAGCCCCCTTTCGGTGAATCCACAATCCATCTTTTAGGTCGGCGTGGTTGTGATTTCTGTTGATCAAGTCTGAAAAATCAGCGGTGCCATCCGAAAATTGCTGAATTGATGATATGGTTCTCCTCATGATTTCTCTGCGGTTTTCAAGAGCAAATTCAATACCCCATTTTAGATCGTTAATATATGAGAGTCCGGTGTCTGACTTAGTTTCAAGTCCATAATGGCCATTTCTGGCCTTCCCGTCATTTGATGCCAGTCGCATGTATTCAGTTGCAATTCCATGCCCGACTCCACGAGATCCAGAGTGAATGATAATCCAAACAGTGTTTTGCTCGTCTTCACCAATTTCAATGAAGTGATTACCACCACCGAGGGTTCCGAGAGAGAGCAGTCCTCTTTTTTTCTCAAATGCAATTTGACCAAATTCGGATAAGTCACCTTTTTTAAGAGAGGTTTCAATCGGGCTGCCGTTCACTGCAAATCCAACCGGAACGCATTTGTATATTTCTTCAAAAATAAATTCTGACTTTTCACGAATGCAGTCAGGGTCAAAGCTGGTAGGGATTGCACACATCCCGCATCCGATATCGTATCCAACCCATGCTGGGACAATAACGTCCTTTGTCGCTACCACAGCCCCAATAGGAAGAGAATATCCCGTGTGCGCATCCGGCATCAGCGCACCACGGACGGCGAAATCCTGCTCCATAGCTGAATTGAATTGTTCTAGTGCGGACTCTTCAAGTACTTCTGCATATATTTTTGTCTGTTTCATTTCTAACGCCTCGTTAATTTTAGGCTAACTAGAGCGTTGAATTTATGCCGACAACGCCCGTACTTTGTTCAATGTTTGAGTCCGGCGGAACTCACGCTAATTGTTGGGATAATCGATATCCTGAAGTTGTTCAGCAATCTCATCCTTCCCGTGTTTTCTCATCGCACGATTGCAACGCTTTCTGGTGAACCTCCGTTCATTCCTGAAGCGAGTCGTGTTTCCTATTTTAAAAATATGGCGGTATTCACGGCCAAACATTCTCCAATAAGATTCAAGCTTTGTTTTTGGCTTCATAATTTAAAACCCAACCAGTTCATCCAGCCTATCACTGCCGTCCGCGATTTTTTTAGTTTCTTCACTCATGCTAATCACCTTTGATCAATCCCGTTCAGGCTGATGAGAGTTGTTGGCGTTATATGATTCCCCAAGTCAGCAATGGCTTCATCAGTGTTTTCGCCAAATCCTGCTGGCGACGTTGCGAGGTCTTTGAAGTCACCAAACACAGCACACCATTTGTCACCGTCCTTAAACAAACACACAGCATCATCAGGAACTCCGGCCTTCTGCGATTTCGCCACAGCTTCAGCGATGTCTATCGCAAGCCCTTGTCCGCAAAGCATTCTTGAGAGTTCTCCTGAAACCATCTGCGAAATCTCACTCATAATCCCTTGCCCAACCAAAAGGTAGGTTAGTTCATTTGACATCTTGCTTGCGATCTCCTCGCTTGAGGGAGGGTTGAATTTTTGCGCACACTGCCGCGCTGTTTCATATCTTGTCATCTCATCCATCATTTCTCTCCTGTTAATGATTCCGCCAACCAGCGCCTGCACCCTACGAGGGCCGACGCACAAATTAAGTCAACGCTGCTCGCCTCGCGGGTGAGGCGTAACGTTCGACTAAATAAAAATAACAACATCAGGAGGCAACATCATGGGAGCCTTTGATAGCGAAGTTCTCGAAATCACCTGTCCGAATTGCGGAAAGAAGATCAAGGAGAAGATCGGACGGATTAAGCAAGGCTTCAACTGTCCCTCTTGCAGTACGAGTTTCGATGCTCACCAATTTAAGCGGGAAATTGACAAGATCGAAAAGGAGCTCGCGAAGCTCACCAAGGGAATCAATATTAAGTTGTAGTTGCTGATTTAGTTCAGCAATCAATGGCGAGATATTATCTTTTGTTTTTATCTGATAGGTAATTTCCATAACTATCTCCTATTTAAAACAGGTCGAACCAGCGGGTAGAACCTACGCCGGTAACGCCCGTCTATTATGCCGCAGTTTATTTCCGGCGAGGCTCACTTTCGGTGTTAGGTGAAATTTAAAACACACCCGTTCCCGCAATTTGTACCGTAGACATATTTCTTAGCGACAGGGCCACCAAGCACCTTTAAAAGTTGTTCGTCGTGCTTGCGCTTAAACTCACGCAAAAATTCGACCTCGCATCTCAAACACATTCCAGTTCCTTCGCTCACCTCTTGAGGGTTGAGCGGTAATTCACATTTTGAACATTTCATAAAACACCTAACCAGTGAATTGAGCGCTACGTGGTTAACGCCCGTTTGTTTAAGTTAAGCCTGACTCCCACGAGGCTCACTTTCGGTGTTAGCGTGAATAATTTCCCACAAGTCAGCGGCACTTCTGCAAGGCTTCTCAACATTGTTTATTGTTGCAGACATTGGCCTCCGGCCAGCATCGCATTCGTAGATAAACCATTCGATCCAGTCGTCCTTGTCGCCAGAGAGTTCACCCAGGTATTCAATCGCCAAATCAACACCTTGATAAACCTGCGTCAGAAACACATTTTCAGCTTTGGCATCACGTCCAAACAGGAAGCCGATGCGCTTATTGCTTTTTTCAAATTCACGCACAATCGATACTATCTTTTCAATCTCTCGCCCAAATCTTGTCTTTGTCATCTGCCAACCCTCTCATGGTATTTTTTAAGCACTTTTTTTGACAGGCATTTTCTGCACACACGTCTAAATCCTTCTCGGCTGCCGCCCCTGTAGTCGTAAAACGCTTCGTATGGCAACATTTCCCCACATTCGGTGCATTTAATCCGCAAACCCGCCATTGGTTCGCATTTCGTAACACACATCCGCTGTTTTCTGCGGTTGTGTTTCTCGAAGGTCTTCCCGCATATTTCACAAGTGAACTCTTTTGGTGAAGCTTCAACTTTTGCTCTACAATCATCACACCTTGTGGAATGGCCCCCTTTGTATACATACTCCTTCCCACACTGAGAACAAGTCTGGATCGAATACTTTTCACGCTTGCCTGCTCTTCGCCTAAAAGCCTGTTGTGCCCTGAATTGCGCAATTTTTCTACAATGTGCGCAATATTTTGCCCGATATGAGTATGCTCTAAAGGTTTCGCCGCAAATCTCGCATGTCTTGACTATTTCTCTTTTCACAGTGTTCCTTTGTTGGATTTAATTTTCCGAGTCCTGAATCTCCGGACCCTTTCTCTTGTCTGTGCCCGCTTTATGTTTTTTTTTGTGGCTCTTCACGAATGCCGGAACAAATTCTGGTAACTCTTTGTCGTTAATGTACGCTTCGCGCATAGCAACAACCTCAAAGTATGCCGCGGTAAGCTCTGGAGAGGCTTTGCCGGAAAGAACAAGCTTTTCAGACACCATCATTTAATTGCCTCCTTTAGCAAATGAATTGCGGTGGCGTTACCTCTTAGTTTTTTAAGGGCTCGTTTCTCAATCAATGATATCGCCTGTCTGGTGCAACCGCAGACATCTGCAATCTCAGCTTGAGACATTGGAAGAAATTCGCCATTAGCCAGCAATGCACACATAACCGCAAGGGATAAATCAATCTCTTTTGGGTTCCCGTTGCGGCTAAGTGCGCTCAAACCGTCTTTTATATTCCGCTTTGATCGGTGGCTGGACAACTCTTTACCAATGGCAGTGCGCCGGTCATAAATCGACACCCTCATGTCGCGCAGCTGGGTAATTGTTGCCTTGCTGGGGTCCACTACGATCCAGTCGCCACAGGCCGCTTCGCTCTCAGACAATGATCCGGTCCGTAAATTAACAACAAGCATTTTTCTTCGCCTCGCGATTCCTGCGAGCATATTCGCGCTGATATTTGTTGTATGCCGCCCGCTTTTCCGGGTCCGCAAGACGCACGTTCTTCTGGTACTTCCGATGGTACTCGCGCCTTGATGCGTCAGCCTGCTCCTTCTCTTTGGTCAATTTTTGCAAGACGCGGTTGGTTTCAAGTGTTTCATTCTGTTTGTTCATGGTTACAATGCCTTTTCTTTAATTGTTGCCAGTTCATCAGCGAAGCACATCAGCTTCACCCTCTTATCATTAAGAGCGTCTTTTAGGCCAATAATGGAATATTCATTGCGGTGTGAGTTATTATTAGTAGCCCCATAAATGCCCATGTGATATTTGATCATCTTGCGCTCGACATCCTTTAGCCTGATAAACCGCTCAATGCGCTTCAAACTAAGCCTTGCATGCTCATACGAACCGATGAACTTGTATGGAGCTGATGCGCCAGAATATGCACCAACCTTGCAAACATCATGCAGAAGGCATGCAATAGCAACTGAATCACCAGCAATCTCTACCGCGTGCTCTTGCGCAAGCTTAACATATTCATGCCACACATTAATGCTATGCTGTGCCAGCCCTCCTTTATAAGCAGAGTGGTACTTTGTGCTTGCCGGACAGGTAAAGAATTTTGATGAGTCCAACCAATCAATCAGTCTCTCAATACCCGTGCGATTTGTTTCGATCAGCAGCCCGGTTATCATCTGCTTGTTCTCGCTTATCTCTTCTCTTTTAAGCATTGTCTTTAATCCTTCACTATTTGTAGTACAGATGAGCTTTTTTTTTCTGCTTATTGACGGCAGTTCGTTAAACAATGCCTTCGCACGTTTCTTCGTACCTGCAGATTCCTTCATCCTTGATGCATACAGGCCCTCAATACCGGCAATGCTTGGTTTTGTGAGTGCCATGAACTCATCCGCGCTTATTACGTCCATGACATCAGCGTAAAGCCCTTTTGAGCTAGCCTCACGCCCTCCACGCCGCTCATTTAGTACAAGGTTGCCCAATCGCCCGCCAGCATCACACACGGCTGTCTTGAGCATTTCTGTCGCCCTGTCGCACTGTTTCCTCACTTGGGAGATAGTAGACGCAATATCCGCAGCGTTATCCGCACAAATGGCGCATTCCTGCAATGACACAACCGAAGTGCTGTATTCGTTGAATGCGCTACAGCTATTCTTAGCCTTGCAATAATTGCAATGATCACCCGGAATACGCTTCGCGCCCGGACTTAAGCACCCTGAAATCACGCCGGTTATCGTTTTTACTATTCCGTTTAAGTTTGTGTATGCGAACGGCTCAGGCTCGCTAAACAAACGTGGTTGGACCAGGTGACACTCAACACGAGACACTCCGAACTCCTGCATGATCATTGCCGCGTATGCAGCAAACTGCATATTCATTGCCGGTGAGCTAACAGGATTCCGGCCAAACTTCCAATCTGCCAGAATTGCAAGATCATCATCAGGTACGATCTTTACAGCATCGGCAGTCCCGAACGTAATTACCTCCCATTGTTTATCGAACAGTTTAAGCCCACTTTCAAGCATCCACGGTTCGCCTATGCCATCGTACTCTTTTAGGAATTTTACGCATTTGCCAACAGCATCAAGTTGCTCATCATTAAGGTCGGGAAGTGTTGCGTCAGAGTATGCGTCAACAACGCACTGGTGCAACATGGTTCCCTCTGCGGCATCCTCGCTTTCCTCCTCAATAATCCCTCTCTCGGCAAGCATTGATGCCGGACAGTTCTGGCGGCGGTAGAGACTACTCGGTCCGTTTTCGTGGTGCGCACACATTACAGCAAGCTCCCTTCGTTATCTTCCTGCTGTGCTTCGAGCATTGCCTTGAGGCATTCGCGTTGCTCCTCAACCGTAAGCTTGTTTGGCTTGTTATTTCCAAACGATGCCATAATCCGCATGAAGTAGCTTGCTTGCTTGTGCGTATTGATTGCGGCAGGCAGTGCGGATTCAGGCATGTTGTCTGCATCAATCACCACAGGTTTGGTTTCTTCCACGGATTCGCTCAGCATTTCCTCTGCTTCAATTGGCGATGGAGAAACAACAGCGTCTGCAACCGGCATATCGTCGACTTCTTCACGAGTCATCATCCCCATTGAAACATCCGGAGCGTAAGCCCGAGTGAAGAATGCTGCGGAACGGTACTGAAGCATCATCTCCGGCATGGTCTGCCATTTGCTACCGCTCTTCTGGTACCACCCTTCGTCCTTTGCCATTTTTATTGTTACCTCAGCAGATTCAAGAATTTCGCCGGTTTCATCCTTGGCCCATGCAATGCAGCCCCAGCTATCCGTTCCCTTATCCCCTGTCATCCGGTAGCGAAGTGGAGTAAACCGACCGCAGGCATTAAGGCATGCGACAAGGAATTTAGCGCTAAACGCCGGGTTGCCGTGAACGATATACAGGTTCTGCATGACCATAAATGTATCTGCTCCCATTCGGTCAGCCATCTGCAACGCGATTGTGCAATCAGCAAGGTTCCCCTGAAATTGCTTGGGAACAAGTTTTGATGATGAATACATTTTGGCTCGTCGCTGTGCCAGCTCGAACGAGCGTTCCATGGTTGCAAGTTTTGTTTCAACAACTGATAATTCAGTACTCATTTTTATTTTCTCCTTTTGTGTTATTTGTCGTTTGTCGATGTGTCTAATGTACACATCTTATCTTTTGATAAAAGCCAATAATGAAGTTATTTGCATTCACTCATCCCGCCTTTCGCTACGCGGTTTCATGTTCTCTATGCACTCACCGCACAAGGCCCGTCCGTTCATTGTTCGCCCCTCTACAGGCTTAATCTTACGGCAGATATCGCACACTTCATTCTTTCTCTGTTGCGCGTCCATTTTATTAGTTAACCATTAACAACAAGTTGCCGCAATCATCAAACCCGGCAATCTCAACAGTATGCCTTACATCAAGTGTTTCCTGAAGATTTGAGGCAACACAATCAGAGCAAAGAATATCACCTTTGTCATCCATATAGCCGTCGTCTTCAATGGCAACGCCGCAACCGGCACATACCTCAGGTTCGTTATCCATATAATTGAACTCTCTATCGCTCATGTCACTCATTGTGTATCTCCTTGATTTGATATTGTTGATAATACGCAGAATCCGCTGTGTGTAAACAAAAAAAAGCCCGCCAACTGGCGAGCCCTTCCCAAACTGTTCGTATTGTTCCACTTATGCGCTATGATTAATTGGAACAGCGGCTTTCTTAACCGTCCCGTTTGAAACAAATTCAAATGGTTCATACTCGCCAGAATCAAACAACCGATTCATCCGGTAATTTGCGGCACTGCGTTTTATCCCATAACGTTCTTCTATCATCTCGCGCGTAACGGACCCTTCAGGCAAATCGTCAAATTTACCCAGAAAGAATGCGTCAATATAATCCCAATTAACTTTTGTTTTTGTCATAGTACTATTGCCTTACTTTTGTGCTGTTTTAGCCTTGCCAACATTGGCCACCAGGAAAAGTCACCACTATCAGATACCTCAAATGCAATGAATCCGAAATGTACACGCCCGTCACATTGCCTAGCTCCGTATTTTGACCCCATGCTTTGAAGTGCTGGCGTTGTCATTGCCCACCCCATGTCTGGTGAGTATATAGCTTGGTGGTAATGCACGTGGGAACGGATGATTACATTTGCCTTTGGCTGCTCGTCAGCCTCCGCCCACAGTGCATTCCACAACTGGACCCTACCGAGTGCTGTTGATCTCCCGTGCGGAACAGATGATGAACCGATCTTGTGCTTTATATCGAAAATAACACCATTAATGTCAGCAAAGACGTGCCCACCAATCTCAGTGGCATTGCACTCATGAGCAATTAGGTCCTCAAAGTCTTCCCCATCGCCAGTGTGATACGGAGTTCCATTCGTCATTAGAAGCTTTGTTTTCTTCCCCATACACCGCTTTATTACATGACAAGCAATGTCTGCCTGAGTGTTTACGTCAGTCGTAATTTGCTCAGTCCCACAAGAGCGCTTTCCCTTCCCATCAATTGCATCACCATTCATAATGAGCACGTCTGGTGTCCAGCCGAGTGAGTCAATATTTTTTGTAAACCACCCCCAGCATGCTCTCTGTGTCTTGACGTACTTGTCGCGCCACCCACCGGCTTTATATTGCCATGCAGGAGGTGTTACGCCCAACCCGATGCCCACAGTGCGTGTCTGATAGAATTATTCCTCGTCTTCATTTTTTTGCCTTTCTATGCCACTTGGTGTTTCCAGTGCTTCCTTAACAGCTTTTTCGTGTTCTTCTTTTCTTAACAGCACCTTTCGGTACTCTCTTTAATGCAAGTGGCAACGCCCCTGCGCTACCCATACCAGCCATTGCTATCCAATCAATTGCAGACTCTCTTGCTGCATCCATGACGGTGATAAGCGATTCTGCGGCCGTTTTAAATGTGGTAAGCTTGAGATCCTCAACCTTCAGTGTGCCTTCAACCAGTCCGATTGTCGTAATGCCTTTATAATTCGGCACATTATATCCAAGCTCTTCGGCAAGAGGTGGGACAGGCATTGGAGTAATAACACGGCACCCGGCCAGAACCATAGCGATAAGAACGGCTCCCACGTATACAGTATGCCCAATTGCACTAAAAAACTTTTTCATTGAATCAGATACTCCTTACTTTTCACGGTATGTTCAGATCAAGTCCTCTCCTGCCGCTTCTTCTGTATCACTGAGTGTACGAACAATCGTACCATTTATTTCATAGGTGTCAGTATAAGTTCTGTCGCCTTCATCGTTTTCAACATATGCAACGCGATGCCGAGACCCATTGTCGCGGGTAAAACTAAACATGCCGCATTTAAACGGCTCAGTCCTGTCGGGGACCAGCTCAGGCAGAATAATGTTACTCAGTGCATTCCAATCAAACAATGCGGCGTTGTCACAGTCCCAAACCTCAGCCTTATAGTTTGCAGAAACAAACCCGTATTCCACCTTCATGTCAGCAAGCATTTCAACGGCCCGGTCAATGATTTCCTGCGAAGGCGCGTAGTAACTTGAATCAGCGGCAACCACACAATATTCCGGAACCGTCTTTCCGATAATGGCTTTAAACCACCACAAAAAACCGCGCCCTAAATTAAAGAAATAATCAGCCATCGTTAACATCCTTATGTTTCTTGCGCTTGCAACACTCGCATTCAACTATCTTTTTCACCGCCTGCTTATCCCTCGTCAGGATTTGGTGAAGCTTCCACCTATACCTCACCCACTGCAAAATTGTCATAGTCACCTCCTGTAAGAAGCTCATTCTTTTCGCCAGAGGACATCCACACATCAGAACCAATGTTATATTCTGCTAAATAAGAATCCCAGAAAGCGAGGTCTCCTTCATCAACCCCTTTGCGCCTTGGTTCCTGCGCTTCATTCAAAAGGCAAATACACTTCGTTCCGTCTTCGGAAATAATCGGGTCTAGCGTGAGGTATTCTGTCATCGTCTTGAGTTCGTATGACGTTTCCTCACCAGTTTCATCATCGTAAACCACATTCTTCTTTGCATTTGTTGCATCTGCAGGTGCCGTAAGTTGGAGCATCGTAATAGGGACTTCTACCCACGCATAGTAACAGCCATTGCTGTGCAGAAATTTTGAATAATCAGCCATTCTTTTTCCACCTTTTACCAAAAATTCTAACAATCCAATAATACAGCTCTGCAGGGGCAAAGTCCCATACGTTCAAATTGAAGCACAACTCATAATCAGCCTGCTTCCGAGTACATGGTTTGTACTGATACAACGCATCGTGAATCAGTGATGCATAATACGTTTT
>FUIF01026426.1_pt1 | contig 10129 bp, 1 predicted proteins | sample 1003461 | NCBI WGS metagenome assembly FUIF01 (sample SAMEA80401918, study PRJEB19352) | marine metagenome
ATTTAGTGCAAGTACAGAACAAGAACAAACAAGAACAGTGTCGCTTACACTGGATAGTCACACAACAGCAACTCCGGGTGTTACACCAACATCGGATTCTGGTGCATTTAAGATATATGATGATCATACACCATCTGTGTCGCTGAGTACTACTTCAGGCATAAACCAAGAAGCCACCAACGGACTGCCAGTTACGTTTACTAATGCAACAGAAACCACAATCGGTAGTTATGCAACTTATGGTATTCAATATCGCTACGAATTTGGAGACGGAAATGTGCATGTTGTTAATACAGGAACGTCAACTGCAGGTGATACAGGATTAGGAATTGGACATACTTATGTGCTGACCAGCGGTGAGCAGTCAGCAGGTACAGCTCGTGATTTCAGCGGTAACCTAAAGGTTCTTAGCAATCATGATAGTTCACCATTTATTAGTTCAACATTTACAGTACACGTTGAACCAGATGTGCGTGCTACTGTTAGTGGCACAGCAGTTACAGTCAGTGATAGATCCGGAGACAACCAGTATGATTTATATGACTTTACTGATTACAATGGAAATAATCGTGCATTAGTTAGAGCCACAAACACATCACAAAACGCTGACACATACGTTTATGATTGGGGAGACTCAACTGATGATTCAGTTACTGAAGATGGGTCAACAGCAGGTAGTATAGGCGCAACAATTGACCACAGTTATTCCGGAGCAAGTACAGGCAACTATAATTTGGCATTCACTGCAAATGGTACTCCTGACATTACCGCACAAACAGATACAGATACAGGAATAACGTATGCATTAAATGCTATACCATCAGCACCAGCCAATTTGAGCACCTTTAGTATCACATTGTCGGACAGCGCACAAGGAACAAGTCCAAAACTAGCACACGGGTTTACTGACAACAGTGCAACGAATCCACTTAGCGCAGGCGCAAGTCTAAGCACCACAACAGCAAGGCGCTTTGTTAGTGGCACAATTGATACCAGCACAGTAAATAACGCATACAACGGTGTTAGCGGTAATTTGGTTGCTGTTATAAATGGCATCAGCAAAGGAAACAAATCATTTAGTACGTCAACAGGTGAGAACGGAACATTTACAAGTTTGGTTGTTAGCGGACAACTGGATGCACACGACAGCATAAGTTCAAGCACATACCCTACAGGTTTTTACCAAACATTTGATGCAAAAATTACACAAGCACTCAGCAGTTACAGTGTAGGTGTCAATGACGAAAGACTAGAACACAGCTCAACAGGAAATACAAACTATGTTAGTGTAGTGTATGATGATGTGTCCAGTGTTCCAAGTATAGTATCGTCAGGTACCTTAGCCGAAGGAACAGGCGGCACCAAACGTTTTATATCAGGCATTCCTTATTACAATTCAGGATCACCAACAGTTTCGCTGAGTGGCGTACAAATAAGCAACCTAACAGGACAAGCATATTCTGACGTTTCTAATCCTGTTGAAGTGGACCAAGCAACAAACCAAGAAAGTACATCAAGTTCTGGCACAACCAATACTGATTATAGTTATAGTAATATTGATGGTTCAACTACTATGTTATCAAGTGGAATACCTAAGGTAGATACAGGTGTTGGCGGAGCATATACAATTGGGGCATTGACTGTTCCCATTACAAGCAGTTCTGTTAGAACTATAGATAGAGTCAAAGTACGTGCAAGAAACTGTAATGGAGTAGGTAGCTACTTAGAGAACACAACAAATATTGCTGTACACAAGTCAGCACAGAGTGGCATAAGTGAAATTGCTATTGCAGTGTCAGACAGTTTAGGTGCAGGCTTCGACGATGACGGCGTAAGAATATTTGACTTCGGTGCCGAGACCACAAATAATCCAAGTTACACTGGTAGCACAAACTTTTACACAAACAGTCCTTACACAGAAGCAAGTGATCCAGGTGTTGAAGGCACCAAAGAAGCAACTATACGGTTAGGTGTGCTGGAACATAATGTTGTTGATTACTCAACAGGATACTTACCAGTAGGTCCAGATAGAAGCAGTGACACAGGCACACAATACTTTACATTTGCATTTAGACGAACAACAATGGCAAACTTTGATATTAACATTACATCAAGTGGTATTGCAGGTTTGTGGATAGCGGCACCAGGCACTGGTATTGATGACGCTTCAGGATTAAACGGTTGGGTTGATGCTAGTATAACATATGGTGGTTCAGGTGTTCCTGGATCAGACACTAACAACGGTGGTAACGGTAGTAACGGATGCGCATTTACATCTGGTGATAGAATTGCTAGTAGCACATCACTAAGTGGTGGCTACACAATGACACTGGGTAGCGAGAACGGCACAAACGCAACAGGCAATGTTGTGTTGGTAAGAATAGCATTAACAAGTGGTCAAAGTGTTACTGCTCTTAGCGTAGGAGTAGCGAGCTAATGGCAATATCAGATACACAAAAAGTTGACTACTTGTGGAAGAAGTTAGGTTACTCTGCTACAAAAACAGATACGAATGCTAACAAGAAGGCACCAAACGAAGCAATAGCAAGTCCGCTATTGATGCGTGCTGACACAATATGGTCACAAAGTTCGACGATCCCAGCAACACTTCCGGGTAGCAGTGCATCGCCTGTAACAGTTTATCCAACCAGTAATCCAATTGAAACTACACTGGACGGAACTTCTACAGCAAACAGAACATGGAAAACAGGAACAACAGACTGGATCAGTCCTGAGTTTGGATCAACTTATCAAGTAAAAGTTTATATTCATACGTCAAGTGATGCCGCAGGAGCAAGCGGAGGCGATCAAGTATTTGCAACTGGTTCTGGAAACAACGACGAATGGTTCTTTGATTACCAGTCTGGTGTGTTGCACTTTATTGGCGACAACTTACCTAACGGAATAAGTTTTACAGGCAAGAGTGTTTATATCAGCGGTGGTCGATACACAGGCACGTTTGGCACAGGCACAATCTCAGAAGCAACCATCTCTGGCGGTAATGTTACAGCAAATATCAGTGGTAATATTTTAGGAACGTTTGGTCGTTTTACTAGCAATGTATCTGCAGACTGGTTTATTGGTAATATTGATGCTGACATAGGTACATTTGATACTAGTTTATATTCTGCAAATGTAGTTATAACCAGTAACAACTATATTAATAACAATACTGCACGCATTCAATATTTAACAGTGCAAGGCGAGTCAATCACAAGCACAAATCAGCATGTGACCATAAGCCCAAATACCGCAGGAGCCAACAATGTAGTAAAAATTGAAGGAGTAACTGCACTAGATGTTCCATCAGGGACTACAGCACAACGACCATACATAGCCGATGCAGGGTATGTGAGATTCAATACCACAACTGCTACACTAGAATGGTATACAGGGTCAACTTGGGCGTCAGGTTCAAGTGGTATTACACAGCAAACAATTAATCCTACTGGTTCCGACGATACATATACCTTAGATCAAGAATCAACGGCTGATGGTATAATGGTGAATATCAACGGTACTAGCCAAAACCCAGATACTGCATACAGTGTAAGTGGGACAGATATTACTTTCACTGAAACCCCACTGGTTACTGATATCATTGATATACGATTCCTTGCTGTTGCAGTTGCCAGTTCGGGACTAAACAGTTTAATTCAGGACACAAGTCCACAGTTAGGCGCCAACTTAGACGTAAATAGTAATTATATTACCAGTGCAAGTAATGGCAATATACCAATTAAAGCAGACGGAACCGGGGAAGTCACACTCCAAGGTAACGTAATTAGTTTAACAGGAAATCTAGAAGTCAGTGCTACATCTGGCACACCTAGTGATGCGTCAACTCCAACAGCATGGCTTAAAGTTTATGTTGGTGGAACAGAGTATTTCCTTCCTTTGCATCAATAAAAATCTACTAAAACTCCGCTACGGCAAAGCTGTTAATTAGGTTTGTACTAAATACACATACGTTCTACGACCGGTGTGTGTAGAGCAAACAAGCGTATAGACTAAATTAAAAGGAAGCTAGAATGGCCGTAACTCGTAATAAAAAACATCAGATTACTGACAGCACTATTACCGGTGCTAAGATTGCAAATACTACACTTACCGGTGGACTATTTGCATCGTCTCTGACACTAAACTCAGAAGTTAGTATTGTAGGTAACCTGTCTGTGACAGGAGCTACATCTACAGTTAGCAGTACAAACACATTTATTAATGACCCGTTAGTTGTTTATAACAACGGCTACACAGGTGATTTATCAAACTACAGCATTGGTATGCTGGTAAACAGAAACCTTGCTTCACTTGCCGCATTAGGCAGTGTAAACGTAGCATGGGCCTGGGACGAAGCCGAAGGTGCGTTTGTTGCAATAGCAACGACTGACACTGGTTCGGGTATTACAAATATTAATAACAGTGGCTATGCCAATGTTAAAGTGGGATATCAAGAAGTTACTGGTAAGGTAACGGCCGCTGAACTAAAAACAACTCTTGAATATGTAACAAACTCACTAACTACCACATTGGTAGCAACAAACTTCAGCTCAGGTAACGTTGACATTAACGGTGGTGCAGTTGACGGAGCCACAATTGGTGCCACAAGTGCAAGTACTGGTGTATTCACAACTATCAATGCTGACGGAATTACAGCAACAACAGGTAATGCCGCAACATGGTATGCAACCACGCTAAACAGTACAGCAGGTAACATAACAACACTTACTGCTCCTACTGTTGATGCACAAACAACAACAACTACAACAATAAATGCTACAACAGGTAATGTAACAGGACTAACAGCAGGCAGTGCCACTGTAAGCGACTTAACAAACAACCGCGTAGTTATTGCTGGAACAAGTGGTGCATTGGAAGATGACGCAAACTTTACATTTGATGGGTCAGATTTAAATCTTACTGGTGGGTTGAATGTTACTGGTGATTTGGCAGTTGACAATATTGCTATTAATTTAAACGCAATAACATCAACTAACACCAATGGCGACATTACACTAACACCAAATGGTACTGGTGAAGTTGTTATAAGCGCAGGCTTAGTTACAACATTAAATGCCGCAACTGCTACTATTCCAGCATTGAACAGTACAGCAGGTAACATCACAACACTTACTAGCCCAACAATTAATGCTATTGCCACAACAAGTACTACGGTTAATGCCACTACTGGTAACATTACCACTGCAACAGCAGGAAGTATGGCAGTTAGCGACTTAACAAATAATAGAGTTGTTATTGCAGGTACAAGTGGTGAACTAGAAGATGACGCAAACTTTACATTTGATGGCACTGATTTAAATCTTACCGGTGGATTAAACGTAACTGGCGACTTAGCAGTTGACAACATTGCTATTGACGGCAACGGTATTACGTCAACAGACACCAATGGTGATATCAATATCACGCCAAATGGCACAGGTGAAGCAGTAATAAGCAAAGCATTGGTTACAACATTAAATGCCGCAACTGCTACTGCTGTTAATTTAAACAGTACAGCAGGTAATATTACTACACTAACAGCACCTACTGTTAATGCGCAAACTACTACAACTACAACAATAAATGCTACAACTGGTAACATTACCAACTTGTCAACAGATAGTCTCACGTTGGATGCACTTGAAGTGCCATTGTTAGATGTTACAGCAGGTAATATCACAACACTAAGTGCTCCAAACTTTAGTTCAAGCAATGTTGCAGTTACAGGTGGTTTTGCAGATAATGTACACATTGGTGCAAACGTTGCTGCCACTGGTACATTCACATCACTTGATGCTACTACTGCTGATATTAATGGCGGTACAGTTGACGCAACCAACATTGGTGCTAGTACACCGGGCACAGGTGCATTTACAACACTTGATGCTAACAGTTTAGATGTTGATAATATTACAATTGACAGTAACGCAATTACATCAACAAACACAAACGGTGATATTACTATCACACCAAATGGCACAGGTAGCGTTGTACTTGATGGATTAAGTTTCCCACAAGCAGATGGTAGTGCTAACCAAGCAGTTACTACAAACGGTTCAGGACAGTTGCAATTTACAACAGTAATGACCGACGTTGTACAAGACACAACACCTCAACTAGGTGGATCATTAGATGTTAATGGACAATCAATTGTATCTGTATCAGACGGTGATATTAACATTACACCAAATGGCACAGGTGATGTTGTTGTTAGCACCATTGAAGTCAGTGACTTAACCAACAACAGAGTTGTTATTGCTGGTACAGCAGGAGCACTTGAAGATGATAGTAACCTAACATACAATGGTACAACACTAGCCACAAACGGTCTTAGTGCTACAACAGCCGATATCAACGGCGGTACTGTAGACGGAGCAATAATTGGTGGTGCAAGTGCAGCCGCTGGTACATTTACTGATTTGTCAGCAACTAATGCTGCCTTGACAGGTGGTTATGTTGACAATGTACACGTTGGCGCAAATACAGCCGCTACAGGTTCGTTTACATCACTTGATGCTACAACAGCCGATATTAATGGTGGTACAATTGATGCTACCGTAATTGGTGGAACAACACCAGCCGCAGTTACAACGACGTCACTTGTTGCTACTACTGCTGATATTAATGGTGGTACAATTGACGCAACTAACATTGGTGTTAGTACACCTGGTACAGCCGCAGTTACTACGCTAAGTGCAAGTGGTACATCCACTCTTGCACAAGTAGATGCTACAGTAATCACTGGAGCAACAGTAAATGCTACCGCTGGTAACGTAACAACACTTAGTGGTACAACAGCAACATACACAACTGTAAATGCTGGTACTACAACAAGTGCTACAGTAAATGCCACAACAGGTAACGTTACTACACTAACAGCAACAAACGTAATTAATAGCACATTGGTCGCTACAAACTTTAGCAGTGGTAATGTTGATGTTAATGGTGGAGCGATAGACGGAGCCACAGTTGGTGCCGCAAGCGCAAGCACTGGTGCATTTACTACACTAAGTGCAAGTGGTAACACAACAGTAACAAGTTCACAGAGCAGTGGTAACGCAAGTTCAGGTGCTTTGGTTGTTACAGGTGGTGCTGGTATTGGTGAAAACTTAAATGTTGGTGGTGATGTTATTATTACTGGTGACTTGACAGTTGAAGGTGATACAACAACTATTAACACAGCAACACTTAATGTTGAGGATTTGAACATTACTATTGCTGACGGTGCCGCAGATGCCGCAGCCGCTAACGGTGCTGGTATTACAGTTGACGGTGCTAATGCTACACTTACATATGCAAACGCAGATGACAGTTGGAACTTTAATAAACTAGTAAAAGCCACAACTGGTGCTATCACAACACTAACATCTACAAACGTAATCAATACAACATTGGTTGCTACAAACTTTAGTAGTGGTAACGTACAAGCAACAGGTGGATATGTTGATAACGTACACGTTGGTGCTAATGTAGCCGCTACTGGTTCGTTTACATCACTTGATGCTACAACAGCCGACATTGACGGTGGTACAATTGACGGAGCTATTATTGGTGGAGCAAGTGCTGCCGCTGGTACATTTAGTTCTTTGGTTGCTACAACTGCTGATATCAATGCTGGTACAATTGATGCTACAAACATTGGTGCTAGTACACCAGGTACTGGTGCATTTACAACACTAAGCGCAACCGGAACTTCGACAGTTGCTCAAGTTGATGGTACTGTGTTGAACGGTGCTACTGTAAACGCTACAAATGGTAATGTAACAACCATTAGTGGTACAACAGCAACATACACAACAGTAAATGCAGGTACTACAACAAGTGCTACTGTAAACGCTACAACTGGTAATATTACTACTGCAACAGCAGGTAGTTTGGCAGTTAGCGATTTGACCAACAATAGAGTTGTTATTGCTGGCGCAAGTGGTGAACTAGAAGATGATGCTAACTTTACGTTTGATGGGTCAGACTTGAATCTTACTGGTGGCTTAAATGTTACTGGTGATTTAGCAGTCGACAACATTGCCGTTAATGCAAATGCAATAACGTCAACAAACCTAAATGGCGACATTACTGTTACACCAAACGGCACAGGTAGTGTTGTACTTGACGGATTAAATTATCCACAAGCAGATGGTAGTGCTGGTCAAGCATTGGTCACAGACGGCAGTGCGCAATTAAGTTTCAGTACTGTAATGACTGATGTTGTACAAGATACAACACCTCAGTTAGGTGGTGACTTAGACGTTAACGGCAATGACATTGTTAGTGTATCAAACGGCAATATTGCACTTACTCCTAACGGTACAGGTGAAGTTATTGCAAGCACAATAGCAGTAAGCGACTTAACAAACGATAGAGTTGTTTTTGCAGGTGTAAACGGTGCATTGGAAGACAGCACCAATCTTACATACGACGGTACAAACTTAACCACAAATGGTTTGGTTGCTACCACTGCTGACATCAATGGCGGTACAATTGATGCTACTGTAATTGGTGGAACAACACCAGCCGCAGTTACAACGTCGGCACTTGTTGCTACTACTGCCGATATTAATGCTGGTACAATTGATGGAACAGCAATTGGTGGTGCAAGCGCAAGTACAGGTGCATTTACAACAATAAGTGCAAGTGGTACTTCAACAGTTGCTCAAGTAGATGCTACTACAGTAAATGCAGCCGCAGTTAATGTTACAGCAGGTAACATCACTACACTTACTGCACCTACTGTTGATGCACAAACCACAACAAGTACTACACTTAACGCTACTGCTGGTAACATCACAACACTTACTGCACCAACAATTGGTGCTATTGCTACAACAAGTACCACAGTTAATGCTACAACAGGTAATGTTACAACATTAACAGCGGGTAGTTTAGCAGTTAGTGACCTAACAAACAACAGACTTGTTGTTGTAGGTACAAGTGGTGAACTAGAAGATGATGCTAACCTAGCATGGGATGGGTCAGATCTAGACGTTACCGGAGGTGTAAATGTTACTGGTGATTTAGCAGTTGATAATATTGCTATTAACACCAACGCAATTACATCAACAAATACAAACGGTGATATTAGCATTACACCAAATGGTACAGGTGAAGTTGTTATAAGTGCAGGATTGGTAACAACACTAAATGCTGTTACTGTTAATCCAGTTACTCTTAACGCTACAACAGGTAACGTTACTACGCTAACAGCAACTGATGTTATCAACACAACACTAGTTGCAACAAACTTTAGCTCAAGTAATGTTGATGTTAATGGCGGAGCAGTTGACGGAACACCAATTGGTGCCGCAAGTGCTAGTACTGGTGCATTCACAACACTAAGTGCTTCAGGTACTTCAACTGTAGCACAAGTAGATGCAACAATACTCAATGGTGCTACAGTTAATGCAACAGCTGGTAATATTACAACGTTGACATCACCAACAATTGATGCACAAACCACAACAAGTACTACAGTTAATGCTACTACTGGTAACATTACAACACTTACTGCACCGACAGTACATTCGGCCACAGTAACAAGTGCTGTAGTAAACAGTACTAGTGGTAACATTACAACACTAACAGGCACAACAGTTAATGCACAAACTACTACATCAACTGGTGTAAATGCAACCAACGGTAACGTTACAACATTAGTTGCTACTAACTTTAGTAGTGGTAATGTTGATATTAACGGCGGTGCAATTGATGGTACAAACATTGGTGCCGCAAGTGCTGGTACTGGTGCATTCACTACATTAGGTGCAACTGGTGTTTCAACACTAGCAGGCCGTATTGATGCAACAGCAGGTACAGCAAGCACAAGCGATACCACAGGTGCATTGGTAATTACAGGTACTGGTGGTGCTGGTATTGGTGGTAACATTAATGTTGGTGGCGGTGCGCTACTCAACACTGATCAAACTGCTAACTACGATGTTAAAGTTTATGGTAAAACTGATACATCATTGCTTTGGGCACGTGCCGCAAGTGGGTACGATCAGGTATTGATTGGTAACAGTGCTTCAGTAAGTACTTTGGTTACTGGTGCTAAACTGCAAATCAACACAACAGACAGTATCATGCTACCAAGTGGTACAACAGCACAACGTCCAGGCAGTGTTGGTGGTACTGA
>FUIF01016835.1_pt1 | contig 10126 bp, 14 predicted proteins | sample 1003461 | NCBI WGS metagenome assembly FUIF01 (sample SAMEA80401918, study PRJEB19352) | marine metagenome
AAATCTAACAAACCTAAAAAGGAAAATAAAAAATGGCAACACATCACGGAAAAGAAGGCGTAGTTACTGCTGGTGGAACTGGAGTTGGGGAACTAACAGGCTTCACGTTAGAGACTACTGGAGACGTTGTTGAGGACACAGCTTTAACAGATGCGGCTAAATCATTTGTTGCTGGTAGAACTTCATTCTCTGGTTCTTTAGAAATGCATTATGACGAAACTGATTCAACACAAGAAACATTAACAGTAGGAAGTTCAATCTCATTTGTATTATTACCAGAGGGTAATACTTCAGGAGATCAAAGTTTCACAGGTTCAGGAATTGTAACTGGTATGTCTATAACAAATGCTATGGACGCAATAGTTTCAAGAACTGTAACTTTTCAAGGAACAGGTACATTAACTAAAGGAACTGTATCATAATAATTTATGTCAGTATTAGACAATGCTCGTTCTCATTTTGAGAATATAGGAGTTCAATCTATCGAAGTTCCTGAATGGAAAGATGAACATGGTAAACCTAGTATTATTTATTGGAATCCAATAAATTTATACGAAAAAATATCCTTTTTAAGAAGTCTGGTAATATGTCTGATGTTAGTATTCTTGCAGATATTCTTTTAATGAAAGCCTTAGATAAAGATGGAAACAAAATCTTTAAACCAGAGGATAAATTAACTTTAATGTATAAAGTAGATTCTGATGTAGTGGCAAAAGTCGCTAATGCTATGGTTCAAAACATCACTCCTGAAGAAGTAAAAAAAACTAAATTCTACACCTGAATTAAAAAATTTACTTATTCTAGCTGATAGGTTAAAAATAACTTTATCTGAACTTTTAAAAATGGAAGTTTGGGAATATAATCATTGGCTTGGTTATATGATGATTGAACAAGAACAACACGAATCTGCTATGAGGAAAGCAAAACATAAATAATGGCACAAAATCTTAAAATAAACATACTTGCACAAGATAAAACAAAACAAGCGTTTAATGGTATTAGAGGAAGATTAGAAAATTAAAAGTGCAGTATTTTCAGTTAAAGGTGCTTTAGTTGGTATTGGTGCTGGTGTAGTTGTTAAATCATTTGTTGATACTGGTAGAAGTGTTGAAGATTTACAAGTTAGATTAAAACAATTATTTGGTAGTACACAAGAGGGTGCAAAAGCCTTTGATGTAATGGCTGACTTTGCGGCTAAAGTTCCTTTTTCACTTGAACAAATCCAAGCGGCATCAGGTAACTTAGCTGTTGTAGCTGGAGATGCAACAAGACTATCTAAAATATTAGAAATAACTGGTAATGTTGCGGCAGTTACAGGTATAGATTTTCAAACTGCTGGAGAACAAATACAAAGAGCATTTGCTGGTGGTATATCTGCGGCTGATATTTTTAGAGAAAAAGGTGTTAGAGATATGCTTGGTTTCAAAGCTGGTGCAACTGTAACAGCAGAAGAAACTATAAAAGCATTTGAAAGAGTGTTTGGTAAAGATGGTAAATTTGGTAATGCAACAGATGAACTTGCAAATACCTTTACTGGTACATTATCAATGCTTGGAGATAAATTATTTAACTTTAAAAAGAATGTTGCCAATGCAGAATTTTTTAGTGCTTTAAAAGGAGAGTTTAAAGATTTAAACAAATTTATAGAAGAAAATGCAGATGCTTTTGAAACAATATCACAAGTTATAGGAAGTGCATTAGCTGGTGCTGTAAAACTATTTTCAATATCAATAAAAGGTATAGCAAAAGCTGTAGAGGGAGTGAGAGATGCTTACGAGGGATTATTAAATTTATTAAATAGGATTCCAGGCATAGATATAGAATTTATCAATAAACAACAAAGACAAATTTTAAGAGACTTAAACCAATACGAAGATACCATAATGCGTATTGCAAAAAATCAAGAAGAAGTAAATGTAACTTTAGCAAAAGGAACAGAAGAAGTTAAAAAACAAAAACAAGAATATAAAAACATTCACGAAGCACATATAAAACATAAAGAACAAATAGAAGTACAAAATAGATTGCATATGGATATTCATACACAATTACAAAAACAAAACGAAAGTTTTAAATTATCACATGAAATATTTTCATTAATGACTTCTACTGTAAGTTCTTTTTCAAGAGGGATTGCAGAGTCTATTGTACTTGGTAAAGATATGGGAGAAACATTTAAAAATATAGCAAGAAATTTATTAATAGAAATTATTGCTAAGACTATTGAAAGAATAGCATTATTAACAATAGAAAAATTTTTATTAAGTAAATTATTTGATAAAGAAAATGATAGACTTAATACAGAAAAAAACATCACTAGAGAGAAACAAAAACAAGTTGCTTTACAAGCTATTCTTATGGCTATGGGCGGAGGAAGTGGCGGTGGTGGTGGATTTTTTGGTTTTGCAAAAGGTGGTGCAGTATCAAAAGGACAACCAATAGTAGTCGGAGAAAATGGTGCTGAATTATTTGTACCTAATCAAACAGGACAAATTACGCAATCTGCTAGAGGCACAGATCATGGTGCAGTAAATGTTAATTTTACTATTAATGCTGTTGATGCGGCTGGAGTAGATAAGTTATTAATTGAAAGACGAGGAACTATATCAAGAATTATAAATGAATCTGTGAATGAAAGAGGACGAGGTGCAATAATCTAATGGCTGGTGCTTTTCCAATATCAACTGCTAAATTTGGAACTTTAGGAATTAAATCAATTCAGACAACTATAGTTTCTAAATCTGTTAATGGTAAGAAACTTGCAAGACAAATTGATAGTCAAAGATTTGGATTCACTGTTCAAATAATTACTGCAAAACGATCTGATGTTTATGGAGAGTTAATGGCATTTATTATCAAACAAAGATCAGGTAAAGAAAACTTTACAATTATCCCACCAGAAATAGAAGATGCTAGAGGAACTGCATCAGGTACTCCACATGGTACAGCATCGGCTGGTGCTACATCAATTACATTAGGTGGTACTGGAACAGGAACTTTAAAAGCTGGAGATTTTATAAAATTTGCATCACATAACAAAGTATATATGGTCGTTGCAGATCAATCAGATATATCAACAGGTTCATTAACTATTGAACCACCTTTAAGAGAAGCAGTTTCTTCATCAAACATAACTTATGATAATGTTCCATTCACAGTATATCTAACAAATGATATACAAGATTTTGGAGTATCTGGTGCTGATAATAGTGGTAATTTATACTATGAATATCAGTTTGATGTAGAAGAAGCCCTTTAATGAAAAAATACAAAATAACACATAAAATTTCTGCTGATTTTATTGCTGAAGCTATCGTAAACGAAGATGAGATAGATATTAAAATAAATGATCTAAAAGAATATAATAAACCTAATGGCAAATTTGAATTTACTATGTTAAAAGGTACAGAAACAGTAACCCAAACAACTTACGAAGAATATGACGAGAAGCCTAACAACAGCGATAAAGAACGAATTAGCAACAAATGATCTTAGACCAATACACCTTATCACTATTGGCTTCGGTACTCCTCTTAATTTTACTGATTGTTCCTTTTCGCTAACATCGTCAGTTTCAGGATCGTCAGTTACTTACACTCCATCTAATTTTATTATGGGTATATCCAACTTCACAGAAGAAGTAGATATTACTAAGACATCATTGAAACTAGGATTTTCTGGAGCAGATACAGCATTAATATCTGTAGTTTTAAATGAGAATGTAGTTAATGATGCTGTTACTATTTTTAGAGGATTCTTAGATAGTTCTAATGCTATTATTGCTGATCCCTTTTTATTATATGATGGCCAAATAGATACATTTGAAATTCAAGAAAGTAATAAGGAAAGTAATTTAATTTTAAATATAACTTCTCATTGGGCTAATTTTGATAAGAAGAATGGTAGAAAAACAAATAATGTATCACAACAAAGATTCTTTAGTACAGATGTTGGTATGGAGTTTTCATCTCAAACAGTTCAAGATATTAAATGGGGTAGACCATAATGGAAGATATAATTAAATTTTATATACAATTTAATAGATATAAAAAATATACTAATATTGAATTATCTAAACATATTGAGCCATGCATGAAATATAATCAATACAAAAGATTCGATGATGATAAAGGTATATTTGGTTTCGTATCTTGGGCTTTTTTAAATCAAGAAGCTGAAGAATTATATAAGAAAAAAGGTTTAATTAAAAATGATAAATGGCAATCAGGCAATAGATTGTGGTTATATGATATTGTTATTTTAAGAAACGCAAGAATTGTTATGTCTTGGGTTTATAATTATTTCAAAGATTATTTACAAACTAATCAATGTATTAATTGGTTAAGACTAGATGATAATAATAATATTTATAGAATATCCAAAAAATACAAAAGGGAGTTTCATAGTTAATGGGTGGTGTAGTAGAAAAAATTGTAGAACCAGTTGTAAAGGTATTTAACAAAGCATTATCTTGGTTAGTACCTACACCAGATATTCCTGACTTTGCACTTAATGAACCTGATGATTTTGAAACAGGTGTATTATTAAACAAACAATCTAATGACGCAAATATTCCAATCGTTTATGGTCAAAGACTAATCGGTGGAACGAGAATATTTGTAGAGACATCAGGAACAGATAATCAGTATTTATATATTGCCATAATATTAGCAGAGGGAGAAATTAACGATGTTAAAGCAATTAAGATAGATGACAAAACAGTTACATTTGCATCTGCATTTTCAGATGGTACAGCAGTTGAAGTAGACAGCACAGATTCTAACTTTTATAAAAATGGAGAGAGTCATATTAGAGTTGAGCCACATTATGGAACTGATGGACAATCAGCATCAACATTATTATCAACTTTATCTAACTGGGGTTCTAACCATAAATTATCTGGTTTAGCTTATCTTGCTATTCGTTTTAAATGGAATCAAGATGTATTTACTTCTATTACCAAAATACAAACATTAATTGAGGGTAAAAAGTTGTATCTTATAATTCTAGTTTAGTTGCACAAACTGCGGCTTATACAACAAATCCAGCTTGGGTTTTATTAGACTACTTAACAAATGCTAGATATGGAAAAGGATTAGCTGTTGCTGATATAGATTTACAATCTTTTTATGATGCTTCAGTAGTTTGCACAACACAAGTAACACCATATTCAGGTGGAAGTGATATAAATATATTTGATGCTAATGCTGTATTAGATACATCTAAAAAAATTATAGAAAACACTAGAACTCTTTTAAAAGGCTGTAGAGGATATTTACCCTATACATCTGGTAAATATAAATTAGTAATTGAGACAACAGGAACAGCATCAATATCATTAACTGAAGATGATATATTTGGTGGGTTCTCTGTATCAAGCCCTAATAAGAATGATAAATATAATAGAGTTATTTGCTCTTATGTTTCGCCAGATAAAAATTGGCAAGTGGACGAGGTACAATTTCCACCAATAGATGATAGTGGTTTACCAAGTGCAGATCAGCATAATACTATGAAAACTGCTGATGGTGGTTTTTTGCTAGAGGGTAGATTTGATTTTGGTCAAGTTATAACATCTCCATATCAAGCTGAAGAAATGGCAGAGATTATTTTAAGAAGATCAAGAGAGGCTATTCAATTAAGTATTAATGCTGGTGGTAAAGCATATGATTTAGCTATTGGAGATATTGTTAATATTACACATAGTTCTTTAGGATTTACTGCAAAACCATTTAGAGTTATTTCAATATCTTTTAATGAAGATTTTACAGTAGGATTAAATTTATCCGAACATCAAGACTCTCATTATACATGGGCATCAAAAGCTGAACAAGCAACAGTACCAACAACTAATCTTCCTAATCCTTTTGTTGTTCAACCACCAGCTAGTGTTACATTAGATGACCAATTAATTGAATATAATGATGGAACTGTAATTGTGGCTTTGGATATTGCTATAGGTGCAAGTCCTGATAATTTTATAGACTATTATCAAGTAGAATATAAAAAAAGTTCTGATTCAAATTTTATCATTTATTCACAAGGTTCAGGATTAAATCATAGAGTGTTAAATGTTATTGACCAACAAGAATATAATGTAAGAGTAAAAGCTGTAAATACTTTAGGCGTTTCTTCTACTTATACTTCAGCATCAAGAACTATAGTTGGTGGAACAGCCAGTCCATCAGATGTTACTGATTTTAGTTGTAATATAGTTGGTCAGGAGGCTCATTTAAGTTGGAAAAGTATACCTGATCTCGATCTTGCATATTACTCTATAAGATTTTCTCCATTAACTTCTAATGCAGAATGGGCTAGTTCAGTTAATTTAGTTCAAAAAGTTTCTAGGCCTGGAACGTCTGTTGTAGTCCCAGCTAGGATTGGTAGCTATCTTATTAAAGCTGTCGATAAGCTAGGAAATTTAAGTATTAATGAAACTATAGTTTCAACAACTGTTGCTGGTGTTTTAAATTTTAATGCAGTAGAAACCTTAAATGAACACCCTACATTTGGAGGGGCAACTTTTTTTGACTCTGCACCAGGAAATTTTGATGATGCATCAGGACAATTTGATGATGGATTTGAAACTGATTTAGCAGTTTCAGATAATACTTTAAGATTACAATCAAGTTTATTGTTTGATGATGCTACAGGAAATTTCGATGATAGTTCAAGATTGTTTGATTCTTCTCCGCAATCTGGCACAATACCTAATGAAGCGTTTTATACATTTACAAACATAATAGATATAGGTTCTATCCAGACAGTTAGATTAACAGCAACCATAGTTCAAACAGCAGATAATATTGATGAAACTTTTGATGACGAGACAGGCGATTTTGACGATAAAACTGGTGCATTTGATGGCGATACTCCAGAAAATGTTAGAACTGTACTGCAAATAGCAACTTCAAATGACAATGTAACATATTCAGATTTTAGAGATTTTGTAATTGGAGAATATAATTCAAGATTTTTCAAATTTAGAATGCATTTAGAAAGTTTAGATAATTCATCTACACCTGTTATTGAACAATTATCAGTTACAGCAGATATGGTTGATAGAATACAAAGTGATAATGATATTACATCTGGTGCTGGTACTAAATCTATTACATTTACAAATCCATTCTTTTCTGTTAATTATGCTTTAGGTATTACAGCCGAAAATATGCAGAGTTCAGATTTTTATGAAATATCAAATAGAACAGTAAATGGATTTGATATTATATTTAAAAATTCTGGAGGATCAGCAGTAAGTAGGCAGTTTGATTTTATTGCAAAAGGATTTTAAAAGGAGTATAAATAATTATGGCACAACATGACATGAATATAGCCAATCAAGGCTTTCCAGCATTTAGGACAGATTTAAATAATGCTTTGTCTGCAATTCAATCTATGCATTCAGGTTCTTCTAGACCATCTGGTGCGGTAGCTGGTCAAATGTGGCTTGATACAACTAACGCAACAAGTCCAACCATAAAATTTTTCGATGGGACAGATGATATAAGTTTTGCCACAATAGACTATTCAGCTAATACAGTAAATTTTTTAGATAGTACAGTTTCAACAGAATTAGTAAATGATACCAGCCCACAATTAGGCGGAGATTTAGATACTAATAGCAATAATATTTTAATAGATAATGCACATAGCATAAAAGATGAAAACGATAATGAACAAATAACTTTTACAACAACAGCATCAGCAGTTAATGAATTTACAGTTTCAAATTCAGCTACATCAGTTGCACCAAGTATTTCTGCAACAGGTGGAGATACTAATATTGATATTAATTTAGTTCCAAAAGGAACAGGTGCAGTATTATCAGGTGGAACAGCAGTAAAAGTAGCTGGTAAAGAAACTATATGGATTCCAGCAGTTGCTATGTACCCTAACACAACTAATGGTGCGGAGGCTGGACAAGTAGAATTATCAAATGGAGTTGAAATCAAAAGTTTAGATTTCGATCAGAGTTCAGATGAAAACGCACAATTTGCTGTTTCTTTTCCTAAATCTTGGAATGAGGGAACAGTTACTTTCCAAGCATATTTCACAGCAGATTCGACAAACACAGGGACAGTTTCTTGGGATTTATCAGCAGTTGCAATAGCAGATAACGATAGTATTAATACAGCGTTTGGAACAGCAGTAGCACCAACAGCTAAAGCACATAGCGGAACAGCTAATGATTTAGATGTTACAGCAGAAAGTGGTGCAGTAACTATAGCTGGTTCTCCTAGTACAGATGAACAAGTATTTTTTCAAATAACTAGAGACGTTTCTGAAGATTCTTTAACAGCAGACGCTAAATTATTAGGTATTAAGTTATTCTTTACTACTGATGCCGCAAATGATGCATAAGGTAATTAACTTATGAGAAAAATTTTAGAAACTTTAAATCCAGAACCTAAAAATAATAAAAATAAAAAATATCTAAAGGTAAATCTTTTGGTTATCAAATGCTTGGCTTTGGTTCAGGCGGAGAGGGTGCAAAAGAATTATCTGCATTATCAATCATGCTTTTAGCTGGTGGTGGTGGCGGAGATGGCGTTGGGGGCTCGGCGAATGGAGGAGCTGGAGGAGGAGGAATGAGAATTTTAACTTGTCAATCTATTACTTATTCAGAACCTTTACCAGTAGTTATAGGTGCTGGTGGTGTTGGAGGAAACCCAACTTCAGGAAATTCACCTTGCAGAGCTGGTTGTCAGGGTGGAAACACAACATTTAATTGTCAATCTGCAACAGGTGGTGGCGAGGGTCGAGCACCTGGAGGTTCAGGTGGAGGATCAGGGCATCAAGGAACAGGCGGAACAGGAAATGCTGGTGGTTATTCTCCACCAGAGGGTGCTAATGGTGGATCATCTGGCGGCGGCTGTTATGCTGGATCAGGAGGCGGAGGGGGAGGCTCGTCTGGTTCTACAGGTTCGTCTGGTGGTAGTGGAAGTTCGCCAGGAGGGGGAGGAAATGGAGGTGCTGGAACACCTGTTGCCCCTATATTTGGCTCATCTCAACCTTTTTATGGCACAGATGGTGCAGTTTTTGCTGGAGGAGGTGCTGGAGGTGCATATAACGTAAATTCTGGTGGCTCTGGAGGAAATGGTGGTGGTGGAAATTACAGAGGAAACGCAGACGCAAATAAAGGCGGAGGCGGTGGTGCATCTAACCCAGAAGTGCCTGGAGTTCCACCTTGTGCATCTGGAGGAAATGGCTCAGATGGTAGAGTATTTATAAAAGTTCCATCAGCTAATGCTTACACAATATCAGTTACACCTGGAACAAACACTGTAGTTCCTCAACCTGATGGTTCAGTTATTGCAAACTTTACTGTGAGTGGTTGCTTTATCGTTTCATAATTATTATAAAACTGTTTAATGTTTTTAAACAAAAATTCTTTTTGCATTATCGAAAATGCAGTTCCTATTCATATATGCGATAAAATAATTAAATATGGAAACGAACATAAACAAAAAATGGCAGTTACAGGAAATCTAAGTAAAAGAAAAAACCTTTAACACAGAAAGAAATAAAACAATTAAAAAACACAGAAATTCAAATGTTGCATTTTTAAATGATTGGTGGATTCAAAGACATATATTCCCAGCTATACAAGAAGCAAATGCTATAAGTAATTGGAATTTATCAATTACAGGACATGAAGCTATGCAGTTTACAAAATATGATAAAGGACAATTTTACGATTGGCATTATGATTGTTGGGTTGATCCATATAAAAACAATACTATAAGAAAATTATCTGTAACTGTATCTTTAAGTGATGAAAATGAATTTGAGGGTGGAGATTTAGAATTTGCTTTACAGGATAATAACGCAAAAAAACCTATGAAAAAAATTTATAGAGTTTGCAAAGAAGTTAGAAAAAAGGTTACTTTGGTTGTTTTTCCATCTTTTTTATGGCACAGAGTAACACCTGTAACAAAAGGAACACGATATAGTTTAGTTATCTGGAGTACAGGAGAAACATATAAATGAAAAAAGAATATCCTAAAACATTAAAAAGAAATGATTTATTTCCTACACCTATTTGGCATCAAGATTGCCCAGAATTTGTTGATGAATTAAATAAAGCATCTGATCCACATATCAAAGATGCAAAAAAAAGAAT
>FUIF01021044.1_pt1 | contig 10121 bp, 14 predicted proteins | sample 1003461 | NCBI WGS metagenome assembly FUIF01 (sample SAMEA80401918, study PRJEB19352) | marine metagenome
TTGTACAACAATGACTTTAGAAAGTTCATCGAATACAACATACAAGATACCGCACTACTGGACAAGCTGGACAAAAAACTAAGATTTATTGATCTAAGTAACGAACTTGCACACGCAAACACTGTTTTGCTACAGACCACTATGGGTGCTGTTGCTGTTACAGAGCAAGCTATTGTTAACGAAGCGTGGCACAGAGGTTTACAGGTTCCTAATCGCAAAAAACGTGATGAAGAAAACACACAAGCCGCTGGTGCATACGTAGCGTTTCCTAAGAAGGGCTTGCACAAATGGATTGCATCGATGGATTTGAATTCACTGTATCCATCAGTGATTCGTGCATTGAATATGGCTCCAGAAACTGTTGTAGGACAAATACGTCCAGACATTTCAGATGCCCGTGTAACAGAAGATATGGGATTGAAGAAGAAATCCTTTGCAGGTAGTTGGGAAGGACGCTTTAGTACAGAAGAATATGAAGCTGTAATGGAGCAACGTAAAGATGTTGCACTGACTATCGACTGGGAAAACGGCGGCAGTGACGTACTTAGTGGTGCTGAAATATACAAAGTAATCTTTGACAGCAATCAACCTTGGATGCTTAGTGCAAATGGCACAATCTTTACTACAGAGTTTGAAGGTGTTATTCCAGGTATTCTTAAACGTTGGTATAGTGAACGTAAAGACTTGCAGAAGATGCTAAAGAAAGCAAAGGACGCAGGCAATGCCGCAGAGATTGAATACTGGGACAAGCGACAGCTAGTTAAGAAGATTAACTTGAACAGTTTGTATGGTGCTATTCTTAATCCTGGTTGTAGATTCTTTGATAAACGTATTGGACAGTCAACTACACTAACAGGACGTACTATTGTTAAGCATATGAGTGCAGAAGCAAACAAAGTAATTACAGGTACATATGATCACACAGGCGATGCTGTTATATATGGTGATACTGACTCTGTTTACTTTAGTGCGTATCCAACTTTAAAAGCAGATGTTGAGTCTGGTAAGATTGAATGGAATACTGAGAAAGCAATTACACTATATGATCAAGTAAGTGAAGCAGTAGACAGTACATTTATTAATATGATGCAAGAGGCATTCCACTGTCCAAAGAGTCGTGCAGATGTTATTGCGGCAGGTAGAGAGATTGTTGCACAAAGCGGATTGTATATTACTAAGAAGCGTTATGCGGCACTAGTTGTAGACAACGAAGGCTTTAGAACAGATACAGATGGTAAGCCGGGCAAAGTAAAAGCAATGGGCTTGGACTTGCGTAGGTCAGATACCCCTGTGTTTATGCAGGAGTTCCTAAGTGAGCTATTACTAATGGTACTTACTGACATTCCACAAAAAGATGTACTAGATCGTATTACAGAATTCCGCAAGGAGTTTAGTGAACGACCTGGTTGGGAGAAAGGTTCACCTAAACGTGCTAACAAAGTGGGACACTACAGGCGTTTAGAAGAAAAGCAAGGCAAGGCAAATATGCCAGGCCACGTACGAGCAAGCATTAATTGGAATACACTAAAACGTATGAACGGAGACAAGTACTCTGAAGAGATTGTTGACGGTATGAAAGTTATTGTTTGTAAACTAAAACAAAATCCGTTAGGTTACACAAGTGTTGCATACCCAACGGATCAGATGCGATTACCAGATTGGTTTAAGGAACTACCGTTTGACGATGCGGCAATGGCATCTACTATTATTGATAACAAACTAGACAACTTAATTGGTGTGCTTAACTATCCATTAGAAGATACTAAGTCACATACAACCTTTGGAAGTTTGTTTGAATTCGGAGACTAAATGAAAATTAAAATGGAAGTAGAAATAGATACTGAGAACGATCAGGACCTAAATACTATTGAAGAATTAATTGAAATGCTAAGAAACTTAGCAGAAACTTATTACGAGGAGTAATATGAAAGTAAAAATAACCCAAGTACAACATTACACAGACACGTTATTTCGTATACGTACTGAACGACCAAACACATTTAGATTTACCGCAGGCGAATTTACAATGATTGGTATGGGTGACGACAATATAATGCGAGCCTATAGTATGACTAGTGGTCCGTATGACGAATACTTAGAATTTTATTCAATTAAAGTTCCAGATGGTCCTTTAACTAGTAGATTACAAAATGTTAAAGTTGGTGATGAGATAGAAGTCGGCACAAAGCCTACAGGAACGCTTACACTTGCTAACTTAGAGCTTGGTGGTAACTTATATCTACTTGCTACTGGCACCGGTATAGCACCGTTTATATCGCTGTTAAGAGACCCTACAACGTATGATCATTTTGATCGTATACACGTAGCTTGGAGTGTTAGAGAACAAGCAGAACTAATTTCATACAATAGCTTTTTACAAGATTGTGACATTGTGTATACACCAATTGTTACACGAGATCCTGAATGGCCATTTATGAATAAACGTATTACTAAGATGTTAAGTGCAGGTATGTTAATTCCGGACTTAGATCCTAGTAAGAATAAAGTAATGGTTTGTGGAAGTAACAATTTTAACAATGAAGTTAAAACAATGTTAACAGACTGGAAATGGCACGAAGGTACTAGGCGAGAGCAGGGTACGTTTGTACAAGAAAAGGCATTTGTATCGTGAAAGTAGGATTTACTTGTAGTACCTTTGACTTATTACACGCAGGACATTTAATTATGTTGCGTGAAGCAAAAGAACAATGTGATTATCTCATATGTGGATTGCAAGTTGATCCTAGTGTAGATAGAGCAGAGAAAAATGCTCCTGTGCAAACAGTAGTAGAACGTTATACACAACTAAAAGGTGTCGAATATGTAGATGAAATTATTCCATACGGCACTGAGGAAGACCTAGAAGATATCCTTAGTATGTATCCAATTGATGTACGCATACTAGGAGAAGAATATCGCGACAAGGACTTTACAGGCAAGGATATTTGTCGTAAACGTGATATTGATTTACATTTTAACAAACGAGATCATCGTTTTAGTTCAAGTGATTTACGGAGAAGAGTAAGTGAATAAATTTATATTTGATGTCGATGGTACACTAACACCTAGTAGACAACCTATTGATAAGGACTTTGAAAAGTTCTTTTACGATTTCTGTTTAGGCAATGAGGTATACTTAGTTACTGGTAGTGACAAGCCTAAAACTGTAGAACAGATAGGCGAGAAAATATACAACAGGTGTAAACGTGCATATCAATGCAACGGAAATGATGTTTGGAAGGCAGACGAAAACATTCGAACAAATGAATGGGAACTGCCAGACTTAGCAAGGACATTTTTAAAAAATTGCCAATACGAAAGTCAATTTAATATACGCACAGGTAATCATATTGAAGAACGACCAGGAATGGTTAACTTTAGTATTGTAGGACGTAATGCTAATATTGAAGAACGTGCAGAGTATGTAGCATACGATACACTTGAAAACGAACGTTATACTATTGCAAATGCTTTTAACACATTGTTTCCAGACTTATCAGCAAAAGTAGGTGGCGAAACAGGTATTGATATTTCACCTAGGGGTGCAGACAAGAGCCAAATTATTGAAGACTTTGATTTAGAAAAAGATCAACTATGGTTCTTTGGAGATGCTATTTACGAAGGTGGTAATGATTATCCGTTAGCCAAAGTAGTAAAGAATCATAGAAAAGTTACTGGATGGGCACAGACTAAAGAATACTTAGAAGTATTCCAGGACAGTGGAAAAGCAGTATGAATATTTTAATCACCGGACACAAAGGATATATTGGATCAAGACTGTTTTCCGAGTTATCTTTATCACATACCGTAACAGGCATTGACAAAGTAGAAGGCGATGATTTATTATTTTGTGAATTTCCTAAACAAGAATTTGATGCAATCATTCATTTGGCAGGACTAAGCGGTGTACGTGAAAGTATTAAAGACCCAAGTGCATATTGGATGAACAACATCGAAGCAAGCCGTAGACTGTTTGAAGCGTATCCTGATACACGTATACTATATGCGAGCAGTTCGAGTGCGTACGAGCCCGATTTGAACCCTTACGCGGCGTCTAAGTTTGTATTAGAAGAACTTGCGTCACGTTATCCACACACATTAGGTATGAGATTTCATACAGTGTACAGTGACAGTTGCCCTAGAGAAAATATGTTCTTTAATAAACTTCTTAATGGAACACTAGAATATGTAACTTCACACTATAGAGATTTTGTGCATTTAAATGATGTAATTGATGCTATCAAAATTTTATTATTAAAACCCCATATTACAGATGTAATTGATATTGGAACTGGAGACCCAATAAAGATCCAAGACCTTGCAGAACACTTGCCTGTTCGCCTAAATACTCCTGGTGAAAGACAATTTACTTGCGCAAACACAGAAAAATTAAAGCTATTGGGCTGGAAACCTAAATATAGTGTAGAAAACTTCTTGACAATTCAGGAAAACGATAATATAATTAACTTATTCAATGGAGAAAAATAAATGAAAGATATCTTACAAGACGTTGTTGCACATACACACGCACTAGGCTTTTTAGCAATTGTGAAAGTAAGCAACGATGATGGTACAGCAATTGACAGTATGGCCGAAGACCGTAGTGTTATTTTAAGTGCTGAAACACACAACAAAGTAAATGAGTTTACTGGTACATTTGGTATGCCTAACTTGGATAAGTTAGCATTGCATTTGAAGAATCCAGAATACAAAGACAATGCTAAAATTCAAGTAGTACAAGCAGAACGCAACGGAGAAACTATTCCGACGCACATTCACTTTGAAAATACAGCAGGTGACTTCCAAAATGATTATCGCTTTATGAACAAAGCAATCATTGAAGAGAAACTAAAAACTGTTAAGTTCAAAGGTGCTGCCTGGGCAGTAGAGTTTAGTCCTAGTATGGCAAGTATTGCACGTATGAAACTAATGAGTGCGGCACATTCAGAAGAGCCTACATTTAATGTAAGAACTACTGATGGCAACTTAGTATTCAGCTTTGGTGATGCAAGCACACACGCAGGTGAATTTGTATTCCAACACGGTGTTGAAGGTACACTTGCACACACTTGGAGTTGGCCAGTAGCACAAGTACAAGCTATTCTTAACTTAGATGGTGATGCAACAATGAGCATTAGTGATCAAGGCGCAATGAAGATTAGTTTAAATAGCGGAATGGCAACATACGATTATATTCTTCCAGCGCAGAGCAAGTAGAATATGCGTAAGGACTTAACCGCAGAACAGAAAGATTATGCACGTTTTTTACCTGCACTAAGTGGCTTTTACGCTACGTATGTAGGTAAGCAACGGTATGACGAGTATGTAGATAAGTCTCGTATTCCTAGTAACTTTACACACGGCATTGAAAGCCTAAACTATCTTAATAAAGATGAAGGTCAATTCAAGTACCAATGGAGTTTGTACTCCGCAGGACACGCTGAACTTGACATTAATAAACACTCACCTAAAGAAGATATGGTGCGTAATAGAGATAGAGACAATAGTTGGTTACTTGGTGACTCAGGTGGCTTCCAAATTGGTAAAGGTGTTTGGGAAGGCGATTGGAAAGATCCTAATTGTCCTAAAGCACAAAAGAAACGTGATGGCGTTCTACGTTGGATGGACGCATATATGGACTATGGAATGATACTTGATATTCCAGCCTGGGTAGCACGTTCACCAGAAGGTGCAAAAGCAACAGGCATTAGTACATATTCAGAAGCAGTTGCCGCAACACGTATTAACAACGACTATTGGATGAAGCACAGAACAGGTGCTTGTAAGTTCTTAAACGTTTTGCAAGGCGAGAATCACACAGACGCAGATGACTGGTATGAGCAGATGAAAGATTACTGTGATCCAGTTAAGTATCCAGACAATCACTTTAACGGGTGGTCAATGGGTGGTCAGAATATGTGTGATGTGCATTTAGTTCTAAAACGCTTAGTTACGTTGCACTTTGATAACTTGTTACAAACAGGTGTACACGATGTAATGCACTTCCTAGGTACTTCTAAACTAGAATGGGCTACGTTGTTAACAGATATTCAACGTGCAGTACGAAAGAATTATAATGAAAACTTTACTATTACCTTTGACTGTGCTAGTCCTTTCCTCGCAACCGCGAACGGACAGATCTACATTCAAAATGAAACTGAAGACAGAAGCAAATGGACGTATCGTATGGTACCGTCAGTTGACGATAAAAAATATGCTACAGACAACCGTGGATTTAGAGACACTGTTATATCAGATGGGATATTTAAAAACTTTGAAGACTCACCGCTTACAGACGGACTCAAAGTATCGGACGTTTGTACATATGCTCCCGGAGATCTAAATAAGATAGGGAAAGAAGGAAAGACATCGTGGGATAGTTTTTCATATGCGATCCAAATGGGTCATAACGTGTGGAGTCACATTAATGCAGTTCAAGAAGCAAACAGACAATACGACAATGGAGTTATTCCAAAAATGCTTGTACAAGAGCAATTTGACAGGATTCTATTTAGAGATGTTGTGGAAGAAATATTCGCTATTGACAACAGGGAAGAAGCACTAGCAGTAATTGATCAGTACTCAAAGTTTTGGATGAGTATTCCAGGTACTAGAGGTGCAATCGGTAAAAAGACTGTAAATGCTAGTACACACTTTAATGCACTATTTGATATTGAAGAACCTATTGTTGAAGACGATGTACTAGATGAAACTAAGTTGGAGGAACTTGAGGATGAGCAACTATGATGAAGTTGAAGATAAACTAAGAGCGCACTACGAGGAATTAGAACGAAAACATAAAGAACTTGACACGGAGTTAGAAACCAAGTATAATAATATGACAGTAACAGAAGAAGTTCGTAGAATGAAAACTATGAAACTTTATCTAAAAGACGAAATGCATCGAATTAACAGTTACTTGATACAAAAAGGTTTAGAATGAAACGTGATTACGAAACTGGTATAAGTAGTACTCCTACTATGTTTACAGGCATTGAAGTTGAAAAGACTCCTGCATTTGGTATGCAAACACTATTTGTAGATGGTATTCAAGACCCTGAAACTATTATACATTATTACAACGAACATAAATGTACACACATTTTCTTTGGTGCAAATCATAGTTACAAACCTGTTACAGATGAAGAGTTCGAAGAGTGGGAAAAGTGTATCCTACAATTTTTAAAAGAAGGATATTTGTGTAGTTTAGATATTCCAAGCACTATTAACTTAGAGTGGTGCTTAGAAGGCGGTATGATCGAATACGATAACTTTATTCCGCAAATACGTGTTGTAGTACCTTATGTTAAACAGTGGAACTATAACACAATGATTAAAATCGACGACAAAGATTTTAAAGCATCTAATCCAGGCGTCTGGTGCCATAGCCTGCACGATTTGATGGACCGTAATAAATTTACGGATTGGACGAAATATGGCCTTGACAAAGTTATTAAATGAAAGTATAATAATACTATGACACAACACGAATCGTATCATAATTATATGGGACGCAGAATGAGAGAAGAAGACGCAAAAATGGCAACAGAAAATGCAATGAATAATGCGGATCGTAGTATTTGGGTAACCTTCAATAAAGAAGGTGTACATATGTACCCAGGTGCAGATACTGATCCTAAACTAGCAACCGGCGATTGGGATGACGTATCATTCCTTGGTATTCCACATCGTCATATTTTTCACTTTCGTGTTCGTATTGAAGTATTTCATAACGATCGCGACATTGAGTTCATTCAGTTCAAACGCTGGATGCAACGACTCTATGACGTCGAAGGCGTACTAGAGCTTAACCACAAGAGCTGTGAAATGATCGCAGATGACTTGTACAAAGAAATCGCTACAAAATACCCAGGCCGATTTGTAGAGATCAGCGTTGCAGAAGACAACGAAAATGGCTGTTCTATTTTTTACCCTAGATAATGATAAGAGAGAGATCTAAATGTCTATTAAATTCAATCGTGAAGCATACACTAAAGTTTTCAACGACTTGGACAAGTTCCGCGACTACTGTCGCTTTGAAGGAAAGGTCTTTAATGAAGCAGACCTTTATAAGAAAGATGCTCCTATGTGGATTGCATATGGCAAGTATCAAAACTATCTTCGTGCAAAGGCACGTAATGGTGGAAACAGAGTAAATCAACGGAGAAACTAATGACTATTCATATTGTAGATATCGAAGCAGTAGACACACGCTATACTAAGCAATGGAAAGAACATCTTCCTAACCAACTGCAACGAGCTACAAATGAAGAAGTAAATGTTATTAGTGGTGGGGATACGCCTCAGGCAACTACGCCTGGGGCTTTCCTTAACTTTGGTGGTACTAACGTATACAAAAGTAAACAATTAGAAACTATTGGAGAGATGTTTTGTGCAGGAACTGTTAAAGATGGTGACTATTTTCTCTATACCGATGCCTGGAACCCTACAGTTATTCAATTACGCTATATGGCAGAACTATTGGGTGTTGACATTGGCATTGGTGGTTTGTGGCACGCAGGTAGTTATGATCCGCAAGATTTTTTAGGTAGGATCATAGGCGGCAAGCAGTGGGTTCGACACGCTGAAATGTCAATGTTTGAATGTTATGACGACAATTTCTTTGCAAGTGACTTTCATATTGATATGTTTACAGATGTATTTGATCCAGAATATGTAATGGATTGGGACAAAATAAGCCGTGTAGGATGGCCTATGGAGTATCTGCGTAACAGTTTAGATAGTTACAAAGGTATGGAAAAGCGAGACTTGATCTTGTTCCCACATCGTGTTGCTCCTGAGAAACAAGTTGAGATCTTTAGAGATCTTAAAACACGTTTACCGCAATATGAGTTTGTTGTTTGTCAAGAACAAGAACTTTCAAAGAACGAATACCATAACTTGCTAGGTGAAGCTAAACTAGTGTTTAGTGCTAACCTACAAGAAACACTTGGCATTAGTTGGTATGAAGGAGCATTAGTAGATGCTATTCCTATGGTACCAGATAGACTAAGCTACAGTGAAATGGCATTGCCTGAGTTTAAGTATGACAGTAAATGGACTGAAGACTTTGATTCGTATTTGCACAATCGAGATAAAGTAGTTGCACAAATTGTAAACTATATGGAAAATTATGAAGATCTTCTTGTTAGTTTAGACAAGCAACGTACAAAATTAAACAAAGAATTCTTTAGTGGTAAAGAACTTTATAAGGCGATACAAGATGAATGATGACGAAACATTTACTATTAGTATTGACGATGATGTTACTATTAACTTAGATAGTATCAGCAGTAATACAGGTACATATAACATTACCGATGGCGGACTTAATCTTAGTGATGTTACTATTAGTGGTACAGACAGTACGTATGGAACTATTACTATAGATAACACTTCATATTCTTATGCTAATGTTTTAGATAATATGATTGATCCAGAAGAAGTTGATCGTATGTGCAATGAATATCCAGCGTTGTCTAAAGTATGGCGCAACTTTAAAAGTGTATATGATATGACACTACAAGATTACAAAGGTAAAAAGAATGAAGGCGAAATAGATGATCCAATCCCTTTCTAACTCTACTAGTTACGCAAATGACTTTATAACAACATATGACGATGTATTGGCAAAGCCAGAACACGATAAACTATTGCAGGAAATGTTTAATTTAAAATTTGCTTACGGCGAAACAGACGAAGCAGATACACCGCCATCAGGAATGAGCAGTGACTTAGATCCAAATAAACATTATACGCACACTATTTTAGAAAGTTACTTACAAAACTTAGAATGTTTGAAAGACTGCTATTGTCAGAGAAGTTATGTAAATTTATTTGCACCAAATGAAAGAACATACTTTCATCACGACTTTACTGAGTACACTGTTTTGTATTACCCAGGACCGTATTGGAACATTAACGACGAAGGCGAAACAAAGTTCTTCTTTAACAGTAATCCGTTTAATGACGTAATACAAAATGGCGCAGAAGAAATGCCTATTATGTTTTCTATAGCACCTATTCCAAACAGGCTAACTATATTTAAAGGTAGACGTATTACATTGTATGCTTCGTGATCCTGAGACACGCAACAGGGGATAGGCAAGGCACACAGGGGA
>FUIF01014537.1_pt1 | contig 10117 bp, 25 predicted proteins | sample 1003461 | NCBI WGS metagenome assembly FUIF01 (sample SAMEA80401918, study PRJEB19352) | marine metagenome
AGGGGGAGAGTCAGAATGAACAGGCCCACTATGAACAGTGCGTTAGAAATATAAAAACATAGTAATAGACCCGCCTTGGAAATACGGCAAATGGGGGTAGACCCAAAAAATAGACCAAATAGTATAGAGTACCTGATTTACCCTATAATTATATGACAATAGATGAAATAAAAGGTTTGCCGATCAAAAACTTTGCTGATGAAAAATTGTGAGCTGTATTTGTGGACTACGCAAAAATACTTACCTGCTTCATTTGACGTATTAAAAGCGTGGGGTTTTAAGTATTGTCAAACGTTGATTTGGTGTAAGAAACCAAGAGGAACAGGGCAAGGAGGGGTTTATTGTCCTACTAATGAATTTTTAATACTTGCAAGGCGTGGAAAAATGCCAAAGGTTACAAGAATAGACACTACTTGGTGGCTAACTAAAAGACCACATAACAGTCATAGCACTAAGCCTGAGTTTTTCCAAGACATAATTGAAACTGTAAGCGAAGAGCCCCGACTGGAAATGTTTGCAAGACGTGAGCGAAAAGGCTGGTCGGTTTTTGGTAATGAGGTTGAAAATAGCATTATGGAGGCTTTCACAGTCACAGGGGGAGAGTCAGAATGAACAGCTCGTTCACGATGCAGAGGACTAAATCCACAATCAAGTGGATTCAGTCAGACCCCTTGAGAGCCAAGTGGTACGGAGCAGACTGCCCGGAGTGTGGTACTCACAGCCTCTCCTTCATACTCAGCTCTCCGAATGGCGGGTAGCCAAGGTCGAGTGCATGATCGACCTAGGCGGTTGCGGTTGGGAGGAATCGAGATGAGCATTGACGAGGAGACAGACATAATCGAGGCGATAGTGAAGTCCCACAAGTCCGGGGAAGTAGCCTTCCACGTTGCTCACACAAGACTCACGGAGGGAGCATGGCCTGACTGAGGAACAAGCCCTAGAGCTTCTCTTCCCCCCTATGGAGGATGAAGACTTTGATATGATATTACCAGAGCCGAGGGCTAGCTGGGAGTGATTGGAATGGCAAGGAGAATTATCGCTAAATCATATCTAACACAGAGAGAGGTTAAAGAGGGCAGAATTATGCTTCTCTCTGATGCCGAGAAGCTAGTTGAAAGACGTAGGAAACAAGGTTACAGAGTCGAAAGTGAACCCCATGACGGAATTTCTTTCTTTTCACGATTCAAAATACTCAAACTTAGAACGAAGATACCCGGAGAATACAAGAGGGTAAGAGTAGAAAAGAAAATTTGGGACATCTCAGATAAGAAGGTGAGATAATGGGAAAGTACACTACGAAGACCACAGATGAAGACGGGAAAGACGCATGGCTGGCGAGCGACGGAAGGCAGTTTGCCACCCGCTCAGGAGCCTGGAAGCACTCCAAGAGCCTCGACGATACACCAGAGCCACCAGCAGAGCCACAGTACGAGTCGGTTCAAGACGACGAGCCTGATCCCCTGTCATGGGCTTCCGTGGACTTCGGCGGGGATATGGAATCACCTACAGAGGTAGTACCTACAGTCCTCAAGAGGATCACGCCGACAGTAGCCGGCAGAAAAAGCACGCAAGGAGATGGAGCAAGAGCGAAAGACCAACGTAGCTCTCCTAAAGGTCGGCTACAGGACTGGCGATGTCCTCCTGACTCGCTACAAGCGTGCGCTGATGGAGGACTCACAGGCGGAGGCAATCACACACAGCGAAACTGACTACGAATGGATAAGCGGGGTCAGCAACGCAGCGCTAGAGGAGAACGGCATAAGCATAGGCGCTGCGATAGGGACGACGCAAATCGCACTAATCGCTAACGGCTACTGGTTCGCTGCGCCGGTAGCCAAGATTCACAAGGAGGCTGACAAGTCGCCCTTCACAGGGAGGGTCGGCGGAGCCGTCGGCAGGTTCCTAGAGAGGGTTCCAGTCCTAGGGAAGAGGCTCAAGGCTAGGCGTGAAACCAAGATCGAGAAGGCAGAGAGGGAGGTGTTCGGAAATGACAGAGGAGAATGAGACAAAGACTTACAGGATAGTCTACCAGAATGACGAAGTGATAGTGATGTTCAGAGTGGAGGATGAGGAAGAATGACCGACAAGTACCCGGGGTTCTTCACGGCTCTCTTCAAGAAGAAGGAGCAACCAGTCGAGGAACCAAAGAAGAAGGCTCAGAAGAAGCAAAAAAACTACGACGGCGACATTCAATCGCTACAATCTCAGATTGAGGAGATAAGGGGCATGATTACAAAGGAGCCCGAGCCTGAGCCCGTCGAAGAAGAGGAGCCGGTAGAAGATGTCGAAGATGCTTGATGACCTGTACCTTCCCGACGGAAAGAGGCTAACTACTCAGATAGTGGGAAAGCCTGGAGGGGGAAAGTCGTTCTACCTACGTGAGACTCTAATGCAATTCCTCAAGAAGAACGACGATCCAGACTACCGGCTCCTATACATATGCCCGAAGCAAGAGATGCGCCTAGGCGAGAAGGACAATCCCGTTAGCGTGGACAAGATAGCCAAAAACATGCGTAAGAACCGAGTCACGATATTCTATCCGAACCCCTACGATGTGGAGGCCGAGGTTGATTACGCCATCGAGCTTATGTTTGACATGCAACAGCAGAACGAGGGCTTCAAGGCTACCATAGTGGTTGATGACGCTCAGACCTTCATCAGCTCAAGGAAGGCAGCGAGCCAAGCCTTCCGCCGCCTAGCCCTCACTGGAAGATCGAAGGGAATAAGATTCGTAGCCGTAGCTCATCAAGCCGTCTTCTCAAAGGACTTGGAGGGAAGCACCTCGTACCTAGTCATGTTCACCCTCCCTGTCAAGCTCTATCACAAGGACTTGAACACAAGGTACGGCCTCGATGTGGAACCTTACATAGAACCGATCTCGTCAAAGCCCTACTCGTTCCTATGGTTCGATGTCACAAAGGGGAAGGCCCAACTATACGACCCGATAGAGGTTTAGGGAGGGCTGATGGGATGCGAGAACCAGGTTCTCACCATCTCCCCGCACCCCGGTTCCTTGCATATCCATCCCACAGGCTTCCGGGTCTGCATAGACATCGGCCTGTCATCACCCTCCAGCCTCACTCTCGCCTCGATCCTCACCATGCCTGAACGACAGACTTGGCACTTGGGGCGACTGACCATGAAACTCCCTACAGTGATGCGTTTATCATACTTTGGACACATTGGGGCGTTTAATGTACTGAGGGGTCATGCGACCCCACATGGCTTTCGTGAATTCGATAGTTGGTGGGTTCGGAGTTGCCTTCGGAGTTCTTGGGGTTTTGGCTATCGCCAATGGCCTAAGCACATACGTATTCTCCGGTGCTACCATACAAGAAAAAGTAAATGCTAGATAGGGGGCGGGCAGTAATGCTCGGCGGAATACTACCCCCTCTGACCGCTGATGGATTGCTATCCTACATGGGATTGGCCATCGGTCTTTCATTGGGCTTCGCTGTCCTTCAGCAACCAATGAAGCAGATTGAAGACGCTATTAGGAGCAAGTGATTAGGATGGGTGTTAGATATTCACTCGTTGAGTCCAACACAGACCTCCCAACCATAGCGGCTGCAACATACAACAGGGGTTTCAATATCCCCGGTGGAGCCGTAGATGAGATCATCATCAGGTTCCAATGCACACTAAACGCTGCAGGGAACATCGCAGCGGACTTCAGCAACATGATTAACAGTCTTAGGCTCATCCTGAACGGTGAGACAGTCTTCGACTTCCAAGCAGGTTACACTGACAACGCCAACGACGCACCGGGAATCTCCGGCTACCTAATGAACAGCATGGGTCGTGGAAGGTCCGTCGAGGTCAATTCTGGCGACGCAACCAGAACAGCTTACCTCAGAGTGCCAGTAGGCAGAAACATACCCGCTGGCATTAGCCGAATGGAGTACACCCTAGGCTACGCAGCTCTAACCGGAGCAGGTGGAGAGCCAACAGCTACTTCCCTACAATGGTGGGTCAGATATAATAGCGCTATGCAGAACACGACGACAGTCGGCGCTGCTACTACCTTCAACTACTCAGCGACGACCCAACTCGTAAGCGTCAAGGTTCCTCAGAACGTTCCAGGCACATTAGCCGGAATCCTGATCCAGAACGACAGAGCAAACGATGGTGACATCACAGAGGTAAGGGTAGTCAGTCAGTCTGACTTCTCGCTTCCGATGGACTACTGGCGAGCGCTCAACGGCGACCTCTACAACGGCATCGAATTCATGGACCCTGCAACTGCAGACGGTCTTGAGTTTGCACAGAGCGTGGCGGGCGTAATTTTCCTCCCGCTATTTTCTTTGACACTTGCAGATGACCTACGATTACAGGTGACAGCTACAACAGCAAGGACTCTATCAGTGATACCAGTGATAGTAGCTCCAATCAGCGGTAAGCCACAACCCGCACAGGTTCAGACCCAAGCAGTACCGACCAACGTAGCAACGTCAATCCTAGACGACTCCAAGGCGGAAGTCTGAGTTGGTGATCGTAATGGGGAGCGGTGGGTTTTTACCCGCCCTCCTCAGAGCGGTAGGTGATACGCATGGGTAGAATACTGAGAATCGGAACAATGGTAGAGAACGTCCCACAGTCGATTGACCTAGGGATGACAACACCGGGGAAGCTACTCATCAAGAACCAAGGGGCCAACGACATAAGGATAGGCTACAGCGAGGCCGATGTCAATGCGACTACGGGCGTTAATTTCCTGACCCTCGACGCTGGAACCCTGCTCGTCTTCGATGCTGGTCCTGGTGTTGGCTTCATCGCACAGCAACAGCAGATGGTCTTCATGGCCACTGGTGGTAACTCGACTCTTGAGATATGGGTAGCGACGGTGTAATAGATGTCGGGGCCGGTACGTCCACCATTGACCGTCGAGACACTTGACGGACTGACGGTAGGACGACCAATAACGACCATCAAGGTCACTAACGGCGATCTAACAATAGCAGGTAACGTTGCCACGATAGACACCTCCGGCGGAGGTGGGGGAGCTATGACCTCCTTCGATGTCGCTGGTGATGCCGGTGCTACTCAGACCGTTGGCAACGCCGACACTCTCACTCTACAAGGTAGCGGTGGGATCACCAAGGTCACGATGTCAGCTACTGACACGGCTACGATAAGCCTGGAAAACACGGCGGTAACACCGGGGTCGTACACATTAGCCTCGATAACCGTGGACGCTCAGGGAAGGATAACCTCCGCTAGCTCCGGTAGCGTGTCCGTACCCTCTGGGGCCAATCCTACGGCCACGGTCAGCGGTACGGCAGTCAATGGCACAGCAGGGACGTTCATGCGCTCAGACGCTGCTCCAGCGCTAGCAGATACAGCCGTGACTCCCGGTAGCTACACACTAAGCTCCATCACAGTAGACCAGCAGGGAAGGATAACCTCCGCTAGTAGCGGGACAGACACTAACACGACTTACCAAATCGCAAGCAGCTCAGTCGGGCTCAGATGCTGATATTCAACTAGATGCCAGTACCGGGACAGATACGACAGTCAAGCTCGCTGCGGGGTCAAACATCACTCTAACGGAGTCCGGTGGCGACACTATCACGATAGCAGCAGCGGGCGGAGGTGGTGGGACTATTGGAGGCTCGATCTCTGAAGACCAAGTTGCCGTTGGCTCATCCACGGCTAATGAGATAGAGGGTAACGCCGGATTCACAGCCGGACTTGGAGCATCGGGAGCAGAGAATATACTAAAATTCGGTTACTCTGATAGCACTGTAGGATATACACGATTGAAGTTGAATGGGACTAACGCATATCTTGAGTTTGCTGATGCGGGCGACACTAAGAAGGGAGCCATTGGCTTCCAGTCTACACAAGGTCTGAAGTTTTATGCTAAATCGGGTGGGTTAGGCGCTGCTGAAGCCTTTAGAATTACTCCAAATGATGAATGGGGGTTACAAGGAGCTAACTACGGCACATCGGGGCAGGTATTGACTTCTGGTGGTAGTGGTGCAGCTGTTTCATGGACTACCCCAAGCACTAGCATAACATTTCCACTAGAGGGAACCGACGGAACAGCGGGAGCGCCGACATACTCCTTCTCAGCAGATACCAACACCGGGTTTTTCCGTTCCGGCGCTGACTCAATTGGAGTGGCGGTGGGAGCCCTTGAGGTTATGACTATCGGTAGCGGTGACATAACAAACACCCTGAAGATGTTCGGCCCGGATGGTGGGGCGGGCAACCCGACATTCGGCTTCAAGGACGACACGGACACCGGGATATACAGACCCGCCACAGGGCAGATAGGACTCTCGATGAACGGTAGCAACAAACTGACGTTCGGAGCCTCGGGAGAGATACTGATTGGGGGCACTACTGCCGGTTCAAGCGGGCAGGTGCTAACCTCCGGAGGTTCCGGTTCGGCTATGTCCTGGGCTGACGCTTCCGGTGGCGCTACCTCTGGATTCCTACCTCCAGCAGTCGCTACGGGTGCTTTCCTTAGTACAAATAACGCATATCCAGCCTTCTCATCCGCCCCTTACGGCACTTCTAATCTCATTACGACTGACACATCAGCGGATTACGATACCCATCCGTGTATGCGATGCTTTGTGTTACCAGAAGGCGGGACTTGGGGCGGTGTAAAGATAAACGTTCAAACAGCCTCGAGCAGTAATACTCTACTCGTTGCGCTATACAACTCTAATACGGATGGAATGCCTACCTCATTAGTCGGTTATTGCGAGATAGCCACAGACTCAACAGGTAGCATAACACAGACGACAACCTTGGACTCTGGAGGTTCAAGCGCTACGATCTCACTCTCTGCACATACTCAATACTGGTGTTCGTTCGTGGCATCGTCCTCTAGCGATACTTGCACTCTAATGAGCGTAGATTGTGATTCACTCGGAGGTTTCGGGGGAGCTAATATGCAGAACGAATACACACTATTGAGAAACACCTTTGTAAGTAACTCTATTGAGACGACCAACCCGCCCAGAAACACTCAAACTCTTAGTAATAGGGACGCCCCGCACATAGGGATAATAGTCTGAGGTGATAAAATAAGAATGGATAGAGTGGAGTATGTTTTCGCCGGTAGCGAATTGGTTGAAACGATATACCATGATATAGACTGGCCCGCTCTTAGGGGGTTCAGAAAAAGGGTTCTCCAAAAGCTAGACGAGTGGTATCTCAAAGACAGGTGGGATGATTTGTCATCAACTAAGAAAGGACAGCTTAACGCATACCGAAAAGCCTTGAGGGATTTACCTCAAGACTACCCGGGCGACAATGCGAATGACGCCTGTGACAACTGGCCGGAAGCGGAGGACTGGTTTTGATGAAACCTACAGTAGCGAGCAACCACGCTAGGATAATAAAGGTCGAGGAGGACTTGACCGTTCTGGAGGAGAAGGTCGAGATTCTGGACAAGCAATTCAGCGAGGTTCTGATTAGGCTGGATATGATTCTTAAGATTGGGAGGGGCGTGGCTGTCATGGTCGCCACTAGCCTAGGACTCGATCTAGGCATCGAGGGAGGGATGATATGAGTACAGAAGCCACGATCTTAGGATTGGTTGTTTTATTCCTAGTCTTGAGGGATTGATATGCCATTCAAGAGGATAGGGAAAAACAAATTTCGCTCCCCGTCTGGACGCATATACACGGCCTCCCAAGTGAGGCGGTACTACGCTAGGGGAGGGAAATTTAGATGACCCGCTACCCATCATGCGTGACCAAGGCATCAGCTAGGTCGGGGATAAGCAAGTCGAAGCTCCTCAAGAGCTACAAGCGAGGGATAGGGGCATGGAAGACTAACCCCGGGTCAGTACGCAACGTCAGGGGCGTTAAAGGGGGTCCAGGACCGAAGATGTCAAAGCAACAGTGGGCCTGTGCGAGAGTGAACAAGCTGGCACGGCTGAAGCGACGAGCAGGGTACGACCAAGATTTATTGAGGTGAGAAAATGGTAAATTATGGTGATTTGGACTTTTTGGACGATAACACAAAACAGGCAATTAGATCATATCAGAGAGAAATGAAAGATTTGGACTTTTTTACCAAAAGAGGCGCTCCTAAAACCTTGAGAGGAAGAAAAGGTTTGTTCAAGAGAATATTAGATTCAGTGACAAGAGGGGAAAGAAAATACATTTAGGTGAAATTATGGCTAGACAACCAAAAAGAAAATATGGTAAATATGACTTTAAAGTGGTAAGATCAGGTAAGAATGTAAAACTGGTTGAATTTGCTGGTATGGATAAAGGCGGTTTTTTGTATAGAAAAATTTCTTTGAAGAATGTTAGGAGGATTAAGTAAATGCCAGTGAAGAAAGTAAGAGGAGGCTACAAGGTAGTCAGCTATGTAACAGGAAAGACGTTGAAGAGAGTGTACAAGTCGAAGAGGGCTGCGGAGAACGCTGCGGCCACATCGAAGAGGAGATCGAAGCGCAAGAGAAGCACTGGCTCTAGGCGAGCAAAGAGGGGAATGTATTGAATGCCATACGTCTACGAAGACCCAATCATGTCCGGGCAGAACCCGTTCGCTCGTCCCGTACCTGTCAGCACCGGCATGAACGATAATACGAGACCCATGCCAGTGAGGCCGGGATCGGGTCAAGCTGTGAACACACAGGGGCAGAGCGGTATCGGGCCAGGAGGACGCCCCTCTGTTGATTACCTACCCGGGGTTCAAGATTACGTTGCGCCTCCTGTAGAGCCAGGTCAGGACTTGATACTGACTGATACCAGCGACACGGGATCGGCAGAGCTACAAGCCCAACTCCAAGCGATTGACGACAGGGAGCAGATAGGGCAGACTATCGTAATGGACAGCGCACCCGTAGCAGGGGGGAGCGCTTCACCGATCTTCGGTACTGGCGGTTTCGAGTTTATCGGACTGGTTGCGATAGGGGCTCTCATCTACTACATGGCGAGGGCTTAGAATGGCGATAGAGGACTCTGACGGCATCCTGAACGCTGCGGGGTACTGGACGGTAGGGGTAGCCAAGGGGCTCGCTTACGTCGCCGTCCCTGTTTTCGCATTCAGCCTCATGGCGGGTTTCGCCTTGAAGATAGTGAGATCGGGTACTAAACTGGGGGGAGCATGATGCCCAAGATACGCAACCCGTACACAGGCCGTTCTATAGCCGTGTCTAGCAGGGTTAGGGTAGGAGCCCCAGGAAGCCCCAGACAACGCTCATACTGTGCTAGGACGGCTAAGATAGCGGGTAACTGGAGAAGGGACAAAAACTCAAGGAACCTAGCTCAGAGGAGAAGGTGGAAATGCCCTTATATTCCCGGGGAGTTGAGGTTGTAATGGTTAGTAGTGAAGAGAGGGTTAGGAAGCTGATCGCCAACATAGACGGTCAGTTGTCCACAATTGCCAACCGACCCGGATTTCCCGATTCCCTATCACCTGCTACGTTGGATAACTACAACAAGACAGTTGAGGAGAGGAACAGGCTAGCCAAGATGATAGACGCTCCATTCGTCGATAAGATACTGGCTGTGGGCGATGACATATCCGATGTTGTGACAGACCCGCTAGGAGAGATCGGCAGTCTTAGCTTGAGGTTCGTCGAGGGATTTGGCGCAGCATTCGTCAAGGGTCTTGACGGTGCGTATGATGCAGTTAGGGACAAGCTAAGGGGAAAAGAGCCCGATGTAATAGCCGGGTTCACCGTAGCGGCTATTTCGATCTTGACGGTGGTTTATCTCTATCAATCTGCTAAGGCTGCTAAAGACGCATTCTGAATATTTTGGTTATCTTGCGCTTGTCATTGAGGTGCTTCCTCTTGGGAGGCGGACAGTTATCGCATCTGTGCCTCCTGTCTTGAGTGTGATCTATCGGCCCGTTACACCAACGGCAGATTCTGCTATTTCTCATATTCATACCCTTTTGATTTTCACGAAGAAGGGAATCCCCCAACCCCCTTCTCCGCTTACGTTACCTAACTACGGCCCCCGCCTACGCTAAGTCTAGGAGATAGGGATCGTACTGACCCTCCCCCTTTGTGATAACCACTGTCTGAGGTAGCGAGTCCTGTATGGCCTCTATCTGCTGATGTAGCTTGGAGCCTGATAGCCAAGCCTCCTGATGCTGTCCCTCGATCCTCGCTAACTATAACGGTCCTAAGGTAGCG
>FUIF01003801.1_pt1 | contig 10115 bp, 6 predicted proteins | sample 1003461 | NCBI WGS metagenome assembly FUIF01 (sample SAMEA80401918, study PRJEB19352) | marine metagenome
CACCGCCACCACCGCCAGCTCTACCGTCTATTAAAACGATAGATGTAGTGTCATTAACAGGGTCGTACTCGTAGATTGCGTCGTGATCAGCGTCTGCAGTAAACCAATATATTTTTTCAGTAGCTTCGTCAACGACAGAACCAATAACAGTTCCTGATATATCATCCTGTCCAGTTATTAATTCATTACCTCTAATGTTTTCTAATGCACCAACATCTGAGCCTTCTGAATGACCAACTGTAACGTTTAAAGCATCTCTATACTGGCCATCTGGTAATAGTCGATCATCGAGATCTTTATTCATTTTACCGCCAGTAGCTGTTCTTTTGCTTTCTGCCATTTAATTTTAGTGTTTAATCCACTTAGCTTTGCCTCTTAACACTTGGGCAAGCTCTTGTAGATTGTAATTCGATAGTCTTATTTTAGTATTTCGCATTTTAGCACTTGCTTCTTTCTTATATAAAGGAACAAGCCCAGCACTTTGCGGTCTAACCTTAGATAAATTGTACAAAATAAAAGCGTATAACGCATCTTCTGCAAGCTTAGGTATAAATACCTTGCTTAGGTCATCATTGTCTGTTAAACCGTCTGTAATGTAGTCTAAAACAATTAGATTGTCATCGCGTGATGCTAGACTTCCATCAAAATATATTATTCCATTAGCTTCATCTATAAAATAAGTTGGGGCTGAGTTCATATCCTCAGGATTGCTACCAAATCGCTTATTATTTACATTTAAATCTTCAGCGTTATAATATTCTTCTTCAGATTGTGTAATATCTTCAGCTGTTGTGCCTTCTTTAAATCTACCTAAAGATTCAGATTGACTAGCATACTGAAGATCTCCATTTGAATCAAAAGTGTAATTATAGTCCCCATCTTGTAATGGAGCAGATGGATTACCTGCTTTTCTATTTTTAAGAATAGGTGTCTTAATACCATTTTCATTTATCAATGACAAAGCCACTAAGTTTACATAATCTTGTGGTAATGGAAAAGCTAATGTATCTCCTAGTTCAATCTCAATACTTTTTTCACTGTGTAGAACGTCGTAACTAAATTCTTGAACGCCACGCTGGGCCCAGAACTCAACCTCGTATCTAGGAACTTTTGGCAACGCTTTATCATCGCCTATATATGCAATTATAAAGTTAGTTACAATATCTTGCACATTTGTTCTGCTATAATAGCCTAGCCCTTTAAAATCAGTAGGTATATTAGCGGTATCATCTTGATGTTTTGCGTAATACTGTCTTCCAGTATATATTTTTCCACTTTCGGCCATTATCGTTCAGATTGAATTATTTGTTGTTCTTTAGCTGCTGCTTGTTGTGCAACATCAGCCGCTCTTACTATAACTCCAGTGTAAGCAAGTATTTTAATTACTAGCTCATGAAACTCAGATGCGTGTAACTCAAAATCTTGGTAATCGCTAGCGCTGCTTTGCGCAACAATTTGTCCTGCTGTGGTACCTCCAACCCATTTAGGATCTGCTGGTTTTCTAACATAAGATAATAGCACTGTACTTATACCTGTTGTAGGATAAACTACAATACCACCTTCATGACGAACGAACATTGGATTTTTAGTTGTTGGTTTTGTTAGCGGTGATTTATTTATGTAAAGTATTTTTTTGTTAGATGTTTCTTCAACCTCGCAAGTATCTCCGCTATAAGTATAACTTACAGTGCTTAATCGATAAAAATTATCAGGATAAGCATAGTAACTATTTGTAGTGTTACCTTCTGGATTTGTAAAAGACCCAGATGATATAGTTTCTTCATTTTCAAACAAAGATATTTTTTCTTCAATGTTTTTGCGAATATCTGAATAATCAGATTCATTTGTTATTGCAAAGTTACGTGAAGAAAAGTAGCCTTCAAATATTTCGCTTTGAGCTTGTAAAGCAAGAGTGTTAAACTCCCTTGGAGTAACATAACCTCTATTTTCCTTGTTAAGGATGTTAAGTACAGTTTTATAAACGTTATCTATGCTTACCATTATTGTTGTTTATTAATTAGTTGGTTATAGCTAAACGAATAACTATAACCTGGTGTTTTATGAAAGCTTTTTCATAATTGCTTTCATAACGTCTACACCTTCATCTGTTTTTAAGAATCGTGCAAACGCGGTGTATGGATGTTCATCAAAGGGAACTGTCATAATCTTTTTGCCATTTGATTTCCATTTGAATACAGTATTGTCATCACCCAATGTGACTAAACCTGATTCAACACTTCGGTTAGCTAAATTACGAAGCTTAATATCTTCGTCATTTGCAACTTCTACAAATAGTGTTGGTTCGCTTTTAGCAAATAAGTAACAATCTCTTTTTATTTCCTTTGAGGACATTGTAGTAACCTCAGAACCAATTTCAGTTCTAAGAATTGCTTCTAAGTGTTCAACATCAAGTTCTTGAACAAGTCGCATTGCTTCTAGTTCAATTTCTATCATTTCAACCTCATCTAATGCTTCTTGTTGTCTGTCAATTTCCTCCCAAGTATTATATCTATCAGGATGATAAACAGATAATAATTTTTGTAAAACTGGATTAGTTCTTGGAACAACCAATATGCCGTTCTCAAAAACTATATGCTCTAATCTAGCATACCCATCCTGTTCGTCTACAAATAAGCTTTGTTGATTTGCAGCATACCTTAATTCTCTATTTATACCTTTTTCTTCATCAAAAAAAAGTAGATTCGAGCTGCGTATTTTATAAGTTAACGGCGACATACCGTTTTTAAGGACATATGTTCTATCCTTAATTTCCCATTTTGCCATAATATATAATTTGATATAATAAAAAATAAGAGTAGAGCGCCCGAAGGCGCCCTATCTTATATTATGTTACTATGATTTCAATAACACGAAGTTGTTAGCTCCTTGCGTGATTAAACAACGCTCAGATAAGAAGTTAACTCTCATTTCGTCTACAGAAGATGTAAATGCACCTCCTACAGATCCAGTGATCCAAGTCTTCATCTTACGATCATCAGTTTCGCTAGCGCGGTAACGGATGTGTAAGAATGGACGCTTGATGTTTTTCCCAAGATCTTGGTCATAAACAGTTGAAGTACCAGCAGGAATAATAGTTCCTTCGATGTCTCCAAATCCTCCACGTGTAGCGAAGTCGTTTAAGTATTTCCAGTCAGTTTTGTAGAAGTCATAAGACCCACGACGGAAACCAGAGAATCCTAAGTTTAGCGCCATATCCTCAGAGTTGTTGAATACTCCGTAAGAAGTACCGCCAGTTCCGTAAGAATTTTTAGCAGCTAAAGCATCATCAATAGCTAAAGATAATGCGCGGTTGCTATAGATCATATTTTCTTCAATAGCTCCGTTTTTATCTAATTGCTTTAAGATGTTATCAAATCCATTCATATTGCTTGCTAAATCAGTAGCAAGATCAGTGTAAACATTCCCACGATCTTCTAGTGCAGCAAATAAACCTTCAGTGCCAGTTACGTTAGAAGGAAATCCAGAACCTGCAGAAGATCCTTTCTTCACAGCTTCTACCATAGCCATTTCTAAGTAGTCTTCAAAACGCTGACGAGTTTCGTGCTCAGACTTTAAGTACCATAAGTACCCAGAAGCCCCATTTTCAGAGGTTACTTCAATCCATCCGATTTGAGCAGTGTCAGATCCGTTAACAGCATAGTTATCTTTTAAGATAATTGGCTTGTTAGTGTAAGAGCTGTATCCAGCGTCTACAGAACCTTCCATTCCGTCAGTTCCTTTAGCGAACTCAGATCCGTATACCAATACAGTTGCGTGGTTATACCCAGTAGCTCCAGTTACAGCAGCAAAGTTTGCAGCATCATAACAGATAGCTTTAAAAGTACTTGTGTCACCAGCGGCAGCTTCAGCAGCATCAGTTACAATACCTTTTTTAACAGGCCCAGTTGCAGCACCAGCAGATGTTAAACCTTGTACCATAATTGTTTGTCCTGCACGGATAGCAGCTTCAGCGCCAGCAGCGTGAGCAGTTCCATCAGGATTAGCAGCTAAATTTAAGGTAAATGTTACTTTACCATCAGCAGCGGCTGCAGAAACACCTGTAGCTGTAGTTTTATAACGAATGTGTAAACGTCCTTGCTCTACCCAACGAATTTCGTCAGATGCAGAAGGCATTTCAGCAGATACTAAACGTAAGAAAGATCCGATAGAACGATTTCCGTAGATCTCAGCTTCTTTTTCGTATACGTCAGGTAAAAATTGTTTTGTAAAGTCAAAGTCGGTAATATAGTTACCTTGGAACAATTGCCCTTTGCTAGGTGAAGGGGTTAAGTGTTCAATTCCAGTTGTTAAAGCCATTTTTTAAATTTTTATTTGTTTAGCTTGATTCTTAATTTTGAACTAGAGTCTCCTGAAACAACTTTAAACTTTTTACCAGATTCCGTTTGTATCACACCCTCTTGTCGAGGATCCATGCTAATATTCTTAGCTTCTTTTGCACTTTGTCTTAGAGCATCGGCACGGCCCTGCTCATAAAAGTGTTGGGCTAATTTGTCCGCGTTGCGGGCAGCGAATAAAGCTTTGTGATACTCAGCCGGTTTGGCCATTTCTCCATTCTCATTTAAATACGGCTTGATAAAGTTAGAAATATCTGACTGTACCTTTTTTGTTTCAGTAATGTTATTAACTTTGTAACGGTATTTATTGTCTCCAACTTGGAAATCAAAACCTTTAAAGCTATCGGTAAATACTGAATCCGTTTTTTCTAAGAATGTTTGATTAAGTTTTTCACTTGTCTCTTGTTCTTGTTTTAATGTATTATAAGTTTCATATGCTTCTTGGTACTCTTTTGGAATTTCTTGTTTGCGGCTTAACTTAAGATCCGCATAATACTTTTCTTTATTAGTCTCAAAAAACTTACGAGCATTATAAAGTTCTTCTTTAAAAGCGCGTTTTTTAGCGCGTATTTCTTTTTCGCTATCTAAATCTTCATCAAACGAAAAGTTATCTTCCATGTATTCATTAACTTCTGTTGAATCCCATGGTTTTGATTGTGCATAATATTCTCTTAGAATATCACCATCAGGTAATTCTGAAACATCTCTATTAAGCCTAACATAGTCTTCTAAAGATCCTCCAGTTTCGTCCATAAATTGAACTAATTTTTCTACGCCTTCCGGCAACTGAACTTGCGGTTGTTCCTGAACAGCCTCTGGTTTTTTATTAACTTCAGCTGCTGTTTGATCAGTACTAGGCTCAGTTACTTCTTCTTCTTGCGCTTCTTCTTGGACGAGCTCAATCGGGCTTTCTTCGGTTTCGACCCGTACTTCTTCGTCCACTTTTTTGCTATCTCCGGGTTCGTCGCCCACAGATACCTTCTCTGTTTCTCGCTCTTGAACGGCATTCTCTGTTGGTTTGTCTAAGTTAATCTTTGGGACTTCGTCGGCTTCTTGACCAGCTGCTTCGGGTGTTATTTCACCTTTTTCAACAGCGTTGTCTAAAACCGCTTGTTCCGTTTCTTGTGTTGTTTTTGGTTCATCATCAACAACACCTTTAATTTCCCATTTTGCCATAATTTAATAATATATAATAGTTGTGAATATTCTAGGTTGGTTCAAATCTACTCAAGTTAATTCCGCCTAAAACGTCATTACCGCTTGATTCAAAACCTTTTTTAGGTTCTGGATTTGAAGGAGGTTTATTTAAGTCAGCTTGCTTACCTGCTTCTAGTTCCATTTGTTTGAGCTTCATATTTAATTCAAATTCATAGCTCATTAAATCTTTCTTAGTATTAGCTTCAACCTCTAACTGTTTTATATTAAGTTCTGATTGCGCTGTAATAACGTCAATCTTAGAATTACTCTTAATTGATTCAGCTTGTGCTTTTGCCATTTCAGCTGCTTGTGCTGCTTTAGCATTTGCCTCAGATTGTGCCGCAATGTTTCTTTCTGCTTTTTCTTGATCTTTTGCTTGTTTCTTGTTTCTTCTATATTTAAGAAGCTGATTGGCTAATTTAATATTTTTAATTTGTCTAATATCAATAGCGTCTTCTAAGAATATTTGATCTCTAGATAGCGCAGCTTGTATATTGCTTTCTACTAGTTGTTTTTCGTCTTCATCCGGATCTAATTCTAAGAATATACCGAAATCATGAATATGTAAATTTTCTAATTCTTTTAATGCACCTACAGAGAATCTTCCAATACCATTTATTAAAGCCTCTTTCTGCGGGTGATATTCCAATACGTCTTTTATACGTATAGAAACTGCTTCTGCTAATTGAGCTGTTATGTACAATGAGCTATGCAGTATATGTCTTGTTGCTGTATTTGAATTTGCAGCTGCTAGTTTTTGAACACCAACTAAAGCGTTTGGATCTGGATCAGAACCATCTCTTGCTTCATTTAATCCTGTTACATCACGTAACATTTGTAAATAATAGTTGTATGCTTGAATAAGCAAACCAGTCTGCTGTCCTCCACCGCCAGGCAATTCTTGAATTGGCACTTTGCCTGCATTCATATCACCATCAACTGTCATTGACCTACCAATAATAGATCCAGTTTGGAAATATAAATTTAATGCCTCTTGCGGGTTGTAACTTGTTCCGTTACCTAAATCAATTTCAGCAAGACCATCAGCATCAACATAAATACCTGATGGTGTCATTCTTTGAATTACTTGTTGTAATTTTAAATGTGTAAGTTGGATAAGATCAGCATAAGTAACCATTCTTGACACTAAGCTTTCAATCTTACCTTTATACATTCTAGGAGCGCTAACAACATAATTCATCATTACCTTGTTTACATTTGAATCAGGGCGAACCATATTTTTAGCTTTATCCCACTTCAAAAGTTTGTCTGCTCCAAGAACCATTACTCCCTCATAAATAGTTTCCTGTGTTTGAGCTATTTTTTCAAACCTTGATCTACTATCTTTTGGGGGATTAAATTTGTCATCTTTCTTAATTGCTTTATTTGCGCCAGAAGATGTTTCTTTTATTTTATATACACTTTGTTCCCAAGTCTTCCAGTTAAAATACATTACTGTCAATGTATTTGAATCAGCGTTATCCGAAGAGCCATTGTCTATATAATCATAATTATTATAATTTGAAGATTGCTTTATTATATCTTCAAACTCTTCATCAGATAAATTAGGAAACTGCTTTTTAAGCTCGTTTGATTTTATTTGTTTAATTTCACCAAAGTAATATACGTCTTGGAAATTAGGGTCTTCCGTGTAAGAATATATTAAATTAGAAGGATCAACATATTCTAATGTGATACCGTTGGTGTTATTAAAACCATGTTTAGCACACGCAATACCTAAAACTGTTTGATCGTAGTCAAGTCTTTTCTTAAGTTCTGCGTGGCTATTTCTTTTAAACACATTGTCAATAGCTTGCTCTTGCGCAATTTCAATTGATTGTTTGTAGCCAATCTGCATATACAGCTCTAATTCCTCTTCTGAATTAGGTGTATCCGCGTTCGTGTTATTTCTTATGTCAACGTTGAGTTTTTCAGAAACTTCTTTTACAAACTCATTAGCAAGAATATCTTCTTGAATATCTTCAACATATTTTGTACGCTCTTTTACGGATGTAGGGTCTTGTGCAAACGCTTTGACTGTAAATAGCCTATCTTGCATTCCGTTGACTACAATATCAACAAACTTTGGGATGATAGGAACAGGTTTCCAGTCAAGGTTTAAATAAGATAAATCTCCGTTAACCGAGAACTCATCTTTGTATTTCTGCACGGACTGTTCACCGCGAGCATACAAACGTAGTTTATGAAAGTCTCTTTGATTCTGAATATATCTTCCAGTACCTGAGTTTTTTCTAAACCACTCATTTTGAATACCACGTGCCACTTCCATTCCGTAATCTTTGCTAGCTTTCGTAGCGTCATCAACGGATTGGCTGGGAAATTGGGTAACTTGTGTAGCTTCTGCCATTTCTATTGTATTATTTTACTTTTTGATCCTGTATTATTGTACTTTGAAAATCCAAAGCTTAATGTTTTTGTTTGCCTAGCAACTTTTGGCGCATATAAATGCCTTTGGCAAGCATTATAGCTAAACCGCTGCTAATAGACGCATCGTATTTTGTACGATTATTAATATTAAATTTAGACCAATCATTTAATGTTCTATTAAAATACATTGTGCCGTACTGGTCGTCTTCTTTTAAACCTACATGGTTTTCAATATAAGATTCAATTGCTGCCGCGTGTGCTTGCTTTATGTCTTCAGATGAGTTAGGCATACCACCTAGTTCTCTTTCTGTTACTGAAAGCTTGTTACGTGAGCGGTCTGGTCTATTCATTGAAAATCCTCTATATCCCCTACGTTTAAGGTGATACAGTAGCCGTGGCTTGTTATTCTCCGCCAAAAGTGGCATACCATAGAATACAATGGCCATAAGCACATCTTCAAAAAATATTTCAGCCGTTTGTGGTCTTGCAACATATTCTAAAAAAAATTGTGATGGTGGTACATCAGGATTCATTGAAAATGTTGTTAATCCGTGTAGAGCACCGTTAGAACCGCCGCCATCAACTGTACCGCTAATATCATAACTGTCACAGCCAAAAGCTCCTAAATCTTTATTACCTGGGTGTTTTATACCATTTTGTACAATAATATTATTTTGCATATCAACAGGAGGTATCCAGGATAATCTAAACCTTCCGTCTTTATGTGGGTGCCATTCAACTTTACTATCTTTAACACCGTTTTGCCAAGAGAATGATCCTTGAGTAACATACCCAGACATCACCATCTCTTCATTAAAATCTATTTGTTGATATATTTTTGTAAGATTAAATATAGAATCTTTTGTTTCATCTCTGAAAGCATGAGACTCTGTTCTTGGAAACTGACGATAAAATTCATTTAAACCATCAGAATTTCCTTTAAGCCCATCTGCTTCATTCTCCCAATGCTCGATAACTCCTGTATAGATAAGCTCTCCATCGACTCCTTCGATTGGCTCTTCTGGAGTATCAAAGACAGGTAAACCATACTTGTCGATGAATCCTTCGTAATTCCATTCCATAGGAATGAACAAAGCATATAATCCACTAGAAGTCTGCCCGTTGCGATTTCTCTTAATTCTTGCAAGGTTTGAGTCATTGTATAATTTTTTAAAATTCTCGCCACCTTTATCAAGTGCATTTGATGTTGAACCCATCATACACTTACCAACAACCTTCGCGCCTAATCGTAAACACGTTTTAGTTACACGCCAGTTGTTTAATATGTTGTCAGGCTTCTCCCATTTACCAGATTCATCATGCACCAATAATTGCAGCTTTTCACCGTCATATGAGTTATCACCTGTGTTTTTCCAGTCTATTGTTGTATCAAGTCCTTTTTGTTCCTCTTCGGTTGTCTCGGTAATGGATTTACGGGTGAGCCTTCGTGAGGGGACCTTATACGATAGTTCGGTCTTTGGTCGTTCCATTCCGTCTTGTATTGGTTTAAAGAAGAATGGGTAGTTTGCTGATATTGGTACAACTTTGTCTGTAAACATCTTTTTAGCATCACTACCAGACTTTGATAGGATACCGAACCGTGAATCTCTTGAAATCGTAGCTCTATTAACCGTTTCTGAGCTAGCCATAAAGGAAAACCCTGATCGTCTATTCTTAAGGTAGCACATTCCATAACTTCTTGCATCAGCGCAGCACGCTTCCCAGAAGTAATAGAAGATTCTATTTGCTTCTCTAAAGTCTGGTGATCCAACGTCGATTTTTGTCCAGTTGAGGTATATATAGTGTGACCCTGTAAGGTAGCACGGGATACCGTTCCGCATGAACCAGTAGCCATCATTGCGACGACTAAACTCAGTTTCAATATACTCGTAGTACTGTTCTTTAATATCTTCTGGTAATAACTTAAAATCATAGATTGTTTTAATTTTATTTAGCGAAGCAGGCTTTGGAGTTTTAATAAAAACCTGATCTTCTTTTTTAATTTCCATTCCATCAACTTCTTTCGGTGTTTTTGGCAAACCTATACGCAAACCTTGTATTTCGTATATTTCACCAAGCGTTCCGTCTTTGCTGATGATAACACAATCTAAATCTTTGTTATAACCGTATTTAAACTTCTTATACCTGTTGTCACTTTTTACATCTTTGCGATCA
>FUIF01018612.1_pt1 | contig 10112 bp, 18 predicted proteins | sample 1003461 | NCBI WGS metagenome assembly FUIF01 (sample SAMEA80401918, study PRJEB19352) | marine metagenome
ACTTCGTCAATCTTGGTCTCTAGGCGATCACCCAGATGCGCGCTGCCGCGTGTTCTGGATGTCCTCGCTGGTCACGACGGCGGGGATGGGGCGCCCCTGGTCGTCCAGGGCGGGTTCCATGATGTCGTCGCCGTTGCGGTACTTCCGGCCGCTGGGCGCCTGGCGCACGACGTTGCCGGCGCGGTCGGTGACCGAGAGGATGCACTCGTGCCGGGGACCGCCGTTGTAGAGCTGGACCCAGGCGCCGACCTCCCAGCCCACATCGCCAGTCTGCGTCGGCGCGGTGTAGCCGTATTCGAGCTCGGGGTATTCGAGCCGCGCGGTGGCGTACAGAACGGCCCAGCTAATGTAGGTCTTGGACCCCTTGCCGGGCTTGGTCTTGCCGTGCGCGCTTGAGTAGGTCGCGTCCTGCGCGATGGCGCGCGAGAAACCGTCGTAACGGGTGTCCTTCACCACTTGCTCCTCTGGTTGTCGGCGATCCGGTGGTAGATCGCACGGGTGGTAACCACGTCCGCCTTCGCGTACGCGGCGATGTCATTGTAACGGCCGGCTATGGTCAGTTCGACCATGAACTCCGCGACGTGCTTCCCCTCGGGTAGGTCGAGCTTGCAGGGGATACCCAGCACGCGCGCGATGTCGGCCAGCTTGTACTTCCCTCCCGAGTTGGTGCCCGCCCAGAGGTTCAGCACGTCCTCGGTTTGGTAGCGCCGTCGCGGGATGCGCCAGGCGAGGTCGGGCACGCCGTGAGACATAGCGCGGTGACGCAGCCACGGGAGGTCGAAGCGCTCGCCGGCGAAGGTGATCCAGTCGGACAAGCAATCGACCGAGTCGAACACCAGCGCGTCGCGGAAGCTGGTCAACAGGGCCCGCTCGTCGGGGTTGACCAACACGTACGGCTCGAGGTCGGGGTCGGTCGCCCAGCTCACCGCGATGATCCGGCCGCGCGACGAGTCGAGCGCCGTCCCGAGCCACGCTTCGCGAGCTCGCTTCTGGAACTCGGCCCGGTACGCCGAGCTGCCCACCTTGTAGCTCTTCGGCATCCTCACCATGTCGCCAGGGGAGAAGTCCTCCCACCGGCACGCCGGTATGGTCTCGATGTCGACGTAGATCATGGTCACGGGTTCGTGTCCTCGGTCACGATGATGGTGTTGGCGACGCCGCGGGCCAGGATAGCCTCCTCGAGCGCCTTGATGCGCGCGGCCTGGGCTTCGATGACGCCGACCAAGGCGTCCTCGGGGTGCATCGCGCCAGCGCGGACGGCCTGCACGGTGGCGTAGGCCGCCCGGCGACGTTACGTAGGTACGTACGGTCGTAGGTCCCGTAGGTCGTTTCGGTCCGACCGGTACGTACGGTCCGGGTCGTTCGGGGTCCGGGTCCGGTCCCCTTCCGTCCGGTAAGGGCCGGACCCGGACCCGAAGGGTAGTAAGGGCGGCCAGTCGGGCTCGAGCTTGTGAAACCGCGCGATCCGCTGCGCGACCTCGTAGAGCGGGACCGGCTGGACCCAGGCACAGGCGACGATCATCTCTCGCCCGTCGCCGTCGCGGTAGACCGCGACGGTGTGGCTTCCCATCGCCATGAAGGGAAGCCACTCGACCAGGTAGACGCCGACGCCGCCGTAGCCGATGGACTGTAGGCCGGTCAACGCTCGTCCCTCATGTCGCGGGCCGCGCTCTTGATGACGTGCCAGCGCCGCTCGCGGCTCTCGCGCCACTTCTTGCGCAGGATGTCACCGGCCAGCACCAAGGCGGCGACCAGGCCGATGACCAGGATGGTGTCCTCGACGCCCACTACTCGTCGTCCTCCTCGGGCGGGTCGATGTCGTGGAAGCCGGACGGCAGGGCGGGCCATTGGAGCATCAGCGTGTGCAACTGGTCCGCGACGGCGGCCAGCTCCTTGAGGTTGATCGCGTGCCGGCCGACCACGTCGGCGTTGTACTTCTCGCCGCAGGAGTCGCAGCGCAGCTCGCCGGTCATCGTGATGTTGAGCGTGCCCGCGTCCTCCTCGCCCTCACATGTGGCCCCGCAATTGGGGTTCGGGCACGGCATCCGCTCGAGTAGGTTGGTGATGGGGTAGTCGCTGCTCATGGTGTCTATCGCTCCTCGGGACAATCGGTGCAAGGGACCACGCCGGCCCCTTCGCAGTCGTAACAGGTGGGATCGGGTTCGGGCGTGTGACGGCATGCGAGGCACGCGACCTCGCCGGTGTCGTCGCAGATGCCGCACTCGGGCCGCGTGCGCTGGTCGCCGAACAGGTCGTCGGCGTGGCTCACGTCGACCAGGTAGCCGAAGCCGTTGAGCGCAGAGGCAATAGCCTCCATGAGCTTGGTCAGCTCGGCGCCGTCGGCGTCGGCGTTGGGGCGCTTCCAGACGCGGAAGGTGTGCTCGGTGATGTCGGTCACTAGCGCCAGTCCTCCACGACCATGCCGGCGACCAAGCCGAAGCCGAGCGGCATCAGCGCGTAAGCGGTCATCCCGGCAACGTGGGCGCCGATGCCGACGAAGGCGGCGAAGGCGATGATGGTCAGTACGGCGATGGTCTTCATGGGGCGCTCCTCTGTGGTGGTGACCTACTCTATCATGATCTTGGTCAAACTGACCAGGATCCCCCGAAAAAAATGCGAGCGAAGGGTGGGACGGGAGCCCCACCAGGCCCCCGCCCCCTGTAGCCCCCGTCGCTCGGCCGAGGAGCCGAACCAAGCTGGCGAGCGCTACGGCCGCAGCGTACCCGCTGCGGCGGCCATCCCCAAACGAAGAGAGCCGCCCCCGTGTTCGGGAGCGGCTCTCGCGTGCCGTCAGGGGGTTGGCTTGGTGCTAGCTGCCCACCGGCGGGGTCTGGTGCGCGCCCTTGTACGCCTGCTGCGCGCCGGCGATGGCCGCCGCGACCGAGGCCGAGAGCGTGGCGATGCCCGAGCCGACGCCCGCGCTGTTGTCGCTCGTGGTCGCGGCCAGGCCGGCGCCGCCGATCATGCGCTGCGCGGCGGCTTCGCCGACGCCGAGCTGGCTCAGGCGCGAGACCGCCTCGGTGTGCGCGGCGGTCGCGGCCTGCATGGCGAGCTGCTGGTTGGCGACGGCGTTCTCCTGACCCCGGAGGATCTGGCTACGCAGGATGTTGTTGAATTCGGTTTCCATCGCGGTTTGCTCCTCGAGCTGTTGGGAGAGTCGCCGTACCTCCTTGGTCAGCGACTCGACTACGGTCTGGTATGCGGCCGTGACTGACGCCAGCGCCCGCTCGATTGCCTCCGGGTCCACTACCCTTCGGCGAGCTCGCGATGGGTCATCGCGAGCATGGTCAGCAATACCGGCTTGAACTCGGGGTCGTCGGTGGCGAGTTGCTTGTAGGTCTTGAGGACCGCAGTCAGTTGCTCGATCTGGTCGAGCCCCGCCTGGGCCTTCTTCTCGGTCTTCTTCGCTGCCACGGTGTCGCTCCTCTGGTTGCGGTGGTGGTGGGATCCGCTGGCGTCTTAGCTACCTTGCGCCTGGATGTCAAGCCCTAGCGGGGAGGCCGCTCGGTTCGCATCTCGTGGAGGAGCTGGGAGACCATCTCCCGCATCGCGCGCAGATCCTTGGTCTGTTCGGCCTGGGCAGCCTTGATGTAGCGCAACTCGATAGCCTGGTCGCGCTGCTGTAGCTCGAGCCGCTCGAGCCGCTCGCTGACCTCGGCTTTGCGCGCTGCGGTCGCTTCGAGGACTGCCAGGCGCATGGCGAGGTTGAACGCCCAAGGAAGCGCCGGGAGGGCGATCACGGCGACGAGCCGGAAGCCCCACTCGGCCAAGTCCTTGGTCGCGATCCGCCCGCTGTCCTTCGGCGCCTGGACAACGACGGGGGTAAGGCCCGAGCTGTTGTGGGCCTGGTCCTGCTGCTCGGTCATCAGTCCCTCAACTCTTGCAAGTGCAGGTAGTTGATCGCGGTCAGGGTGCCGCCGGTCAGCCGAATGTTGTAGCTGACCGAGCCGCCCTTGTAGGTGCGGTTCGCCGTCAGGAGTTCGGCCGCGGGCAGCCCGAACTCGAGGGCGAAGGGGATGCCCGAGCCGAGCGCGGCGCCGCCGTTGAGCGGCAGGATGACGACCACCGTCGGGGCGGTCGAGCCCGCGGGCGGGATGATCCGGTAGACCAGCGAAATGATCGGCGACGTGCCGCTCACTTCGATGTTCGCGCGGAGCTTGCCGCCCTGGATCTTGGGCACGATGTCCGCGTAGTCAACGAGCTGGGGGAACGGGTCCGCCGCGCCCGTCGGCCCGTCATCGAAGCCGAGCCAGTCGACCCCGAGAGCTGGCAGGAAGGGGGCCGCCTTGCCGGCGACCACCACGCGGGTCATGTTGTCGGTCGACATCGGTCGCTCCTAAGTGTCGGGGGTCAGGATGCGACGGAGGATGAACGCGATAGCTCGGTTGCGGTCCTCGTCCGTCGCGGTGTTGTCATCGAAGCGGCCGAGCGCAGCTCGGAGGAGCGCGCGCCGGCTCTTGCTCTGCGTCGCGTCGTCGTCGCGCGCCGCGTTCGCGTCGTTCTCGGCCTGCGTCGCCGCGGCGCTCTTCTGCCACGGCTGCTCGCTGACGAAGCGCCAGCGGCCGGGCGCCGACTCGAGCGCCGGGGGCTGCTGGCTCGCCTTGATCGCCGCGACGATGGCCGCCTGGTTGGTCACGCGGTGCGTTCGGACTTGCAGCCAGCGCGAGCCGTGCTGGTCGATGCCGTCGCGGAACTCGGCCGCCGGCAGGGGGCCGAGGTTGTGGCCGCCGACGACCACGTCGCGCACCGGTACGGCGAATTGGTCGAGGACCGGCTGGGGTGCGGTCGTGGCCTCGGTGCTGACAATTCGCATGGTGCTACTCCGCGAGGATCGCGAGCGGGCCCGCGACGTTGATTTCCGAGTTGCCGCTGTTGGTGCCGAACAGGAAGCCGGCCGAGCGCAGCGTGCCAGCTACGCCCGTGTCGAGCGCGGCGGGCCAGGTGAGGCCGTCGACCCCGTCTTGGAACTGGTGGTCGAGCTTCGCCCAGCGCGGCCCGCGGTCGAAGCGGCAGATGTAGGCGTCCACGGTCTTGGCCGTCCCGTCGAGGAGCATCGCCATGCCGTAGAAGTTGGCGTCGCGGGCATCCTGGCCGCCCGGTATCTGGTCGTTGAACGTGCCCGATGTCGCCGTGCCGTCGTTGGTGATGCCCGCGCCGCTCTTGAACCGAAGCTCATAGAAGGTGCTGGCGATGTTGGCCGAGGAGAACAGCATGACCCCGTCGGTTGTGCCGTTCGCGCCAGTGTTCCAGGTGACGCCGGTCGCAGCGTTGACGAACAGCCCGAAGAAGCTCGGCGCCACCGAGCTGTACGCGCCGCACACGACGAGTACCCGCGTGAAGTTGGGGTCTAGGTCGTAGCTGTACTGGTAAGCCTGGTTGGCCGTGAACTGGCCCGCGTTGGTGTAACTCGCTACGCCGTTGCTCGTCTGGACGGTGCCCGACGTGCCGCCCGTGGTGTCGGGGCTGACCAACAAGGTGCCGTCGTAGAGCTGGACATTGGGCGCGCCGATGGCTGTCGGCCCGAACTGCTGGCCGGCGAAGTTGCCACCGACCACGTCGAGGAGCTCGCGCAGGAAGGTATCGCGCTGATGCCACCGCGTCGGCCCGAAGGCGTCGGCGAGGATCTGCCGGCGCCAAGGCCCGAAGCCGGCGAAGCCCCGCGACTGGTAGGCGAGCGACGGCGCGTTGGCGTCGTTGCGGTACAGGTCGTTCGGGAAGGCCGCGCCGATGTTCTGGTTGAACAGGCCGCCCACGCTGGTGGCGAACGTGCCGCCGTTGGTCGGCCCGGTCGAGCCGAGCAGCGGCAAGTACAGCGCGTCGTCGGTGATGATCGAGCCGGCCGGGTCGCTCGCCTCGCCGATGTCCTGGCCGCCCCAGCTCGCCGGCGGGAAGCCGCCCCCGCCGCCGCCTTGAATCGGGAAGATGCTCATAGGTCTATGTTACCCCCTGCTGCTCAGGATGGAGGCAGGCGCAAGCCACGCAGCCGCGCTCTACCCCTTGGAACCGTCGGTCGAGCTCTTCGTCCACCAGCCGCTCGAGCGTGACGACCTCGCCGGCCTTGCGCCAGACGAAATGATCATGCCCGAAGCGGTAGACGGCCCGGTAGTACAGCCACGCGGCACGCCGGTAGAGCCAGCGCCAGAACCAGGGCTGATCGTCGGCCACGAAGCGCATCCCCTCATAGAAGCGCTTATCGGCGACCTCGCGCTCGGCGTCGGTGACGCCTCCGACGAGGTAGTCGAAGTCGTGGCGGTTGCACGCCTCCTCGAAAGCGAGCTCGGGGACGGGGATCCACGTCCACCAGCGCCCGCGCGTCGGCTGGGGGCCGCATCCGTTGAACAGCAGCCCGCGCTCGGCCGGCCCTACGTCCTCATACTTGACCGCCTGAATGATCATCAGAACGTGCCCAGCGTCCGGTAGGTGACGAGCCGCAGGATGTGATGCAGCGGCGCGTGTCCCTTCGGGTAGTAGATCCAGACGCGCAAGCGCGCGCCCTCGACGCCCGCGGGCCCGGTCGGGTCGACTGGCATCGCGTCGGTCGAAATGGACTCCATCCAGGCTTGTTCGTAGCCGGCCAGGTAGGCGTCGAAGAACGTCACGCGCCCGCCTTGTATCGACGGGATGTTGGGCGCCAGCACGGCATAAATCTGATGCTCTTCGGCTGCTGGCGCAGCCCCCAGCCCGACGCCGTACATGTCGGTGTAGAGCGAGCCGCCGCGCAGCTCGACCGCGACCGCTGTCTTGGGGTCGGCGTTCTGGTTCATCCCGACGTAGTCGAGGATGGTGCAGACCGCGTTCGCCGCGGCGTCGGCCTGGTCGGCGCACTCGACCAAGGCGCCGAGCGGCTCGCCGGGGTCCGCGAGCTTGTAGACGCCGACCAGCGTCGCCTCGTCCCAATCGGCGCGCGATCCGTCGGCCGCAACGCGCAGATCCTTGCACGCCTCGGCCGCGTCGACCGTGGCCGTGCAGATGAGGATGTCACGGTCGCAGAGGATGAAGCCCTGGCCGCTCGCCTTGTTGGTCACGAACAGCGTCCCGTCGGGCCGCGACGGCGACGACAGCGCGACGGCCATCGGCTTGACCTCGACGGGCGGCTGGGTGACCTCGACCCACTCGGAACCCGTCCAGCGCGACATCATCGCCTCGCCGAACTGGTGTCGCGCCCTGGGCTCCGCGGGGAGGTTGGTCGTATGGGTCTCGCCAGGGCCGGCGACCAGGGACACCGCGCCCCACCGGAGGAGGTCGCCCGTGGCTGTCTCGTAGATACCCTCAATGGTCGGCATTACAGTGACTCCTCCCACGACACGGCCCACAGCGAAACGGTGGTCAGGCCCGTGCCGATCTGGGTAACGTCGATGGACTGGTTGGCGTCCGTCGACATGTCGAACAGCTCCGACGCGCCGAGGCCCGAGCCTACCGCGTTGGTCGCCCGGAGGTAGCCGGGGAGCCCAGGCGTGCCGGTCGGCCGGAACAGCACCAGGTCGCCCACCGCGGAGCCCACGACCAGCGTTCCTACCTGCATCTGCTGCGCCGTGGGCGCGACCTGGGCGGCGAAGCTGACCGCGGTCACCGCGGGGAACACCGCGGGCACGATGCCGGCCGCCACCAGCACGACCGTAGTCGTTCGCTCGTAGCGTCGATCCTTTCCGCTTCCGTACTGCTCGAAGTCCTCGATACCCCCCGCGCCGGCGAGCGTGCGAACCCAACCGATGCGCCGGAATAGCGTGTACCCCTGTAGGCTCGGGTCGGTCAGCACCGGCGCTCCGGGGTTGAGGCTGTAGACGCCGCCGGCCTGGCGCGTGATCGGGTCATAGACCACATAGACCGCGTACCACGTCAGCGGCGCCGCGGCGCCTACGTCGAGCCCGTTCAGGCCGTTGACCGTGATGTCCAAGACCGGGTTCGCATTCGACCGGATCAGGTGCGTGCCGTTGGTCGAGTCGGCACACTGACCGGGCCCGAGCTGGGTCTGTGTGCCGCTGATGTAGGACAGCCGGAAGTCGTTGATGTGGTCCGGCTCGGGCGTATGGAAGCCGGCGATGCGTAGCTGCGCCTCGGGCCGCGGGTTGCCGTCGATGGCCACCGGGTTGAGGAGGATGTCTCCCGGCGTCGCTGGCCCCCCTTGGCCCGGCGCTCCGTCGAGGTACTGGTGCCAACCGTCGACCGGCGTTCCGGTGTTCGGGTCGAGGTAGTTCGTCCAGCTCGAGCGGGCGCGAACGTTGGCCTGCCACGTCCGGCGTAGCTGGGCGAATAGTTGCTCGTCAGCGACGCCAGGCTCGGCCAAGCGCACCGACAGCTCGGGAGGCATGAACGCGTCGCCGCCGTCGCCGGTGCCGGTGAAGAAGCGCCCGCGCGCGCCCTCCCAATTCGTCCGCCAATCCACGCCGCGCCCGCCGGTCTGGCGCGTGCCGAACGCCTCCGAGCGCCACGTCACAGGGCGGTTGAACGTCTGGATGAACTCGGCCACCACTTCGTGACCGACGAACCGACCCTGATCCATGCATTCCGGCAGCGGGAACCCCTGCCGACTCGGCGCGGCTAGCTCCTCGTAGGTGGTCAACGCGCGAGCGCCCAACGGCGCCAGCGGGTTGACCAGGGATCGCGCCTCGCGCATCGCGCGCTTAGGTGAGCTCGTCCCGTCTACGAGGTTCTGCTTTTTTGGCCTTGCGCGAACCGGGGACCGCGGCGCCCGCGCCTCCGCCGCCGCCGCCCCCTCCGCCGCCGCCCGACATCGACGGCTGAAACGCCGTGGTAGACCACCAGCGCCACGCGCCATCGACGCCCAGCAGTCCAGGGGCGGACGGGTCGAATTGCAGATGGACGCCCACGCGCATGCTGTGTTCGGTGACCGGCGGGAACTCGTCCGGCTCGAAGAGCAGCGGCCCCTTGCGCAAGTGGCCCTCGGGGCCCGGCGGGTGGAAGGCGGCCTCAGTGTTGAACGCCAGCGGAACGGCCGCGAGGCCCTCGGCCGTCTTGAACAGGAAGTGAGGGTCTTTGGTCCCGTAGCCGACCGACAAGGGGCCCGACTTCTCGATGGATGCGATGCCCAGCGCGAACTCGGGAGGTAGGTCACCGTCGAAGTCCAGGCGGTCATCGAAGAAGCCTGGCGTCTTGCCGAAGCAATAGCCGTGACCGCCCCCGAGCTTGCCGGGGTCCGCCTCGGTCAGAACCCACGCGAGCGTTTGCGGCCGCGCGGTCATCGATGGGTCAAACGTACCGGATGGTCCGGCCTCCCAATCGCTGACGCGCCAGACCGTGTCGGTGCGCGCGAAATGTAGCTCCTCGTCGAGCTCGCCCTTGTCCGTGATGTCATGGACGAGGGTCGAGAACTCTGGGAGGTCTTTCCCGCGCCACTGAGCTACGACGCTGAACTTGGACCCGAAGGGGAAAGCGAGCGGGATCTGTGCGTCTTCCTTGCCCGCATCCACGACGAGCAGCGGCGTGCCGACGGGCACGTCGCCGAAGCCCGGCGGAAGCGATACCCCGGTCGGCTTGTAGCGCTCGTCGGTTGACCAGGCTCCATCGAACACCGGCAGCGCTTTGCCGCCGCCGACGTACTTCATGGGCCACGCGCCCCAGCGCCACGACCCGATAGCGCGCTTGGGCGTGGGCGCGATGAAGATTCCGCTGATGATGTCGCCACGCGTCGCGGCGTCATGCTCGAAGTCGCCGAGGTCGCCGGTGGCCTTGAGGCGACGCCCGGAGCGGACGCCGTAGACGGTCGCGCGGCGCTCCGGGGGTAGGCCGTCCTTGACGTACCCGTGACCCTGTAGCGGGAGGTCGCCCAGCAGATGCTCCCAGGCTACGAAGGAGCCAAACCCGCCGCCGCCGAAGGGACCAGCCATCAGTTATTGCTCTGCGTGGCGCCGCGGGCGACGAGGTCGAAGATGGCCTTGCGCGTGTTGAACTGGCCTTCCACGAACCCGGTCTTGTACGCCTTGTTCTCGGTGATGACCTTCGTTTCCCGAGCTCGCGTCGCGGCCCGGATCAGGGCGGGCCCGAACTCGGCCTGCGCAGCCCGCACACCGAACCCCTTGAGGCGATCCGGCGGGATGCCCAGCAGCGCGGCGTTGTTGGCTACCTCGTTGACGAGGTTCTGTGCCGCGGGGATC
>FUIF01011032.1_pt1 | contig 10109 bp, 11 predicted proteins | sample 1003461 | NCBI WGS metagenome assembly FUIF01 (sample SAMEA80401918, study PRJEB19352) | marine metagenome
CTGACGGGACTAATATTTCGTTCAAGAAGACTTTCAAAAACGCAAGTGCTTTTACGGGTCAAGACCTTCATCAATGGGATGTAAGCGACGTAACCAATTGGCAAGAAACGTTTTTTAACACCAACGTCAACTTCGCTTTGACGCACCCCAACTATTGGGAGATTCGTGACGGCATTGGGAAAAACGCTATTCAGTATCCATTCCGAGGCACTCCATTCAATGGCGGTCAGGCTTCCGGTGTGGGGGGGCGCAACGCCGAGTTCAAGATTGGTACTGACCCAACCAAGAGTTGGAATTTGGAGGAGTTTTTTTAGGATGCTCAGACTTTTAACCAAGACATCAGCACCGATAGCGTAAATGGTTATTGGGTGATGACACGGGTCACAGACATTTCCAACCTATTGAACGGGTGCAGTTCTTTCGACCAAGAACTTACCAATTGGGATGTGAGCAACGTCACGAACGCAGCCGGGCTATTCCTTAATTGCTCGTCTTTTACCAATGGAGGTGTAAACGGTTTAGGTGTTGGACTCGATACTTGGGACGTAAGCAATGTTACCAATGCTACAAATATGATGCGCCGAGCAGGTAACAATACAGTCGATTGGTATTTGGAAAGTTGGAACACCTCAAACTTCACAAGTATTGCCGCTTGTTTTGAAGGGACATCAGGAAACCCGCACATCACAACTTGGGACGTGAGCAACGTCACGGCGATGAATTCGCTGTTTCAGGCAAACTCACAATTCAACCGAGACATTACGGGTTGGAACACCGCTAATGTGGAGAGCTTTGCAAATATGTTCTATCAAAACACAGGCTTCACGACATACAACGTGGACCAATGGAGCATTGCAAGTTTGACGAATGCAGGAGGTATGTATCGTTTTGCATCGACTTCGGTTTTGAACACGACTAAACTTGATGCTATCTACGACAATACCACGGGTTGGGCGAGTCAAGCCACAATTCAGAATAACGTGCCTTTTAACGCGTACAACGTCCGATACACCGCCGGAGGTGCGGCAGAAGCGGGCAGGAACTTGCTCACCGGCACTTACGGATGGACCATTGTTGACGGCGGACCAGTTTAATGCAGCTTCAGTACATTTACACAGGGGGTTGCCATCATTCTTACAGGGTGGAGTTTGAGGCTCCTGATTACGAAAGGAACGCATCATGTCTAGCACCATCACCCTATTCGAAATCATCACTCTCTCAGGAGCCTCATCGGGGTCTACGTCAAGTTGAGTGGGGAGGTGGGGAAGCTCAAGTCCCGCATCATTATGCTGGAGCGTCAGGAGAGCGAGGTGAAGGCTATGCTGACGGCCCTTACCGAGGCGGTACAGGAGATTAAGATTCTGCTGGCACAGACGGGCATCAAGTGAAGTACTTCACCTACGACGAATTCGACAGTCCGGACCAACCGGGGTCTGGCCACGAGATGGAGCCCATCTTCTTGGAGAAGCTGGATTTGGCTCGCGAGTACAGCGGCGTACCGTACGTCATCAACTCTGGTTACCGGACGGAGTACTGGAACGAAAAGGTTGGGGGCCGAGTGGGAAGCAGCCACCTTACGGGCTGGGCGGCCGATATCCGCGCCGACAGTTCCAACCGCCGGTTCCTTGTTTTGAAGGGCCTTATCGAGGCCGGCTTCAACCGCATCGGCGTCGGCACCAACTTCATCCACGCGGACTGCGACCCGAGCAAGGCGGGCAACGTAACGTGGTTGTACTGAATTGCGTACCTTGGTTCCATGATTGATTTTATCACTGAGTTCTGGCTGAGCTTTTGCTCGCCGCTCTGGCTTTTGCTAAGGTTGTTGTGAACCTCACTCCGACGGAGAGCGACAACCAAGTCTTTGGCTACATCGACCTCCTCATCACCGCTATCACCGGAGACCGCCGGAAGTAATGGCTAAGATTGGTAACGATAACAGTTATCCCCTAAAGGCTACTCCGGTAGGTGCCGATACGGTTATTGGCACCGATTCTCAAGACAGCGAGAATACCAAGCAGTTTAGCCTGAGCGGGATTTCGGCTCTGGCAAACCTTCAATCTGTTCTCGACGCCGGCAACACTGCTACGGAGAACATTAGCCTCACGGGCAATTTGTCTGTCACTGGAACGGTGGCGGATAGCTCTGGCGATGTGGGTGCTGACGGTCAGTTTCTGACCTCCACGGGAACTGGAACGAACTGGGTCGACTCCCCGGGCGGACTTCGCAACGTTACGGTCCGGGTTGGTTCGGGCGACATGAACAATTTGGATACGGTAGCGGTCAACATTATTGATGCTCCGGGAGCTGGCAAGGCCATCCAGATTGTTTCTGCCAGCATCAAGATGGACTTCAACGCTACGGCGTATTCGTTCCCTGCTCCGCTTCAATTTACCGTTCTGGCCGGTCTTCCTCAGATGACCGTATTGAACACTGTCGTCAATGTTAGCACCGATGTTTTTTCTGCTGTGATTCCCATTGCTAGTGGATTCATCGCGGAGAACACGGCAGTTAAGCTGACGACAAGTGCGCCATCTGCTACCACGGGGGATAGCGACGTTGACTTTGACATCCTCTACCGTATTATTACGGTGTGAGAGACATCCGCAAGCTTTGTGTGGGTCCTAACTACAAGGACTCGATGTGTTATGTGGTGGGGCAGCCAGTTCTTGGCGGGTCCCACTACGTGCATTTAATTAAATACGTAGACGGCAACTTCCTCATCTTCATTGAGCAGGAGGACGTGGTGGTGCTTTGGAAAGAGTTCACGTCCCCCATGCCGATTTCAATAGAGTACAATATCAACTTTTGAGGGCAGTAGAGCAATTCATCGTAAGGGGAGACAGATACGCAAATACCAAGGGTGACCTCATCGTCAGCGCGAACGAGGAGGACCACCGCTTTTCGAATCGGGAGGGCGAGGTAGTTGCGTTACCCTTGGGCTATGACGGCCCCATCGCCGTGGGCGATACCCTGCTTGTTCACCACAACGTGTTCAAGTACTACAACGATATGAAGGGTCGCCGACAAAGCGGTAGGAGCTTTCTCAAAGACGACCTCTTCCTCGTAGACTTCGACCAGTTCTATATGTGGCGTTCGGATGGGGACTGGCAGCCGCACGACAGGTTCTGCTTTGTCAAGCCTGTACCCCCTGTTGAGTCAACAATATTTAAGCCGTTGACAGAGGAGCCGCTGATGGGTATAATGAGTTACCCAAATGATTATCTTATGGCGCAAGGAATCAAGTCTGGTGACACGGTCACCTTCAGACCCGAAAGCGAGTACGAGTTCATTATTGACGGGGAGAAGCTGTACCGAATGTTCGACCACCAAATCACATGCAAGATTCAAGGAAGCTAAAGGAACGCATCATCGCTGCCGGCCGCGTGGCCGTGGAGCAACTCATCAAGGTCGCTCAGGAGGATATCTTGAAGCCGGGTGAGGATGACGACTTGGCTGCCGATAGGCTGAAGAACGCGGCGGCTACGAAGAAGCTGGCCATCATGGACGCCTTTGAAATCTTGAATCGCATCGACTCCGAAGAGGAGGAGTTGGAGTTGGCGTCGTCCTCCACCAAGACAGAAACGAAGGTGGGGTTTGCAGAGCGACGTTCCAGATAAGCTATATACCACTCGGTACGACTACGTATCGAAGGGTGTGGTATCCAACAAGAACCGCGCGAAGACGTGGCAGTATGGATACAACGAGAAGTACGATATGGTCGTCATCTCCAAGACGGGGCAGATTGGCGACATCATCGAGGTCAACGGCCTCGTTATCGCGCTCCCCTTGGCTCCGAAGCACCTGCCTAAGGGCAAGAACAAGTGGGTCCGCGAAGAGCTACCTAAGGCGCTCTCTCGCGTCCAAAGCATCTTCCAATGGAACGACATGCCCAAGGCGTTCAAGGCGCAGTGGGTAGACTATATCGAGAGCGAGTTCGACAGGCGGGAGGAAGGCCACTGGTTCGTCAACAACGGCATTCCGACGTACATCACGGGCGCCCACTACATGTACTTGCAGTGGACGAGCATCGACGTAGGGTACCCCGACTACCGCGAGGCCAACAGGATATTCTTTATCTTCTGGGAAGCGTGCAAGGCGGACCCCCGCAGCTTCGGTATGGTATACCTGAAGATTCGTCGTTCGGGATTTTCGTTCATGGGGTCTTCGGAGTGCGTCAACACAGGAACTCTAGCCAAGGACTCACGAGTTGGGATACTCTCAAAGACAGGTAACGACGCGAAAAAGATGTTCACCGACAAGGTGGTACCCATCGCGAACCGACTTCCATTCTTCTTCAAACCGATACAGGACGGCATGGATAAGCCGAAAACGGAACTGGCGTTTCGTATACCTGCTTCGAAGATTACAAAGAAGAACATGTACGATGTGGAGGACGAAGAGATTTTCGGACTGGACACGACCATCGACTGGAAGAACACCGACGACAACTCCTACGACGGAGAGAAGCTCCTCCTCCTCGTCCACGACGAGAGCGGAAAGTGGATTAAGCCCAACAACATCCTCAACAACTGGCGAGTCACCAAGACGTGTTTGCGCTTGGGCAGTAAGATTATCGGCAAGTGCCTTATGGGCTCGACGTCGAACGCGCTCGCCAAGGGAGGCTCAAATTTTAAGAAGCTATACGAGGATTCCGACCCGCGTGTTCGCAACGCCAACGGACAAACCAAGAGCGGCATGTACTCCCTCTTCATCCCGATGGAGTACAACATGGAAGGCTTCATCGACGAGTTCGGCCACCCGGTCTTCCATGCACCGGAGAAGCCGGTGATGGGCGTCGACGGAGAAAAGATTCGTGGCGGCGCGGTAGACTACTGGGACGCGGAGGTCGAGAGCATGAAGAGCGACCCCGACGCTCTCAACGAGTTCTACCGACAGTTTCCGCGTACCGAGTCGCATGCTTTCCGGGATGAGAGCAAGCAGAGTCTATTTAATCTGACCAAGATTTACCAGCAGATTGACTACGCCGACAGCCTTGTCAAAGAGCACTACCTCACTCGCGGTTCGTTCCAGTGGCAGAACGGAATCAAGGACAGCAAAGTCATCTTCAGTCCCGACAAGCGGGGCAGATTTAATGTGTCTTGGACGCCACCCCAGCACATGCAAAACCGTTGGATAGACAAACGTGGCATCAAGTATCCCGGCAATGAACATCTCGGTTCCTTTGGATGTGACTCCTACGACATTAGTGGCACTGTTGGCGGTGGTGGTTCTAATGGCGCTCTGCACGGAATGACCAAGTTCCACATGGACGACGCGCCCACCAACGAGTTCTTCTTGGAGTATGTCGCCCGCCCGCAGACGGCGGAGATTTTCTTCGAGGAGGTGCTCATGGCTTGCGTCTTCTATGGCATGCCCATTCTGATTGAGAACAACAAGCCCCGCCTGTTGTACCACTTCAAGAACAGGGGGTACCGTGGGTTCTGCATGAATCGTCCGGATAAGCACTTCAATAAGTTGAGTAAGACCGAGCGCGAGCTGGGTGGCATCCCCAACAGTTCTGAGGACGTCAAGCAGGCCCACGCCGCAGCTATCGAGAGCTACATCGAAAAGCACGTAGGCGTACTGGAGGACGGAGAGATTGGCGCTATGCCGTTCGTCAGAACCCTTGAGGACTGGGCGCGGTTTGATATTAGCAACCGTACTGCATTCGACGCTACGATTAGTAGCGGACTGGCGGTCATGGCTAATCAAAAACACCTCTATCTGCCTGAACAGAAGAAGAGTTCAATAAGCATTACCTTGCCGAGATATAACAATCGTGGTTATAGGAGCGAGCTGAATGAAGGACGTTAAGGTTAACATCTCTACTGCTGGTTTCCCAAGTCAGTTCGTTTCTGACGCGGAGAAGGCATCGGACGAGTACGGCCTTATGGTCGGACAAGCCATTCAATACGAGTGGTTCAAGAAGGACGGCAACCAGTGCCGCTTCTACAATCAGTGGCGTGACTTCAACCGCTTGCGCCTCTATGCTCGCGGAGAGCAAAACATCGGCAAGTACAAAAACGAGCTCGCCATCGACGGCGACCTTTCGTATTTGAATTTGGATTGGACCCCGGTTCCTATCCTCCCTAAGTTCGTTGACATCGTCGTCAACGGCATGTCTGAGCGCGGCTTCAAGGTCAAGGCGTATGCTCAAGACGCGCTGTCGCAATCCAAGCGCAGCAAGTATCAGGACATGATTGAGGGCCAGATGGTCGCCAAGCCTGTCCTCGAGCTCATCCAGCAGAAGACGGGCGTAGACCCGTTCACTATGGACCCGGCGGACCTCCCGAGCACCGACGAGGAGCTGAGCCTGTATATGCAGCTCAACTACAAGCCCGCCATCGAGATTGCTGAGGAGGAGGCCATCAACACCATCCTCGAGGAGAACCACTACTCCGACCTGCGCAAGCGGATGGACTACGACCTTACGGTCTTGGGCATCAGCGTGGCCAAGCACGAGTTCCTCCCCGGCGCGGGCGTACAGCTTTCGTACGTCGACCCGGCCAATATCGTATACAGCTATACGGAAGACCCACAGTTCAAGGACTGTTTCTACTGGGGAGAGATTAAGACGCTGCCCATCACTGAGCTGATGAAGATTGACCCGAGCCTCACCAACGAGGACTTGGAGCAAATCAGCAAGTACAGCCAGAGTTGGTACGACTACTACAACGTGGCCCAGTTCTACGAGAACGACATGTTCTATCGCGACGTGGCTACGCTGATGTACTTCAACTACAAGACAACCAAGAAGATTGTCTACAAGAAGAAGAAGCTCGACGGCGACGGAGCCGGATGATTGAAAAGGACGACCAATTCAATCCGCCGGACGATATGATGGAGGAGGGCAACTTCGAGAAGGTCGAGAAGACCATCGACGTCTGGTACGAGGGCATCATGGTTATGGGCACCAACATCCTGCTGAAGTGGGAGGTCGCCGAGAACATGGTCCGCCCAAAGTCTGCCAGCCAACACGCCCTGCCCAACTACGTGGCTACGGCACCCCGGATGTACAAGGGCGTCATCGAGTCTTTGGTCCGGCGCATGGTTCCGTTTGCGGACCTCATTCAGATTACGCACCTCAAGCTCCAGCAAGTTATCGCCCGTACGGTACCTGACGGGGTGTATATCGACGCTGACGGCCTCAACGAGGTCGACCTCGGTACGGGCAATGCCTACAACCCCGAGGACGCCCTGCGGCTATACTTCCAAACGGGTAGCGTCATCGGTCGCTCTTTCACTCAGGACGGAGAGTTCAACCACGGCAAGGTCCCCATTCAGGAGCTGGCATCGAATAGCGGTGCTGCCAAGACGCAGATGCTGATTGGCAATATGAACCACTACCTGCAAATGATTCGCGACGTCACAGGTCTCAACGAGGCCCGCGACGGAAGCACCCCCGACCCGCACAGTCTGGTCGGCTTGCAGAAGCTGGCTGCGGCGAACAGCAATACGGCTACCCGCCATATTCTGGACGGCAGCCTGTATATGTTCCGGTCTTTGGCCGAGGCCCTGACGTACCGCGTCAGCGATATCCTTGAGTACGCCGACTTCAAGGACGAGTTTGCTAACCAGATTGGCAAGTACAACGTCAGTATCCTCGGTGAGATTAACGACCTGTACATCTACGACTTCGGCATCTTCATCGAGGTCGCACCTGACGAGGAGCAGCGTGCGCAGCTCGAGGCCAATATCCAAATGGCTTTGAGCAAGGGCGACATCAACCTTGAGGACGCCATCGACATCCGTGAGCTGAAGAATATTAAGCTTGCCAACCAGTTGCTCAAGGTCAAGCGCATTGCCAAGCAGGAGCGGGAGGAGCAGATGGCGTTGCAGCAGCAGGCTATGCAGCAACAGGCGAACATGCAGTCACAGCAGTTGGCTGCGCAGACGGCCATGCAGAAGATTGAGGCTGAGTCGCAGGGCAAGATGCAGGTCAAGCAGGCCGAGATTGCTTTTGAGATTGAGAAGATGCAAGCCGAGGCGCAGCTAAAGGCGCAGCTTATGGAACGCGAGTTCCAGTATCAGATGCAGATTGCTGGCATGCAGGCGCAGGACTTGCAAGCCCGTGAGGACAACCGCGAGAAGGCTAAGGCCAGCCGCATCAGTCAACAAAATACTGAGCAGAGCAAGCTTATCGACCAACGGAAGAATAACTTGCCGCCCATCAATTTCGAGTCGAACGAAGACAGCTTGGACGGCTTCGACTTGGCAGAATTTAGTCCGAGATAAATAATATAATTTTACAGTAATGGAAATCAAAGTCCGTGAAGTGAACGAGGTTGAATCCAAGTCCACCCAACAGGTGGAGCAGGAGCTCCTTGAGAAGCATGAGGCAGAGCAGACTGACGAGCAGCCTGTTCAAGAAGAAACTGTCGAAGAGCCAGCCGGGCTCTCCGAAGAAGACGTGCGTTCTTTTTTGAGCGAGCGTTACGGTCGAGAGATTACCTCTCTGGATGAGTTGGCTGAGGCGCGGGAAACGGCACCCGAGCTGCCCGAGGACGTGGCGGCTTACTACAAGTTCAAGCAGGAGACGGGTCGCGGCTTGGAGGACTTTATGAAAGTCAACCGCAACCTTGACGAAGCCAACGGCGACGCCCTGCTGAAAGAATATCTCCTCCTCACTGAAGACGGCCTCGACTCTGAGGACGTGGACATGATGATGGAGGAGTACACATACGATGAAGACCTCGACGACGAGGGCGACATCAAGAAGGCCAAGCTGGCCAAAAAGAAAGCGATTGCTAAAGCGAAGAAATACTTCGAAGAGCAGAAGGAGAAGTATCAGGCCCCTCTTGAGTCAAGGGGAGCCGGGTCTCTGGAAGACTCCGAGGAGTACCAAGCGTACAAGCAATACGTTGAGCAGGCGAAGACGTACCAAGAGGAACAGAAGCGCAGGAAAGAGTGGTTTGACGAGAAGACGAATGAGGTCTTCTCCGATGGATTCAAAGGTTTTGAGTTCAGCATCGACGACAAATCCTACGTGTACACTCCCGGTGACCGCACTGAATTGAAGAAGCTCCAACAGACTCCGGAGGCTTGGTTGAACAAGTATCTGGATGACAAGGGCCTCGTCAAGGACGCTGCGGGATACCATAAGTCTTTGGCTGTCGCATGAATCCCGAGAAGTTTGCCCGGTTCTTCTACGAGCAGGGGCAGGCTAATGCCGTGGATGATGTCATGCGCAAGACGAAAAACATCAACATGTCTGAGCGTGCGGCACCACAGTCTACGACGAAGGAGGATTGAAAATCCGCGCCGTCAATCAAGATTCGGGTCGAGGCTTGAAGATTAAGACGCGGCGCAGTTCCTAACTCTTAGAAAACAGAAAACATGGCAGGTTCATTGCAAGCCACACCCGGGTTCGATTTGCAACCCAGTGCAGAGCAGGTTGCTCTTAGCACGAACTACATCACCAACTTCGACTTCCTCAACCAGTATCTCCCCGATACTTACGAGAAGGAGTTCGAGCGTTACGGCAACCGGACCATCTCCGGCTTCCTCCGCATGGTTGGTGCGAGATGCCGTCCAACTCTGACCTCATCAAGTGGGCAGAGCAGGGACGTCTCCACACCAAGTACGTCAACTGCACCTCCGGTGCTGCCGCAGCTCAAGACACGGCTACGTGGACGGTGAATGACACCCTTACCCCGGGTACTGGCGGTATCGCCATCCGCGTGGGTCAGACGGTGTTCATCACCGACAACACTGCTGCCAGCGGTCTCGTCAACAAGGCTATTGTGACGGATGTCGACACCGCCGCTGGTACGTTCGACGTGGCTTACTACGAGGCTGGCGGTCAGACCGTGGCTGCCGGCGTTGCTTGTACCGTGATGATTTACGGTTCCGAGTTCAAGAAGGGCACCAACGGAATGGCCGGCTCCCTCGAGGCTGACGACGTCATCTTCGACAACAGCCCCATCATCATCAAGGACAAGTACGCTGTCTCTGGTTCCGACATGGCTCAGATTGGCTGGATTGAGGTCACGACCGAGAACGGCGCTACGGGCTACCTGTGGTACCTGAAGTCCGAGCACGAGACCCGTCTCCGCTTCGACGACTACCTCGAGACCGCTATGATTGAGGCCGTCCCGGCTGAGGCTGCT
>FUIF01016188.1_pt1 | contig 10109 bp, 11 predicted proteins | sample 1003461 | NCBI WGS metagenome assembly FUIF01 (sample SAMEA80401918, study PRJEB19352) | marine metagenome
GACGAGAGCACGTCCTAGGAGACCTCCCCGAGCTCGCCCTCCACTTCGGAATCATGCCGTGGCACTTCGGCGGCCCGACCTATCTCACCTACGCCGAGGCCACGGTTTTCCGCACCGCCCTGGGAGCGATTCGGCGGGGCCAGGCCGAGCGGTAGCCGCTTGGGGTGGTAGAGCTAGGGGCCATGACTGAGCGGAAGCTGAAGGTCAAGCTCACCGAGGACTCCTCAGCGTGGTCCTCGTTCGCTCGCTCTGGTGACGCCGCCCTCAACCAGATCGAGGGGTCGGTCAGCAAGTTCGCCGGCAAGATGAAGACCGGCTTCGTCGCCGTCGGAGTGGCCGCCGCCGCTGCCCTGGTCAAGGGCTTCGATGAGGCGATGGACCGGGAGGCCGCCTCGGACAAGATGGCCGCCCGCATGGGCCTGGACCCTGAGCAGGCTGGCCGGCTCGGCTCCCTCGCCGGGGACATCTACGCCGGGGCCTGGGGTGAATCCCTCGGCGAGGTCAACTTGGCCATCGAGGGGTAGGCCGCCACCTCGGCGACCTGACCACCATGAGCGACGACACCGTGACATCGCTCACCACCGGCGCCCTCGACATCGCCACCGCCTTCGATCAAGACGTGAACGAAGCCATCCGCACCGCCGGGCAGCTCATGCGGACCGGGCTCGCCGACGATGCCGATCACGCCTTCGACATCATCACCAACGGCCTCCAGACCACCACCGGGGACGCTGGGGAGCTCCTCGAGACCCTGAACGAGTACGCCGAACCGCTCCGCTCCTTCGGCCTCGACGGACAGCAGGCAACCGAGCTCTTCAACGCCGGGCTCGAGGCGGGGGCCTTCAACCTGGACAAGGTCGGGGACGCCCTCAAGGAGTTCTCCATCCGGGCCATTGACGGCTCCAAGGCCACCTCGGAGGCCTACGCCCAGCTTGGCCTGGACGGCGAGGAGATGGCCCGCAAGATCGCCGCTGGAGGCGAGGAGGCCACCGAGGCCACCTCCGAGATCATCCAGGCGCTCATCGCCATGGACGACCAGGTGGCACAAGACGCCGCCGGGGTCGCCCTGTTCGGCTCCACCTGGGAAGACCTCGGCCCCCAGGTCATCGGCGCCCTCGACCCCGCCAAGGTCGCCATGGACGACATCTCCAACGCCACCGAGGCCATGGGCGAGACCCTCAATGACAACCTCGCCACACGCCTGGAGGGCATCAAACGGACCGCCATGGGGCACCTGGCCGACATCGCCGGCGCGGGGCTCGACGCAGCTACCGCACTGGTCGACGCCTGGGGCGAAGACGGATTCTCGGGAGTCATGGACCTCATCGGCCCCCACCTCCAGGCCGGGGCCTCCGCCCTGTGGGAGTGGATCCAGGACGCCGTCCCACAGGCCCTCGCCGCTCTGGGCGAGCTCATCACCGCCGCCCTCAACTGGCTCAGCTCCGAAGGGCTCCCCTCTCTGCGGGAGAAGATGGGCGAATTCCTGCCCGCCCTGTCGGACTGGATCGGGGACGCCATCCCGGTGGTGGCCGAGAAGCTCGTGGAGTTCGGCGGGGCCTTCATCCGGTGGGTGGCCGATGTGCTCCCACCGCTCCTGGCGGAACTCGGTCTCCTCCTCGGAGCCATCGTGCTCTGGGTCGGCACCGACCTCCTGCCCACCATCGCCCTCGAGCTGGCCAAGCTCGGCCTGGCGTTCATCGGCTGGGTAGCGGAATCCACCCCAGGGCTTCTCCTTGCCCTCGGTCAGCTCCTCATAGACCTGGGGGAGTGGTTCATCACCGACGGGATACCGACGATCACCGAGAAGGCGGTGGAGCTCGGCTTGGGTCTGTTGGCCGGAATCGGTCAAGGCCTCGTCGGCCTGGCCACCTCGGTCGGGGACTGGATCAAGGCCGGCTGGGACGCTGCGGTGGAGTGGCTCGTCACCAACCTCAACCCCTTCAGCCTCGCATCCAAGATCAGCCTCCCCGACATCTGGGAGACCATCAAGAACTGGGTGGTTGGCATCTGGGACTCCGCCTGGAACGTCCTCAAGAACGTCCTCACGAAGCACAGCCTCTTCAACTACATCGACCTGCCCGACATTTGGGAGAAGATCAAGGGCTGGATCGAGGCCGCCTGGGACAAGGCCGTCGAGTGGGTGAAGAAGCACCTCAACCCCTCAATCTCGGCCAGTTCCTCACCTTCAGCTTCGGTGGCGGCGGGGTCACCCCCGGGCAGATCTACAGCAACATCTCTCGGGGCATCAACCAGGTACGGGCCCAGCTCATCCAGGACCGCTACCCCTCCGGGGTGGTCGTCCCCGGCGGCGGGGTCGCCGGGTCGGCCGCCTACCCCACCGGAGGCGTGGTCGGCTACTCCTCGGGGCCCCGCTCCCAGGCCGACGGCCACCGCCTGATCCAGGCCCTCCCCGGCGAGATGATCCTCAACGCCCAGCAGCAAGCCAACCTCTTCCACATGGCGAACCGCAAAGGAGGAGACGGCGGCAGGACCATGGTCTTCCAGTTCCACATTGAGGTTGGGGCCGTGGGCTCGGTCGAGGAGTTCGGGATTGGCTCGTCGATGTCGTCGAGACCAAGATCCAGACCTCGGGGCCCGGCGCCTTCCCGTTCGCCCCCGCAGCCGCATAGGAGACCACCCCGTGGGCATGATCAACGACACCGCCCGAGACCTGATGCTCGACGAGCTCTTCTCCAACATCACCCACATCTCGGTCCACTCCGCCTGGTCCACCACCGGAAGCGACGAAGCCTCCGGCGGGTCCTACGCCCGCCAGGCCATCACCTGGGGAACGGCCAGCGGCGGGGAGATCTCCAACACCACCGCCGAGACGTTCACCTTGGCCAGCTTCACCGCCCGATGGTGGGGCCTCTGGTCGGCCTCAAGCGGCGGCACCTTCTACGCCCTCGCCGCCGTCGGGGCAACCATGTCGATGGTGGCCGCAGCCGACGCCACCAATGACCGCATCTACGCCGACTCCCACGGCCTCGCCGAGGACGCCACCGTGGCCATCGTCCCCGCCGACGGCAGCTCCACCATGCCGGGCGGGCTCACCGCCGGCACCGTCTACTACGCCGTCAACGTCACCACCGACAGCTTCCAGGTCGCCGCCTCAGCCGGCGGATCCGTCATCGACATCACCACCGCCGCCGAGGTCATCATCACCGACATCGACCCCGCCGTCTTCGGCTCCTCAGCCGACCTCGACCTCGCCGCCTCCGCCCTCACCTACAAGGCCATCTGATGACCGACGCCCTCGACCTCGCCCCCACCGATCGCCGCTTCGATGAGACCTTTGCCGAACTCCGAGCCGTCATGGCCGAGCTCGACGCCCTCGGCCCCAACCAGCCCCTCGGCAACCCGCTCCTCCAACGCCTCAAGAACGCCCTCCGAGCCCAGTCCGCCGCCGTCGGAGGGTTCCGCACAGACTCCTTGCGGCTCTCCGTGGACCGCTCCGAAGCCCTCGCCGCTATCGACACCGCCCTAGCGGGTGGCGGGCTCTCAGCGGACGACCAGGCCGCCCTGGAGGCAACCAAGACCCGCACCGAGAAGGCCACCCGAGACGACATCCCCGAAAAGCGGGGCCCCAGAGTGGACGCCCCCGCACCCCGAGGCGGCTAGCCCATGGCTGACATCCGGGTCCAGCGAGGCGAGGCCAACTTCGGCTCCTCCGACACCACCGCCGACATCACCCTCAGCTCGGCGGTGGACATGGACCACACCTTCCTCCGCCTCTCCGGCATCTATCACGCCGGCTCCGGGAACTTCTCAGACGGCACCGAAACCACCCTCGTCTGGGCCGAGCTCCTCAACACCACCACCATCCGAGTCCACCGAGCCACCGGAGGACAGACCCCAGGCAACGCCCTGGACGTGAAGGTCGAGGCGATCGAGGACACCACCGGGGGCACCTTCTGGACCGTCCTCGGCCGAGGCATCGTCACCGGCTCCACCGCAGCCTGGACCCACGACGTGAGCCACACCACGGCCTCCGACATCAACCAGGTAGCCGTCCTCAACCTCGGCGGCGGCCACGACGACCACGCCGCATATGGCACCTGGCGGGGATACCGGCTCACCACCTCGAGCTCCCGTTTCATCCGGGGCACCGTCGCCGCCTCCGAGGACTACGCCTTCTCCTGGGAGGTGGTGGAGTTCGCCTCCTCGTTCACCGTCAAGGAGCACAACCTCTCTGACTCCGGGGCCGCAGATACCGAGGTCGACCACACCGTCAGCACCCTCACCGACCTCGACAAGTGCGCCCTCCTCTACGGCGGAGTGGAGACGGACGGCTCCCGCCGCTTCCTCGATGAGCTCTACGTCACCTACCACCCCACCTCGGTCACCAACATCAAGACCATCACCGACGAGAGCTCTTGGTCCTCGGGGGTCACCATCACCCTCTACAGCCTCTACCACCCCGATCTGGCGGTGGAGCGGGACTGGACCGGGACCGGTGGCGGAGAGTCCGATTGGGGCGCCTCGGAGACCTCGAGGGCCATAACCATTTCCACAATTGCCCTGGACTCGGCCTCCGTCGAGGTGTCCGGGTGCTCAAACGACAACGGGCAAGCCAACTACTCCAAGCTCAACCTCGAAGGCGAACTCACCGCCACCACCACCCTCACCGTCACCCGGGCCGGCACCGAGGGCGGCACCAACGACTTCGGCTGGGAGGTCATCGACTGGAGCGGGCTCACCACCGACCAAGACCGAGGCGGCCACGGGCTCCTCGTTCTCACCGGGCACGCCTCCGGCACCCCCACCGCCGCCGATCGGCACTCCGCCGTGGTCATCGAGATGGCCTTCGACCACTTCGACAAGACCACCGCCCCCGCCGCCGGGGACTGGACCGACGTCTCCGCCGACGTCTTCGAAACCAGCAAGGTCCGCATCACCCGAGGCTTCGACCGAGCCATGACCACCGCCAACCCCGGCCGCTGCGAGTGGGTGATGGACAACCGGGATCGGGACTACGAGCGGGGGTACGCATCCAGCCCCTATGGCACCGACGTCATGAAGCCCGGCATCCCCGTCCGGATCTCCGTCGAGTACCGGCCCGCCGGCAAGTACAACGCCCGCCGATACGTCCGCTTCTACGGGTTCCTCAAGAAGGCCGAGCCCGCCTACACCCACAAAGGCAAGCTCCCCATCGTCCGATGCACCGCCCTCGACCTCCAGGCCACCCTGGCCAAGGCCCCCGCCCCCATCTCCACAGAGACCGAGCTCGAGCTGGGCTCCCCGTTCGCCTACTTCAAGCTCCTCGAGACCTCCGGCACCGTCGCCACCGACGACGGATCGGGCGGCAACGACGGCACCTACGGCGGCTCCTACACCCTCGCCCACCTCTCCTGGTCCGAAGAAACCGACCGCAAACACCCCCAATTCGACGGCGGAGACGCCGATGGGGTGTCGGCCACCCTCACCGGGATCACCTCCACCGGGCCACTCACCATGCTCGCCCGCATCTACGTGGACGGAGTCGACGGAGCCAACCCCCTCTTCGACCACACCATTGCCGAGCTCGGCCCCACCGGCTCCAACAACGCCATGGCCATGACATTCTCCATCCGCCCCGACGGCACCCTCCACTACCGCCACGGGGCCCTCAAGATGGCCCTCTCCAACCCCGCCGTCGACACCGACCTCTCCGCCCTCTCCACCTGGTACTTCGTAGCCATCACCCGCTCCGCACTGGCCGCCGAGGTCAAGGGCTACATCGCCGGAGTCCTCACCTCCGTCGGCACCCAGGACGGCACCGAAGAAGCCATCCCCAGCTCCGACACCATCGGCATCGGCCTGGGCCAACACTCCGCCGCTGGGTCCAGCTCCATGGGCTTCGAAGGCGTGATCGGGGACCTGGCCATCTACGAGGAAGAGCTCTCCGCCGGCCGCATCGCCGCCATTGCGGCCTCGAGCTCCCAAGACCGGCCCGCTGAGGACGCCGGCACCCGGGTCACCGCCATCCTCAACGACCTCGGAATACCCGCCGCCTGGCAGAGCATCGAACCAGGCGACTCCACCCTCCAAGCCGTCACCCTCGACGCCACCGCCAAGTCCTGGGCGCTCATCATCCGAGCCGCCCAATCAGACCTCGGCCGGGCCTACGTCTCACGAGACGGCAAGGTCCGGTTCGAAGGCCGCTGGTACCGCACACACCAGGAATCGGTGGTCACCCTCGGCGACTACACCACCAACGGAGAACGCCACCTCGATGACCTCAAGGCCGACTGGAACGACGAGCGGCTCCTCAACCGGGCCCGCATCACTAGAGACGGCGGAGAGGAGCAAGTCCACTCCAAGCTGGCCTCCATTTCCAGCTACGGCGAGTTCCAGACCTCTCGCACCGTGGATGTGGCCAACGATGCGGAGGCCCTCACCATGGCCGAGGTGATCGCCGAGACCTATGACGAACCCGACCAGGTGCTCCCCAAGGCCTCCATCAACCCGCTCCGAGACGGCCCCAACCTCTACCCCGTCGCCCTCGAAGCCGACGTCTCCACCCGCCTGTTGGTGCAGTACCGGCCCGACGGCATCCAACCCGGCACCCCCCTCGCCCAGGACTCGTTCATCGAGGGCCTCTCCGAGGTCATCGGTGAGAAGGACTACCGGCTCGATCTCCGCCTCAGCTCAGCCGACACCCAGACGTTCTGGGTGCTCGGCGAATCCAAGCTGGGCCAAACCACCCGCCTCGGCTACTAGGAGCCCCCGATGACCTACACCGCCATGAGCGCCAAGAACGACGGCGACACCCCCAACGCCACCGACTGGGGCCACATCGTCGACAACTTCGCCGAACTCGGAGGAGCCGGCACCGGCGGCACCGCCACCATCGGCGGCACCGGCTGGGCCATCGGCAACGGAGCCGCCGAGTTCTCCTACCGTCAGCTCACCAAGTGGCAGCTCGGCCGCTTCTACTTCACCCTCGGCTCCACCTCCACCGACGGCACAGGCGGCCTCGAGTTCACCCTCCCCAACTCCGTCACCACCATCGCCGAACCCCAAGCCGTCACCGTCGCCGTCTGGGACGACACCGCCGGGGTGTGGCTGGCCGCAGCGGGAGGGTGCGCAGCGTCGGCCACCAAGATCGTCACCTCCGTCACGTCCACCTCCCCCGTCGGGGGCGGGCTGACCACGTCGGACATCATCGTGGTGAGCTACCAGCTCGAACTGGCCTAGCCTCTGGGCCCATGCCCTTCACCCTTCCCGACAACCTCCCCGACCTCTTCGCCGACCACGGACTGATCCTCGAAGACCGCAGAGTCCCCGGACGCCCCTACAACCACGTCCCCGAGGGCTTCCTCCTCCACTGGACCGGAGCCCGCCCCCGAGCCTCCAACCCCTTCCCCGCCTGGACCACCATCGTCCACGGCAGGAACGGCCTCCCAGGCCCCCTCTACAGCATCGGCATGGGCTCCGACGGCACCTGGCGATGGGTCACCGACGGCTACGCCAACCACGCCGGCTCCGGCAACATCGCAGCCCTCGACGCCATCACCCAAGGCCACGCCCCCAGCCACAAACCCACCGCCGCCGACGACACCCGAGCCAGCGGACGCAGCGGCAACCGGGAACTCCTCGGAGTGTTCTGCGAGACCACCAACGGCTACCCCCTCGAAGGGGTCCTCCTCGAACGGTGGTGCCTCGGCCTCGCCGTGCTCTGCCACGCCACCGACCGGACCGCTGGCCACATCGGCCATCACGCCGGGTACACCGCCCGCAAGATCGACTGGTCCCCCACCCAGCACGCCCGTCACATCACCCTCGTCAAGGAGTACCTCGGCATCATGTCCATCGGATTCGGTCCCCGAGGAGCAACCTCCCCCGGCTTCGAGCCGGGCTGGCGGATGGCCGGCCGATGCGTCCCCTCTGTTCACACCTCCCACGGGGCCTGGCTCCTCTTCGACGACGGCGGAGTCTCCTCCATCCCGTCCGGGCTCTACTACGGCGGCCTCAACACCACCCCCGACCCCCTCGGCGACCCCGCCCGCATCGAAGCCCTCGACGGAGGCGGCTACTCCATCGTCACCGAGCTCGGCTGGGTCTATGACTTCCCCGCCCACCGAGGCACAGGCCCCAAGGCGGGGATTCTCCGCCAACACTGAACCGCATTGCACCAGTTCAGAGGGTGAGTCTGGGTACCCTCGCCGCACATGGAGATGTTGCAAACTGCCATGAGCGTGGCTGGGACGATGATCACGATTCTGGCCACACTCGGGGCGCTGGCCCGCAGAGGCGTGCAACGCTTCAGAGACGACCTAGTCGGCCGCATCGAAACCCTCCGAGCGGAGAACACCGCCCAGCACGCCGAGACCGAAGCCGCCCTCGGCGAGCAAGGCGGCAAGCTCGACTCCCTCACCGAGGGCCTCCGAGGGGTCACCGTCTACTTCGACCCCAGCGGCCCTGTCGCCCGCTCGGTGGGTACTCTCCCTGACAGAGTCAAGACTCTCGAGGAGGAGGTCCACCGCCTTGGATGAGCACCCAGGACCCAACCGGCTTGACCGCTTCTGGGTCGCCACCGCCTTGGCCGCTGCCATCGTCGCCCTCATCTTCGGGACCCTCATCACCTCCCTGGTGGCCCAAGCCCGCAACGTCGCCCAGGAAGTCCGAGACGGCCAAGAGTGCATCATCGGAACCCTCCTGTTCACCCCCGACGTTCGCCGCAACGAGCCCGGCATCGTGTTCGACGAGCTCTGCGGCTTCGCACCTGGAACCATTGACCGCATCCGTGCCGAGCACGGCATCGACGTCCCCACAGGAGACACCCCATGAAGGACTGGCTTCGCCCCATCGTCCGCCGCACCACCCAGGCCGCCGCCTCGGCGGTGATCGCCTGGGCACCCGTCCAAGCCGTCATTGAGGCGCTCGGCTTCGAGCACGTCACCGGGTTCCAGGTGGCTGCCGTGGTGACCCCGGCGGTGATGGCCGGCTATGGACGGCTCGGGGATTGGCTCCAGAAGCACCCGGTGGTGTTGCGTCACGCTCCGTTGCGGATGTTGGTGGCGCTGTTGATGGGTGGCGGGACGCCTCCGAGCTACGATCCAGCCGGGTAGAGGTTTCCACCGTGGAGGGTGGATAGCGGAGCACCCTGGGGGCCTGTGTGGGGCTCCCAGGGTGCTTGTGGGTTATCGGGCCTTATCCGCGCACGCTCCACCTTGCTATGTGGCATATCCTTGCTTGGTGGGTCCTATGTGTGATATTCCTTCTTGTGTCCCCTTCCCACGGAGAACGAGAGCCCATGACCGATCCCCTCCTCACCGTCAAAGAGGTGGCCGCACGTCTTCAGGTGTCGCCCGAGCAGGTGCGGCGCCTCATCCGGGCGGGGGATCTGCCCTCGGTGGATCTGGGGCCCCGGACCGTTCGGATTCGCCCGGCGGACCTTGAGGACTTCCTCGGTGGGTGACGTGATCAACCGAGACCCCACACCCCTCGTCCAAGCCGTCCTCTCCGTCGCCATCCTCCTCACCATCTACTTCCTCGCCGACTACCTCGAACGAGAAATCAGCCACCGCCTCCACATCCGCCGAGGCCGCCGAGAACTCGCCGACCTCATCGACCTCGACCAAGCCCGCAAGTCGTCCAGGATGGGCCGAGGGCCCTGTGAAGAGCCCCAACCTCCAGCCCGAAGAGGAGGGCCGCCCCGGCCCATCCCTGGACTCAACCACCCTGCCCGCCGATGACGATGGCCACCCGACCCCGCACCACACCCCACGGCCAAGAGTGCGAATGCACCATCTGCGGGGTCCTGTTCACCTCCATCTCCGCTTTCGACCTTCACCGCCGAGGCGGCCAATGCCTCCACCCCCTCGACGTCGTCAACCGCTCCAGCGGAGCAGCCCGCCTCGTCCCCTACAGGAGGCGCAGAGACGGCATCCCAGTCGTTGTGTGGGGTCAACCCCCACGGAAACCCCCTCCGGGGGCTCCTATGTGAGCTGCAACGGCTCTGCGGGGAGCCTGCCTCACCCCCGTCGCATACTGCCCCTTCCCAGCCAACCCTCCACAAAGGAGCCCCAAATGCCCTCCGCTGAGCACTACGCCGGCATGAACACCTCGGAGTCCCTCCGAGAGTTCCGTCACGAACTCGAACAGAACTACTCGCCGCCCATCGG
>FUIF01018223.1_pt1 | contig 10099 bp, 11 predicted proteins | sample 1003461 | NCBI WGS metagenome assembly FUIF01 (sample SAMEA80401918, study PRJEB19352) | marine metagenome
CACTTGTGCGGATCGTCCCGTTACCGCCGTCTCCGATAGAGGGGTAGTTTACAACCGCGTGAACTGGTAAGCCCGATCACTGGAAAACAGTTTTTGGTTTCCGGCACATCACTTTATGATGCGGGATCGCTAACTCGACGTGAACTGGATTGGACGGAATTTTAATGTCACCTAAACTAAAATTCGTATGGCACAGCAATGCGCCACACTCCCCCACCGGATACGGTAATCAGACAAGCGTCTTCGTGCCACGCATCAAAAAAGCCGGGTACGAGGTCGTGGTCAGTGGCTTCTATGGCGTCAACGGCATACCGATGGAAATCAACGGCATTAAGATACTGCCATCGTCTAAGGAGGCTTACGGCAACGACATCCTATTGGCGCATTCTATCGCCGAAGATGCGGATGCGGTGATCGGGTTGCTGGATTTGTGGGTGATGCAATCGCAAGTGTTGCAGGAAATGCAATACTACAACTGGACGCCGGTTGACCATGACCGGGTTGTGCCTGCTGTGTTAGAACGCGCAGCACATTGCGGCATCATCGCCATGTCAAAAGATGGCTTAGCCAAGTTCCAGGCGGCGGGTATAGATGCGAAGTATGTGCCGCACGGCGTGGATAGTAGCGTCTTTAAGCCGTTCCAGCGTGAGCAAAGCCGCGCCAATCTGCAAGCGGGTGATGCGTTCGCTGTGGGCATGTTCATGGCGAATAAGGGCGCACCAAGCCGCAAAGCATTTGACCAGCAGATCAGGGCATTCGCACGGTTCCAGAAACGCCACAGTGATGCACTCCTGTATCTACACACCGACATGGAAGGCATCAACGGCGAGAATATCCATCGCATTCTTGAACTGGCAGAAGTGCCATTGGAAGCGGTGCGGACTGTGCCACAGTACCAATATGTGATTGGCGGCATTAGTCAAAAGCAACTTGCCAGTATCTACAGCGCGATGGACGTGGTAATGAATGCTACGCGCGGCGAGGGCTTCGGTATTCCGATTGTGGAATCACAGATGTGCGGTGTGCCGGTGATTACGACCAATTTCAGTGCCATGCCGGAGATTACAAAAACCGGTTGGTCTGTGGATTACGTGGATAAAATATTCACGTATCAGGGCGCGTATCAGGTCATCCCGTCAGTGGATGCGATTGAACACGCATTGGAAGAAGCGTACAAGCACAAAGGTAACGAGGACTTCCGTAAGCAAGCGCGTGACAACATCATGGAATATGATGCCGATACCGTGATGGGAACGTATTGGAAACCGGTGCTGGCAGAGATAGAAAAAGAACTTAAACCGGAGACGCCTGCATCCGTGCCAACGGTTATCCGTGAGCGGGATTATACAACCACCGGCCTATGGCATGATGGTTGGTTTCACCGTCCGGCAATCAATCCGAAGTCGGATGTTGCATTAGCTTGGAATGGCAAAGAAAAGAAGCTGGTGCATGGTTGGGGCATGACGGCGGGTGAATTTGATCTGGATATACAGGACGAATCGCGCGGTGGTGTTGCCAAATTGGTGTGCTGGGAAATCACGCATGAATACGGTCTGGATAACCTGGACTTAAAACCGGGGAGCGTGGTGTTTGATGTCGGTGCGCAATCCGGCGTAGTCAGCATTTATCTGGCGAAGAAATATCCGGACATCAAGATTTACGCATTTGAGCCGATGCCTCAGAACTTCACCCGGTTGCAGCGGAACATCAAAGCCAATGGTGTTGATGATAGCGTGACCGCAATTAATAAAGCCGTGACCAGTGATGGTCGAGACGTGACGATTACGGGTGACATGAATATGAACGCCGGTGGCGCGAATATCTACGACAACAATGGTCACAACAAATATAAGATCGGTTCGGTGCAATTATCGGCGTGGATGGCAACGAACAATATCGACCATGTGGACTTGCTGAAACTGGATTGCGAGGGCGCAGAGTTTGAAATCATCTTAGATGACAACATGCTTGAACGATCTTCCATCCTGCGTGGTGAAGTTCATCCCGATTTCGGAGATATGGAAGCTATTGAAAAAGTCATCACCGAACAGTGCGACGATTACAGCATGGTCATTCTCGGTACAAACCGGCGGTTGGTTGGGCAGAACGCCACGCCAGATGTAAGCATCATCATTCCGTCTTACAACGGGCATGGTACAATCCAGCGTGCGATTGACGCGGCCTTACGCCAGGATAACGTTAGCGTGGAAGTGGTCATCTGTGACGATGGCAGTGAACAGCCTATCCAGGATATTGTGAACGTAAACAGCCGTGTACGGATTATTCGCCATGAAACGAACAAAGGGCAGGTTGCCGCTATGAATACAGCGACAACGGCTGCATGTGGGCGCTACTTCCTGTTTCACGGCGATGATGACTGGCTGGAGACCAACAGCTTGCAGCATCTCGTAAAGGCGCTGGATAACGCGGGTGAAAAGGTCGGGTTCGCTTACGGCGGTCAGCAGTATCACGGGTCACGGAATGACACCGTACACCCGCCAGCATTTGATGGGAATAAGTTGCTGCACCAATATTACCCGCTGAATGGCATCATGTACCGCACTGCGTTGTATCAGGATGATGGTATCCACTGGCGGCAAATGCATGAAAAAGGCTCGCTGGAAGATTGGGACTATTGTTTGCAAGTGGTCAAGGCCGGATATACTGGTATTAAAGTGAATGACTTAATCCTGCATTACACGTTATCGAATTCACGCGGGTGGTCAGTGTTTAAGGCGAATGAGGCTGAGGTCATGGCAGCGTTCCGCGAAACGTGGCCTCTGCCGGTATTGGAGGCAAGCGCATGATGCAGGTTGAGTCTCACACGGAGGCTGATGGCAAGGAAACCATGTTTTTTGTCCGTTATGAAGACGGTCTGCTGATCTATTATGCCAAAGTAATCTTCTTGGATGAGGCGCAAGATGCGTGGGTCAGCATCAACCCCGCGCTACCAAAGACATTGGACCCAGAACGCGCGGGCAACCTTGCGAAAGTCCTTGAAGCCGCAGTAGGGAAAATCGAGGAAATGACAGAACAGTTTGCAGGTGTAGCTAATGACTGATTACAGCGAAGGCTTGCGGCGACTTGTGCCAAACGTCTCGCATCCCCATATGGAAACACAGCGCCATTACCGCGCTTATGATTGGTTTGTTGATGCGATCAAACATGACGTGGCGCACAACCTACCAAAGAACTTGAAAACAATCCGCGTGTTGGACGCTGGCTGTGGGGTAGGGTATGCTGCGCCACGCTTTGCAGCGATTCCCGGTGTGTCATACGTAGGTGTGGACAACAGCCGTCTGGCGATCATCTATGCTGAAGCGCACTATGCCGGCGAAAATATTGAATTCGTGGAAGCGGACATTACTGATTACCTGGAAGACGCCAAGCCATTTGATTACGTGATCGGGCGGCATCTGTTGCAAGCGGTCACGGATGGTCTATCACTGCTCAAACAATTCCAATGGAAACGGCGCATGTTCCAGGCCGTGCCATACATGGAACCGGATGACAATGATAAACATTCTGTGCTGACCGGGATTAACGAACTGTGGTTCAATGACCCGATGGCAGATGAATTTGTGTACCAGGATCGCAATGGGCGGGTGCATAACAACTCGCACAAACCGGCGCGACCTATCAGTATGGTTGCAGTGTACAACGCGGCGAAGCTGCCGACGATTGACCCGGAGGTGAAACGTGGCGCGTGATGGCATGGGATGGCTGATTACCAAACTGCGTGAATTTACCCACGCTGGCACAGCGGATCATACCGTTGCCGGGGTGCAATACTGGACAGACGACCAACTGGAAGAAAAGCTAGACGCCACGCGCAAGACGCATAAAGACGTGGTGTTAACGGCCTTGTCTGATTTCTCCGGTGGCGATTACACGTATACAGAATATCCGTTCACGGCGCACCAGTGGGCCGAAGGCACGGCTACCGGGTGGAATCTGGTTGATGGTGATGGAAGTGCCGTACCAAGCTATACGGTGAATTTCCACGCCAGCATGATTACCTTTGACGCGGACACGGCTGGAACCAGCTATCTACTGTCAACACGTACATATGATATGTACGGCGTGGCGGCAGAAGTCTGGGAACAGAAGGCCGGATTTTATGAGCATAACGTGGATTGGTCGGCAGACAACCACAGTATCAAAGCCAGTCAGCAGCGTGATTTCTGTTTGAAGAAAGCCGAAGAATACCGGCGCATGAGTGGGCAATCGACCGGCTTTGCGCGGTTCGTGAGGGTGGATGAATGGCACGAATAACGATCCCTGATGCCATGCTTGCCAGTATGCGTGATACAATTCCGCTACCGAACACAGCCATCATCAAAGAGAAAAGCGTGGTCAATGACGGTGGCGGTGGTCGCACGGTGTCCTATGCGGCGGTCAGTGGTGGCACAGTAGCATGTCGGCTTGACCCGGTTGAAACATCTACCGACCAGGACATGGAACTAATCGGGCGGCAGATATTGGAACAGAAATATAGATTGACCGTGCCACATGACGCGCCATTGGTAGCACACTGCCGCGTGGCGGTGGATAGCGTGGATTACGAGGTGATCCAGTTGAATGAAGCGCATGATTGGAACGTGGCAGTTAGAGCGACTGTGCAGGTGGTGAAATGAGAGTCGTTGTCAATAAATCCAGGCTGGAAGCGATCAAGCGCGATACCGGCACAGAAGCCGGAGCCGTCGTCAAAAAGATGGCGTTTGATGCGCTAGGGTATGCGATGTCATTCGCACCCGTAGACACCGGCAATCTGAAAAACAATCTGCAAGCGGTGGAAGAAAACCAGACGACCTGGTTGTTGACTTCTAATGCGACTGGCGCTGACGGGTATCCTTATGACGTGGCGCAGGAATACGGCTTCATCCATTGGCGTGGTGGTCAGACCATCCGCAATCCGTTTATATTGCCAGCATTCGAGCGGGTGGTGAATAACGCGCCGTCGAGTATTGGGTAAAGGTTGTGACCTGATGGCACTCCCTAGACATTGATACCGCCATCTACAACAAATTAAATGGAGATGGCGCAGTTGCCGCATTAGTCGGCACAAACATCTGGCGCAATCAAGCACCAAAAGAAACCACGTTACCGTACGTGGTTTTTATTTGGCAAGCGGCGTGATCCCAAACTATACGCCACGTGAGGTATTGAATTACGTGTATCGGGTGGAAGCAATTGCCACCACGCGCAGCGGAGCGCAGGCATTGCAATCCGCAATCCACAGCGCACTGCATGAGGCAACGGTGACGATTAGCGGCTGGACGAATTACAAGACGCAAGCCGAGCAAGTTGTTCAGTTTTTAGAAGTGGTTGATAACGTCGAATACTGGCGTTTGATTTGTGATTATCGTATACGAGCGAGTGAGGATTAAACAATGGCACATTATTCAGGTGGAGACCTGTACATCATCTTTGCCGGGGTGGTCGTGGATACCGACTTCCGTAGTTTTAACTGGGATGACAGCATTGATCTGGTGGAATTCACCGCCGGGGCAGACACGGATAAATCCTATGGCACGACGCTCCGCGATTGCAGTGGCGGCTTGTCCTACGTAGTCGAGAATGGGGCAGCAGGCACAGCCATTGACGGCGCATTGTACATCGGTGCGCAGGGAACGCTGGAATGGGGGCCGGAAGGCACGGCAAGCGGGAAACCGAATACAGCTGCCCAGTGATTATCAACAGCGTCAACAATCCTGTTGAATACGCTGGCGAAGTCACCAAAGATGTCAGTTGGCAGAAAACGGCGACTGGATTGAAAACTTCCAGATCAGCGGAGACACATACTAATGGCAGAGAGCAACGGCTTTGTATTCCGTGATGTTACGGAATGGAAGATGAAAGAGATACGCGCCTTCAATCGTGATGTGCGCGACGTAGAAGGGCAGATCAAACAAGCAATGGTGTTGGTAGAATCGTGGCCTTACGACGGTGATCCGGCATCCGACACCAGCTATGACGACCTGGAACTTGAAGAATGGCAGGCGCTGCGTGATGCGATGGTCGAACACGTCGCGCAACGATTTCAATAGATGGTCTAACGCTGTCTCGAAAACCATCGCGTATTCCGCGATCTTTAACGCCCCTGTTGAACCTAAAATTTATCGTGCTATTGAACGTGTCCGCATTGCGCAGGAATTCGGCTGGACATTGGATTATGTCGATTCCCTGAGTGAATTGGACAAGGCTACGATCTTTGGCGTGCTAGACGGGCAGCGGAAATTAGAACAGCGGCAAATCGAACTCGCCAGACAAAAGGCAAAGACGGGTAAACAGTGACAACCACAGTCGCAAATCTCCAGGCGGTATTTACTGCCGACACAACCAACTTTGATCGCGGCCTGAGCAATGTTGATAATGCTATAGGCCGCGTGTCTGGCAGCATCGGCACACAGTTGGGAAACATTGGAACCAACTTGCAAAACGCCGGACGGCAGATCAGCGGCATAGGTAAATCCATGATGCTGGCGGCGGCTCCGGTAGCGGCGGCATTTGGTGGTGCGATTGCGAAGTCCATTGAATTCGAGTCGGCGTTTGCTGGTGTGCGCAAAACAGTTGACGGAACCGACGAAGAACTGGCGGCGTTGCGTGACACAATCCGTGACATGGCTACGGACGCCAGCAATCCGCTTTCAAGTTTGGACAATGCACATGTGACGCTATCTCAGATCATGGAGTTAGGCGGTCAGTTAGGCGTACCACGCGACGAATTAGAAAAGTTTACTGAAGTTGTTGGTAAGCTGGCGATGTCCACGAACTTAACTGCCGAAGAAGCTGCCACCATGTTTGCACAGTTCCAGAACGTTACCGGAATGGATCCAGGACTGCTTGACAACATGGGTGCGGTGCTGGTCGATCTGGGTAATAACAGTGCGACCACTGAAAAAGCGATCATGGAGATGGGAAACCGGATTGCTGCGGCGGGTAGTGCAGCAGGGATTAACGAAGAAGAAATTCTAGGTTTCGCCGCTGCGCTGTCGTCTATGGGTGTTAAAGCGGAATTAGGTGGTACGAACTTCTCTAAATTCCTCGGTGCGCTGGCGTCTGGGGTAGCGCAGGGTGGTTCGGAATTGGATATGTTTGCCAATATTTCCGGCATGTCTGCGGACGCATTCGCCCAGCAGTGGGAGACGGATGCTACGGGCGCGGTGCTGGCGTTCATAGACGGGTTATCCGGTATGTCACAAGCGGAGCAATTGTTGGCGCTTGATGAGCTTGGCCTTACTGGAACGGAAATGACCAGGGTGCTTACGTCACTGGCTGGCAACACTGATTTGGTTAAGCAAAGCCTCGAAACTGCGAATATCGCGCTGGGACAAAATACCGCGCTGAACGAGGAAGCTGCCGCCCGTGCAGCAACCACCGAAAGCAAAATGAACCTGATGAAAAACACCATCAATGACGCCGCCATATCCGTTGGTGACGCATTGACACCGGCGTTGAATGATCTGCTTAGCGCCGTTACCCCGGTCATCGCGGACTTCTCCCAGTGGGCGCAGGATAACCCGCAGACGGTCACCACGATTGCTGCCGTCACAGGCGGCGTGATTGCATTGGGTGCTGGGTTGACCGTACTAGGCGGCATTGTATCATTGGCAGGGACGGCAATTAGCGCACTAGGGTCACTGATTGGTGGTGCTGGTGTAATTATCGGCGTGGCAAAAGGCGCTGTTATGCTGCTGGGTGGTGCATTGGCGGCGCTGCTTTCTCCAATCGGCTTAGCCATCGCCGGTGGTGTGGCGCTGGGTGTGGCATTCGTTGCGAACTTCGGCGGGATTAAAGATTTTGTTGTGAATCAGGTTATCCCACGTATTCAGGAGTTTGTATCGTCCCTGGGCGGTTTAGCAGAAGCAATAGCACCACATTTGCAGGCTGTACTTGGTGTCTTTATGGACATCATGGGCGGTATTATTGGCGCAGTGGGTAATGTAATCGGCGCAATCGGCGGGATCAAAAAAGCGATTAGCGGGGCCTTAAGTGAGATGGGTAAACTGCTGAGTGCTGGTGATGGCGTCGATACCAATGGCATTGAAATCAATCCTGAAGGCGTTGCCAATATCGGTGGCACTGGGCTTGGGGCATGGGCGCCGGATGGTGCTGGAAACGCGCCGACACCGGGGCAAGCTGACCGCAAGACTGTTGTTATGGGGCAATCTAACCGCTCCGCAATGGGGCGCAGCAGTGGGGGATTCGGCGGTGGCGCTGGTGGCTCACAGGTCGTTATTCAGCAGGTTGTGGTGCAAGCCAACAACCTCGAACACCTTTACGATCAATTGATGCGCGTGGCGCAGGATCGTGCCTCATGACAATAGAAGTATTGGTCGATTGGGATAATAACGGCAACTACACCGGCACGTATGACGACATCACAGCGGATGTAAAATCCGTCAACTGGCGCGTTGGGATGCGGGAAGCGTACCAGGAAATGGCAGACGAAAACACGGCGAAGGTCATCGTCAACAACGCCACTGGTAAATACAACCCGGAAAACAGCAGCAGCGTGTTATATGGCAACCTGCTGCCACACCGCCGGATGCAAATCAAAATGGATTCAGTCATCATGTGGACAGGCTGGATTGCCTTCCCGGTGGTGAACTGGACGCGAATGGGTGCGCAGTCGGGGAAGTACGAGGCAGAGCTTACCGGCATAGGTGCAAAGCGGTTTCTGGACAAGCTGGAAGCAACCATTAGCCTGCAATCTACCGTGACCGGCGACACCATTATTCAATCACTGTTGACGGATTCTGATCTGGATACCATCAGCACAGATTTTACACAGATTGATACCGGCGACGTGGACATGGACTACTTCGGTGATGGTCAAGCATCCAGCACGTTTCAATCCATCGCGGATGTAACCCGCGCTGAACGTGGTCGGTTTTATATTGACCGGCAAGGCCGCGCCGCGTGGTGGAACCGGAGCCGATTGCTGCAACCGGCAGCCTATACGCCAGTGGCAACGGTCAACACAGCATCCGGCAGTTATAAACCGACATCGCTCAATTATGGTTACGGGCGTTATATCGCCAATCTGCTACGTGTGGAGAGCCAGCAGCGTGTCGTAAAAGCATCCGAAACGCTGTTTGAACTAGAGAACAGCATCACCACGTCACCCGGAACCACAACAGAATTTGAGGTCAGGCTACGGCGCGAAAGCGGTCAATTCGCTGCCGCCACGTCATTGGTCGCGACGCCTACGTTTTCCAGCGGTACGGCATCAGTATCCATTGCGGAAAAAGGCGGCAAAGCGGTTGTCACCATAGACAATACGTCTGGCGGTGTGGATGCGGTATTGTCTGCGCTGACGATTGCCGGTGCGCCGACGGTGGAAACACAGCAGATTGTGACCAAAGCCGAAGACACAACCAGCCAATCCACCTACGGCAAAATTGAATACACGATTAATCTAGGGCCGTTCTCCGCGTACAGCCGTGCGCAATCGGTGGCAGCGTTTGAGTTATCCCGGCGCAAAGAAGCTGTAGGGGATGTAAGCGAAGTTTCTTTTGTGCGGAATGCAGACGGCACAGACAACGCGCACATGACGGCATGGGAGTTGGGAGACCGGCTGACCGTGACCGTAGATGAGATCGGTCATAGTTCTGATTATTTCATCATTGGTGAATCGCACGATTGGCGGCCTGGTGATGATGGCAACGGTATCCATGCAACCACCTACCGACTGGAAGCGGCGATCTTCAATACGTTCTGGCTATTGGAAGTTACCAACTACGGTGAACTGGGTCAGAACACAATACTAGGGGTATAGATGGCAGTTAAGCGGATGATTCGCAGCGCATTACATATGCCTTCGTGTAGAAGGGTAGGTCATTATCGCACATGGGTGGAGATTAACGTGGATACGCGCTGGCCCGGTGCAAAAGTCGATTGGCAAATTGCCGGTGATCCGATTACACAGAAATCCACGAAAGCACCTGCGTCAACGGCGTAACCGTGCGACGCAATGAATGCTGCGACCTCCTCCTCCTCGGGTGGGCTAAACCCCGGGGTACCCCCCCTCGCTTTCTTTGGTTTACTTTCTTTCTTAATATCTTCTCTTCTCTTCTCTTCTCTGGTCACGCTT
>FUIF01008089.1_pt1 | contig 10084 bp, 16 predicted proteins | sample 1003461 | NCBI WGS metagenome assembly FUIF01 (sample SAMEA80401918, study PRJEB19352) | marine metagenome
CTGCTCTAGCTCTTTGTATGTTGTCATTGTTTAACCCTCTTAATATGTTGTTATAGCCCAAACCGCAACGGGTAAGGCAATGATTAAGCCGCCAATAAGACCGACGACAGTATCCACCAGGAACATTTCAGCGCGTGATTTTTCGCGCTTACTGGTCGCACAATGTGCGGGCTTGTGGCTGTTGTAGCCGTTCTTATAATCGTGAGTGATCATTGCTTGCCTCTTATGCCGCTAGTTGGTGTTTAATCATATTTAAGTCGATTTGGCGTATCATTTCGCTATTGTCGCGGCAATCGTCCAGCCATTTACAATCGTGCAATAGTTCCTCGCCAAGAATGTAGGCGACCATATTTGCCAAGGATTCAGGGTTGCTAATATCGGTTGATACTACGCCAAAATTAGATTCTTCGTATTCTTGCACAAGTTTAATTGCTTCCCACGTATCAGCGCCTAGCCATTGTTCAGCCTTATAAGTGCCGATAATAAAATAGTCCTCGTTTAGTACGTAGTGGTGCAAGTCATCGCTGTAATTGTCTAAGCCGATACCGCTATCTAGTTGGTCGATAATGTATTGCTTAACGTCATTTTTTAATCTGTTCATTTTATAACCCTCTCTTTGTGTCGCGCATCATTGCCCGATCCATAGAATAATTATACCTAATGTAAGCCAGCTTACAAGTTACAGTATTGTAATGTTTTGGTTATGGATTGTACGGTTTTGCTATTGACTTTTACGTATGGCATTTGCCTGGAGAATTGATAGTAAGGCAAGGATAAAAATAAAATTGCTCAGATCGACAGAGAATAATTGCAAGCTTTTTCTCACTTAATGACAGATTCGTAATGTTGTCAAAACATTGACAGTCATTGATTATTGCTTGATTGAGTGACTGATTATTGACGGTGTGATAAGAATGGGGTTTGTTATAACTGAATGGAATATCCACATCTATCTACACATTGACCCTCTCAAAAAAAACCTGTACATCCATACAGCTGTATATCCATCCAGTAGTTAGTGGTTGCTAACATTACAGATAGTTAATGTTCTGCTTTTGATGACCCCCCACCCCCAACTTGCCGATGCTGGTATTGTTACAATATCCACCCCATATACCGGAGGCTTTTTCAAACCTGATCAAGGTATTCACCTGCTATATCAAGGAGTTACAGTCAGAATAGTGCTTAGGTAGTACCAAATCTGGTACTCGGTAGGAGGGTATTTGCAGTTAAAGTGTTGATTTAGAAGGGATTAGGCGTAACTAGGTCAAGCAAGCCAGAGGTTGTATTAGGTTCTGAAGAGCAAAAGAACCCCAGTAAAGACCTTTTAAAAAAAGAATCTAAACTTGGTTCCTTTTACCCTTAGTCGCATTTAGGACTTTGAGCAATCTACCATTAACGCTTTAAGTAGATTCGACTGCCTTGCACTAGCGTGTGCTCCACCTCCTGTTCAGTCTTTAGAACTCAGGTGCGCCATGAGGTTTCTTTTTGCGCTTTAAGTCTTGAGCGGTGAGGGAGGCTTTCGCCGGACATATCCTTCAAGACCGAGATCAAATGATCGGACTCAAGTATACATTACCAATTCGTCATGTTGTAGTGAGAAACGTCACTTTATTAACTTTTTTTCACATTTATTTTACAGCAACCATTCCAGCCCCTATACTTGCGTTGTCGGCTCCTCCCTCTCTCAGGCCGACCGCCTCCCTTTAGCGTTTCGTTACTGGGGGGCATCTTAAAATAACGGCGAGCTGCTCGCATACGCTCGCAGATAAGGATTTATGGCAACATTACAAAAGCTCCTTGATAAGCATGGACTCTCTGGTGTTAATAAACCTAGGAGAACACCTAGCCACCCGACCAAGAGTCACGTTGTCCTTGCGAAGGAAGGTACTCTTACAAAACTTATCCGTTTTGGCGAGCAGGGTGCTAGTACAGCAGGTAAGCCTAAAGAGGGTGAGTCAGCCAAAATGAAGGCAAAGCGTAAATCCTTTAAAGCGCGTCATCGTAAGAACATTAACAAAGGCAAGATGTCTGCGGCTTACTGGGCCGACAAGGTTAAATGGTAATGCTACAAGCCCTAATTGGCCCAATATCATCATTATTAGAGAAGGCTATCCCCGACTCTGACTTGCGTAGGCAGTTGTCTCACGACATCTCTACGATGGCGGAAAAGAACGCGCATGAGCAGATTAAAGCGCAACTTGAAATTAACAAAGCTGAGGCTGGTCACAAAAGCCTCTTCGTAAGCGGATGGCGACCTGCTGTCGGCTGGACTTGCTGCATGGGTATGGCGGCTAACTTCTTACTAATCCCAATGGCTAACTTTGCCCTAGCGTTGGGACAATCGGACATATCTATCCCACTGATTGATTTAGAAACAATGCTGCCAGTTCTTTTAGGAATGCTAGGCCTTGGCGGTATGCGTAGCTTTGAGAAATCAAAGGGAGTAGAGAGGAACTAAAATGGACTTACAATTTAACCCAGAGATCTCAATGGCAAACATATTAACTGTTAGTGTAACATTCGCAGTAGCTTTAATGGCTTGGTCTAGCGTAAGCGGTCAAGTAGAATTAAACAAGTCATCCATTGATGAGGCTAAAGTTGTAAGCCAAGAAATGAACGATACAATCCATGCTCTAAGCATTGATGTTGCGTTATTAAAGCAGGACGCTGAGAATGCAGCTCAATCAAGAGACGAAATAAAGGCTAACCAAGCCGAAATACTTAAAATTTTAAGGAAAATATAATGTCAACAGAATACATTGCATCAGGTACAACGGCAGTTACAGGAGCCGAGTTTACTCTAACTGCTGGATCATCTCGCCTCTTTTACTGCGGGCCACCTTTAGGTTCAAACGAATCTCTACTTCTTGAGATCAAAAATACTGACGGTTCATTTACTGCTGTAGGCACTCTAGCTGATTCTGGTGAGCAAACTGGCACAGTAACCGCAACTGGTGCTGGCTCAAGCACGTTTAGAGTTAGCCGATCAGTAGTCAGCCCTGCGAAAACAGTATACTTTGATTAAGGGGTAGTTATGACACAACCAACAATTATCAATGCTGGTGATGATAACACCACTAAAGATACAACTGCTTACAATCCAACAGCAGATTCGGGAGACAGCAGGACTTTCAATAGCGTTACCATACCAGCGAGCGCAAATACTGTATGCTTTTTCTTTATAGCAGATTTACCGCCTACTTCCAATATAGTTACTGGTTTATCCGCTACAGGTTCAGGAGTGGAACTTTTTGACTTTGATCCAACCCCGTTAGATTCAAACCATAGATCATCACGAGTAATGGTTATGGATGTTAGTGGTCTGGGTGCTTTTTCATCTACCGTAACAGCTTCATTGTCTAGTGCCACAACAGTGGGCAGCATTTTAGGCGTAATTTGCACTGATGGGTTTATAGAAAGCTTTTCTACAACGGCAGACAGATCGCTAGACCTACCCAGACACCTTGTCTACAGCCCTAACTATGAAAACAATACTTTATGTGTTCAAACAGTTACAGATGGGGACACTTCAAGCTCATTTACAGTTTCGTCTGGCACTGAGTTATATAATGTGGCGGATAGCAAAGCTTCAGGAACTTCTGTTTATGCCTTTTCTCAAGCAACAAACGGTAGTGATGGAAGTAAAGAAATAAAATACACTAGCTCAACTGCTGGTCACGAAGCGGTAGATATAACTTATTGTTTTCAACTCAAAGAAATCCTTTTGCTACTAACTTTGGCCCTGTAATTAGACCAATCATATCGCATGACGTAATATCTTAATGATTAAACGACAAAAGAAAAGAAAGCTAACCAAGCAGCAGGAGAAGTTTGTTGATCTAATGGCTCGTGGTTATCACGAAGGCCGAGATCCTACAAAGATGACTGTAATGGATGCGTTCCGTCTAGCAGGTTATGCGCCTGATAACGGTAACGCTTACCGCTTGTACAAAGACTTAAAAGAAATAATCAAAGAAAAAAGAGATGACTTGGTTGAAGAGAATCAGGTTGCTTCTCTTGCGACTAAGATTATAGAAGATATTATGGTTGATCCAGATAATCGACCAGAGATCCGTTTAAAAGCGGCTCAAGATATTCTGCACAGAACAGGCCATGATAAGCCTAAAGAACTAAATGTTAAACAAACCGTATCAGACCTTTCTGATGCAGAACTCGATGAACAACTATCAGAGCTGATTGAATCATCCCAAAATGTCCAAAAACTTAAAGAAGGCTGAAAAAAGAGAAGTTATTACTCTTAGTTCAGGAGAGAGAGCAAAGGCGTTTATTTAACCAAATAAATGCTTGGGAGCCTTATGGGTGGCAAGAGCTTTTAGCTAATGCTACCTTAGAGGCCAATCAGTGTTTGGCTATGGCGGGTAACAGGGTAGGTAAGACTTACACTGGAGCTAGGATTACCGCTTGCCACCTAACAGGTAGATACCCTGAATGGTGGACAGGTCATAGATTTAAGAAGCCTATTACTGCATGGGCTGCTGGTGCTAGTACAGTTACCACAAGAGACATACTACAGCGTGAACTATTAGGCGATCCTGTAAACATTGACTTGCGTGGATCTGGAGCTATACCCAGAGACTGTATTGTAGATGTAGTGCGTAAGCCACAAATACCAAATGCAGTTGAAAGTATTATAGTTAAGTTTCACGATGAGAAAGGTAATCACATCGGTGAATCTGTAGTCTCGTTTAAGTCATACGAGATGGGTGAAGAGAAGTTCATGGGTTCTTCTCTTGACTGGGTTTGGCTAGATGAGCAGCCAGCACAGAACATATATACACAGTGTTTGACTAGAACGCTGGATAAAAAGGGTTTCGTTATGATGACGTTTACCCCAGAGAGTGGAATGACTCCAGTTATCCAGCAGTTTTTAAAGAAAGAAAGAAGGGTCAGTTTCTTATCCAGGCAGGTTGGGATGAAGCGCCTCACTTAGATGAGGATGCAAAAGAGCAGATACTAGCTCAGTACCTTCCTAACGAACGAGAGATGAGAACAAAAGGCCAGCCAGTATTCGGTAGAGGCATGGTGTTCCCATACTCACTTGAAAGATTGGTTGTAGAAGACTTTGAGATACCCTCTCACTGGTTGAGAATATCGGGTATAGATTTTGGGTTTGATCACCCTACAGCTATTGTTTGGGGTGCAATAAATCCAGACAATGGCTGCTTTTATATTACAGACGAGTACAGAGAGTCTCGTCAAACAGCAACACAACACGCTATAGCGATTAGGCAAAGATCTTGTCAACCACCTATAGCTTGGCCTCACGATGGTAATAGATCGTTTGATGGCGGTGATTCGATGGCAGAGCAGTATCGCCAGGAAGGAGTAAACTTCTTACCTGAGCATTTTACTAATCCGCCAGATATATCTCAGACAAAAGGGGATATAAAGATTTCGGCAGGTATTACTGCAATGTCGAAGGCGATGGAAAAAGGTTTATTTAAAGTGTTTCAGAGTTGCCACTTTTGGCAGCAAGAATACGGAATGTATCACTTTGGCGAGAACGGTAAGATAGTAGACAAGGCAGACGATTTAATGTCAGCTACAAGATACGCATACCAAAGCCAAAGGTTTGCTGAAGCAATGAAAGACAAGAACAGAAAACAAAGACCTTGGGAAACCAAGGAGCAAAGTAATTACAACTGGGTCACATAAATGATCACAAACAAAGAACTACTAAGCACTATATCATCCTATGAAGATAACGTATCTGACCATATGGATAGCGATGCTGCACAGACTCGTGCAGATCTTCTTGATTATTATCTTGGTGAGCAATACGGAAATGAGCGGGATGGCTACTCAAGTATTGTTACGCGAGAAGTCTACCAAAGTATTGAGAATATTAAATCAGATATAGCTGAGTTATTTGTAGCTGATGATGAAACAGTTAGGTTTGAGCCAGAAGGGCCAGAAGATGTTGAAGCAGCGCAGCAAGCAACAGATTGGGTTCGATATGTTTTCTATCGCCAAAACGATGGCTTTAGCAATATTATGGATAGCCTTATTGACGGCCTCCTTCAGCGTCAGGGTGTTATTAAGCGTTGGCGATCTATGGAAGACAAAACAACGACTCACTCGTTTGAAGATATTTCTCAACCAGCATTTGAAGTCCTTGATTCAGATCCTGAGATTGAAATTACAGAGTTTGAAGAAGTGCTTGACGAGCTTACTGGTCTTAATACATATCAAGGCAAAATGCTTCGTACAGTTACTGAAAGCTGCACTCGCGTTGAAGTAGTACCACCAGAAGAGTTTGGTATCGACAGCAACGCTACTACAGTGCAAGAAGCTCGATATGTTCGTCAGCGTAGTCAGAAATCTAAAAGCGATCTATTGGAAATGGGCTTTGAAGAAAAGAAGATTGACAAAGCTGTAACATCATCAGGTTATAACGAGTACGACTCTCCTGAGCGTATTGCTCGTAACTTCGATAGCGATGATTACGATGGTGATGCAAACTACATAACTAAGATGTATGACTTGCATGAAGTCTACATTAGGACTGATCGTGACGAAGATGGTTACGATGAGCTTCTTAGAGTTTGTAAAGTAGGTAATACCGTACTAATGATCGAAGAAGTGGATGAGATTCCCTTTGAAATCTGGACTCCTATTCGTATGCCTCACAAGCTTACAGGTCTTTGTCCTGCGGATGCTGCTGCACCTATACAGAAGGTCAAGAGCACGCTTTGGCGTAACCAGTTAGATAATCAGTACAACTTAAATAACGGTCGCCCTGTGGTCGTTGAGGGCCAAGTAGACCTAGACTCAGTAATGAGCAGCAAGCCTGGTGCTCCATACCTAGTTAAGCATCCTAACGCTATCTCATTCCCAAGCCAGCCATCGTTTGGCGCTCACACATATAACATGATGGGTGTAGCTGATCAGATGCTAGAGGCCAATGTAGGCTCTACAGATAATTCACTCGATCCAAGCATCCTTAACGGCAACACTGCTGCGGGTGCGGTTAGTCAGGTTATTAGCAAACGTCAGGCTCGTATTCGCTTGATTGCTCGTGAGTTTGGCGAGTTCTTGCGTAAAGTCTTTATGGGTATCTACGAGCTAGAGATTGCTCATGCAGATGACAAGGCTATCTTCCGATTAGATAACAAGTTTGTTGAAGTAGATCCTCGCAGTTGGAATGCTCGCAAAGACGTTACCGTATTAGTTGGTTTAGGTAATGGGTCAAAGACTGAGCAATTATTCCATATGCAACAGACTATGGCTGCACAACAGCAAATGGTTGCTGCTGGCGGTTTAGGCGTTACTGTAATGCCTTACCAGATCGTTCAGTTGCAAGAAGATATGGTCAGATTGTATGATAAAGCGGCATACGGTCGCTACTTTACTGATCCAGGTGTTGAGTTTACAGGTCAGTCAGAAGGGCCAAGTCCAGAACAGCAAGCGCTGGAAGCTCAGATGCAAGCAACAATGGCTCAGATCCAGATTGAGCAAGAGAAGCTTGCTATTGATCGTGAAGAACTTGCACTTAAAGAACAAGAGTTTATGCTTGACGTTAAGAAGCATGAAGACGAGAACGAGTTTAAAGTAGCTGAACTTAACTTGGAGGCACGCAGTGAGAGAGCAGTCAAGATTGGTAACTAGCCTAGAAAGTGAAGAGGCTAACATAGATACAAGGCTTAAAGTGGCAAACGCAGCCCATAGGCTTATAGGAGATGAAGCAATACAGTTTATTTTCCAAGAAATGGAAGATAATTTGTACAGGGCTTTTTCTAGCGTACCAACACCTGAGCAGGGTGAAGGGATCTGGAGAGAGGTTAAAGTGGTTAAGGCTTTAAAAGAGAACTTGGAGTGGTATGCAAACCAAAGAGAAACCCTTGCCAAAAAAGGACGAGGAAGATAAAGAATATTACATTGTGTCCAGCGATTTAATGAACTGGATGCGTGGTGTAGCTTTTACTAAGCTTACGATGCAAGACGTTGATGGTTTTGTTGATGAGATATTCAGCACGCCAACTTTACAACAGTATCTTGAGCTAAATGAAAGCCGAAAACCAAAAATCATAACTTAACAATAAGGACAACTGGAAACAGATCCTTGAGGAAATAACAATGTCAGACAATGAGAACAACTCTTCGGAACTCTCTATTAACGAACCCATTACGCAGGATGCTGGATTAGAGGCAATAATGGGCATGATCAATCCTAAAGAAGATTTAGGAGAAATTGAAAATGAACCTGTAGCTGAAGCGGAATCTGAAGAAGAATATTCTGAAGAAGAAGTGGAAGAAAACTTGGATCAGCTAGAAGAAGTTGAAGCCGAAGAAAGTGATGAACAGACAGATGATGAAATAGAGTTATCTGGAGACATCGAGCTTGAAGACGGTGAATATGAATATTTAGTTAATGCTCGCGAATATCTTAACGAAAATGGTCTTGATGACATTGAAAAGATTAAAAGCGGTATTTTGATGCAAGGTGATTATACACGCAAGACTCAGGCGTTATCTGACGAGCGTAAAACTTTTGAATCGGAGCGAAATCAATCTTTAGAAGAAACAGCAAAGCTGCTAGAGATTGCACAAGCGATGGTATACGGTCAGCGACCAACCCATACGACTGAAGAGTTATTAGCTTTAAAACAATCAGATCCTTACGCTTATGAACAAGCACTGGAGAATCGAGTTCTTTTTGAGCAGAAAGAGCAGGAAATCAACGGTGTAGCTGCCAAAGTATCAGAGCAGTACCAAGCACAACAATCTGAGAACTTACAGGCCGAAGCTGCGAAGCAAGCGGAACTGCTAGTTCAGATGGAGCCTAGCTTCTCAGATCAGAATGTTGCAGCCCAGAAAGTTGAAATCATGGGTGAATACTTTTCTAGTATCGGTGGTAATCCAGAATTACTTGGAACAATCACAGATGCAGTTGTGTTGAAGGTATTACATGATGCTGCTATGGCGCATGGTTCTAAGAAGCAAGTAGAGGCTACTAAAAAGTCTCCAAAGAAAAAAGCTTCTAAGACTGTCATAAGAAAAGGTACGTCAGCGAGTCGAGCACAAAAACAGGCTGCGGCACAGACTAAAAAGCTAAATCAGCAAAGAAATCCTGATGGATCTTTTAATCAACAAACTGCTGTAGATTTAATTCTCAATTCTTTTAATTAGGTAATATATCATGGCTACAATCGCAGGTAACAGTGCATACGTTTTAGAAAATGCAAACAACGTTCGTGAAGATTTAGGCAACGTAATCTTTAACGTAACCCCATACAAAACTCCATTCTCATCTGGCATCGCAAAAACTAAAGCGACTGCTGATAACCACGAATGGTTGACTGATACTTTAGCAACAACTGCTCCTTCTTGGGATGTTGAAGCAAACACAGTTGGCGATGCAACTGCTGACACTCGTGTTCGTAAAGGCAACTACGTTGGTATTCTTTCTGAGACTGCCACTGTAACTAACAAAGCTGAAATGTTCGACAAAGCTGGCATCCCTGGCAAAGAAATGGCTTACCAGTTAATGAAGAAAGGTAAAGAGCTTCACATGACTGTTGAGACTGCTCTTCTTGGTAAGAACGCTAAAGTTTCTCCTACTAACAGCACTGCTGGCGAAGTTGCTAGTGTAGCGTCTTGGATCAACACTAACGAAAGCGTTGCTGCTACGGTACTGCTAACACTGCTTCAGACGGTACTACTGTACCTTCTCCTGGTACTCCTGCTGGGTTCTCTGAAGATACTTTAGAGACTTTGTTAGATGGTGTTTGGAACAACTCTGGCGATTTCGCTAATGTTTCAATCATGGGTCAAGCTGGCACTATCGGTTCTTTCCGAGCTGGTGTTTCAGGTATTGCTGACAGCGTTGAATCAAATGCTGCTACTGGTGAAATCTACAACCGAGTTGCTGTATACCAGTCTCAGTTTGGGCCAATCAAAGTAGTTCCTAACAAGCAAATGTACGACAACACTACTATATGTTTAGATATGTCTTCATGGGGCTTGGCATTCGGTGGTGGTAAAATGATTCACACTACTGTACATCGCTACTCAACGTTCTGCTGACCAGAAACTTTTAGAGTGCTACTTCACTCTTGAA
>FUIF01025289.1_pt1 | contig 10082 bp, 11 predicted proteins | sample 1003461 | NCBI WGS metagenome assembly FUIF01 (sample SAMEA80401918, study PRJEB19352) | marine metagenome
CATGGCGATATGGAGAATAACTTTGAGGCCATAGCTATGCTGTGGGAGCAGTATTTTAGTTATGAGTGGTCTTTCTCGCCCACCGATGTTGCGATGATGATGGCCCTGCTGAAGATCGCACGGCTCAAGTCCAACAAAGATAATCCTGACAACTACATAGACGCCTGTGGCTACATGGCGTGTGCGGGTGAGTTAGCATTAAAGAAAGTAACAAAGAAGTGAACCTTGTTACGTTAGACTTTGAAACCTACTACGCGCAAGATTTTTCTTTGTCGAAGATAACGACAGAGGAATATATACGTGACCGTAGGTTTGAAGTGATTGGGTTGGGGCTGAAGCACGGCCCCAATCCGACCGAGTGGGCGCAAGGTGAGGGTCAAGTAAGAGAACTTATCGCCTCTGTGGATTGGGGAAGCTCTGCGGTGCTGGCTCACAACATGATGTTTGATGGCGCTATATTAAGCTGGCGTTATGGGAAACGACCCCAACGCCTACTTGATACTTTGTGTATGGCTAGAGCGGCGCATGGGGTAGAGCATAGTGTCTCCCTCAAAGCTCTTACTGAGAGATACAAGCTAGGTGCTAAGGGCACTGAGGTTATCATGGCGAAGGGTAAACGGTTAGATGACTTTACCCCCGAGGAGATAAAGGCATACGCTGGTTACTGCATTAACGATGTGGACCTGACTTATGCACTATTCCAAGAACTACTTAAAAGTTTCCCTAAGAAAGAACTACAACTGATAGACGCTACGCTTCGTATGTTTACTGAGCCTACGTTAGACTTAGACATGGGCCTACTGGAGATGCACTTAGAAGACGTGCGGGACCGTAAGTACAAACTCATGGTAGATGCTAACGTCAACGACAAGAAAGACTTAATGAGCAACCCTAAATTTGCTGACATGCTAACGTCTTTTGGTGTTGAACCCCCTGAGAAGGTAAGTCCCACCACAGGTAAGGAAACTTATGCTTTTGCCAAGTCCGACGAGAAGTTCAAGGCTCTGCAAGAACATGAAGACGTGCGGGTGCAAGCAGCGGTTGCAGCGCGACTTGGGGCAAAGAGTACGTTAGAAGAGACACGCACCCAGAGATTTATAGATATATCGAAGCGCGGCCTCTTACCCGTACCCGTAAGATACTATGCAGCGCACACAGGGCGGTGGGGTGGTGATGATAAGATCAACCTACAAAACCTACCGAGCCGTGGGGCTAATGGTAAGAAGCTAAAGAAAAGCATAGTAGCCCCCGAGGGATATACCATAATTGATGCTGACAGTTCGCAGATTGAAGCAAGGGTTCTGGCATGGCTGGCGGGACAAGATGACCTCACTAACGCATTTGCAGTGGGCGATGATGTTTATAAGCACATGGCGTCCAGTATATACGACAAACCCGTAGAAGAAGTGAGCAGCGGTGAGAGGTTTGTGGGTAAGACAACAATCCTAGGCGCGGGATACGGTATGGGCGCTGTTAAGTTTCAGTTGCAGTTAGCGGGTATGGGTAGAGACATAAGCCTAACGGAAGCCAAGCGGATCATAAAAGTATACCGTGATAAGAATGAAAGCATTACAGATTTGTGGGCCGATGCGGGTCTTATGCTGATAAGCATGTTTAATAACTCTGACCACAATTTCGGTAGGGCAGGGGTGTTAAATGTGTTACCTGAACAAAACGCTATAGTGCTACCCTCTAAACTGTTAATGCGTTATGAGGACTTGGACTTTGAGCAGGGTGAGATGGGCGCAGAGTTTAGCTATAAGACTAGGCGTGGACGCACTCGTATATATGGTGGCAAGGTTGTTGAGAACGTATGCCAAGCCATTGCTAGATGTATAATTGGCGAACAGCTACTACAGATTTCTAAACGGTACAAAGTCGTGCTAACAGTACATGACAGTCTAGCCTGTTGCGTAGTAGACGAGGAAGTACCCGAAGCCCAAGAATACATAGAAGAGTGTATGCGTTGGACACCAGATTGGGCAGACGGTCTGCCCATAAACTGTGAGAGTGGCACAGGTAAATCATATGGAGATTGTGAATGACTAATGCCGCATGGTCGTACAGTAGGATTAAGTCTTTTGAACAGTGTCCTAAGAAGTTCTACCACCTAAAGGTTGCCAAGGATTACGAGGAACCCGAAACCTCTGCTATGGGGTATGGTACTGCGTTTCACCTAGCAGCAGAAGAGTTCATCCGTGATGGCAAACCTGTCCCTGATGAGTTTAGCTATGCCACCGCAGCCTTAGATACCCTTAACGCTAAACAGGGTGAGAAGTTAACAGAACGTAGGCTCGGCCTTACACGGGAGCTGGAGCCATGTGATTTCTTCGCCAAAGATGTTTGGTGGAGAGGTATTGTTGATCTACTTATACTCGACGGTGATCTGGCGTGGGTTGTGGATTACAAAACAAGCAAGTCTGCCAAATATGCTGACAAAGGCCAACTAGAACTAATGGCACTGGCGACCTTCAAGCACTTCCCTGATGTTAGGAGGATACGAGCAGGTCTTTTGTTTGTTATTAGCAAAGATTTGGTGAAGGCAACATACAGAATAGACGAACAGGCTGTTTTGTGGGATAAGTGGATGACAGACTACGCTCGTATGGAAAAGGCGTTTGAAGTGGACGTTTGGAACCCTAGGCCTAGCGGCTTATGTAAACGGCACTGCGTAGTCACGGAGTGTATTCACAACGGGAATAACTGACATGGCCTACAAGAACCCTAAGAAAGACCGCCCATACAAACGCGAGTATGAGTTGCAGAAAGCGAGGGGGGAAGGTCCAGCGCGCGCAGAACGGCAGAAGGCTCGTGCTAAAATGGATAAGAACGGCAAAGACGCCAACAAGAACGGTAAAGCCGACAAGCGTGAGGGTAAAGATGTTTCTCACAAGAAGGCTCTAAGCAAGGGCGGCAAGAACAAAGATGGCGTTTCGGTGCAAAGCCGCAAGAAAAACAGGGCTGCTGGTGGCGCGTTAAGCAAGGGGCCAAGAAGAGCCGCTAGACGCGCTACAAGACGTAATAAAAGAAGTTAGGCTTGGGCCTAACTATAGGAGAATACCATGAAGATTATCGACGGTAAGGCGTTGTTGATGCGGTTACGCAACCCTAAAAAAGTGACCGAAGTAATACCAAAAAGCAGAGAAGTTAAGGACAACAATGTTTTGGTGCATTGGGGTGTGGGGGAAGCTCAGACCTTGCAGGGGATGGATATCAAAGCCCCTTCTCCGATTGAGGGTCAATATACATGGACGGGTAAAATACACGCCGTTTGCACACCAGAAAAAGACTGCCGCCTTCTTGACCTTACACAGACGCGCCTTCTGCTTTAATGAGCAAGGTACGGGGAAAACAGGCAGTGCTATATGGGCGGCTGACTATTTGTTAGGCCTAGGCCTAATTAAGCGCGTCTTAGTTATCTGCCCCTTATCTATCATGGACAGCGCATGGCGAGAGGACTTATTTAGCTTTGCTTCTCACCGCACAGTAGACGTGGCGCATGGCGTACCCGAAAAACGTAGAGAAATCATACGGGGTGACGCAGAGTTCGTCATAATAAACTATGACGGTGTTAAGATAGTGGCTGATGAGATAGCCAAGGGTGGTTTTGACCTTATCGTGGTTGATGAGGCTACGCACTATAAGAACGCTCGGACTACGCGATGGAAAACACTACGAAATATAATGACAGATGATACGTGGTTGTGGATGATGACAGGCACACCCGCCGCACAGTCTCCACTAGACGCATACGGGCTTGCGAAACTGGTAAATCCTACGGGCGTCCCTAGATTTTTCGGTTCGTTTCGTGACATGGTTATGTTTAGGAAAACCCATTTTAAATGGGAGACAAAAGAGAACGCTGTAAACGTAGTCCACAAAGCTCTGCAACCTGCGATACGGTTTACCAAAGAAGAGTGTCTAGACTTACCGCCAATGGTATATGTCAAACGTGCTGTTGAGATGACACGACAACAAAAACATTACTACAAGACTTTGAAGAACAAGCTGGTCATGCAGGTAGCAGGGGAGGAAGTTACCGCCATAAACGCAGCGGTGGGCATGAACAAGCTACTGCAAATTGCAGGAGGGGCTATCTATACTGACGGTGGTGACACTGTGGCCTTTGATATTAAGCACAGATACAATGTTTTGCGCGAGGTCATAGACGAAGCCAACAAAAAAGTCTTGGTGTTCGTACCCTTTAAACACACGATAGATGTTTTGGTAGATAAGCTACGGGCAGATGGTATCACGGCAGACATAATCCGTGGTAACGTATCAGCGGTACGGCGCACAGAGTTGTTTAAACAATTCCAGACCACGCCCGATCCTAAAGTTTTGGTTATCCAACCACAATCCGCCGCTCACGGAGTTACGTTAACAGCAGCCGACACAGTTGTGTGGTGGGGGCCAACCTCTTCTTTAGAAACATACGCACAGGCTAATGCTCGGGTGCATAGAACAGGGCAAGACCACAAATGCACGGTTGTGCAGTTGCAAGGCTCTGCTGTGGAAAAGCATGTTTATAGACTTCTGGACGCTAGAATAGACGTTCATTCAGAAATTATAAACCTTTATAAAAATATACTTGACTAGACCATCAAACTAAAATAGATGTAAAGTCTCGACGTATTAGGAGAATACTTATGTTAGAGAAAGATGTATCAGTGGATACACTTACGCGCACGTATATAAAGATAAGAGAAAAACGTGCAGAATTATCGTCTGAGTTTAAAAAGTCAGATGACGCCCTACAGATGCAGTTAGAGAAAGTGAAGACTACACTTCTTAACTACTGCAAAGAACAGGGCGTAGAGAGTGTTCGCACCTCTGAAGGTATATTTTATAGGTCAGTAAAGACGCGATACTGGACTAGCGATTGGGAAGCCATGCACGACTTTGTTAAGACGCATGACGCTTTAGAGTTGCTAGAGAAACGTATTAGCCAATCTGCCCTGCAAGAGTTTTTAGAGGATAACCCTGATCTTCCGCAGCCAGAAGGTCTTAAAGCTAAATCTGAATACACATTGTCAGTGAGGAAAAAATGACAACACAATTTAAACCTATAGAAGACGTAGCTAAAAAGCTATCAGTCTCTACATCTACCGTCCGTGCGTGGACACGACAGGGACACATCCCCGACAACGCCTATATCAAGATCGGTCAGACGTACCGTTACTTGGTGGATGAGACAATCGCGGGGTTGATTAAACATAACGCTGAACCTGATGAGGTTGCCGTTACTGAACCCGCAGAAGATCAACAATAAGCCAGAATAGGAGAATACAAATGGCAGAACAGAACCCGATGTTTTATAACATCAATGGCGTGGTGGTTATGTACCCTCGCATGAACAAGACATATCGCTTTGACAACACAGAAAGAAAATCTGTGCCTTGCGGTGTGTTTGAAGATGGTGCGGCATACACCACATCATTCCTTATGACTAAGGCGCAAGCTAAAGAGTTGTACGAAGCTATGGCGCAAGCCTACACTATGAAACGGGAACCTAGCTGGCCCGAAAAGTTTGAAATGCCCTTCAAAAAACGTGAGGACGGAACTTACGAGGGCAAGGCACGTCTCAAGGGTGCGTATGGTGAAGATGCTACACGCAAACCAGCGCAGTATGACGCCAAGGGGGTTAAGCTAGACGATGACTTTATGCTTACGTCTGGAAGCACCGTGAATATTGCTATCGCTTTCGTACCCTACAATATGCGCGAGGCCTCTGTATCGTTACGTCTCCGTGCCGTGCAAGTCGTAGAACTCAAACCTATGGAAGAGCAAAATCCATTCGGTTCGGTTAGCGGTTACGACAGCAAGGCCAAACCACAGATTAGTGGGTTTGAGGTAGACGCACAAGAAAGCCCTTTCTCTGTCGCATCCGAGGATGGAGCAGAGGAAGAGCCAAAAAAGACAACCAAGAAAAAGGTTGCACCCAAATCAAAAGAAGTTGACCCTGAGTTGTCCAAGATACTGGGCGCTTGGCAAGACTAACTTACTACTGCCACAATCAGACTGTAGGTAAGGCGTTTATGCGTCTGGTTGTGGCGTCTTTTGACGTTGGGGATATTGATGGACACCAAGACTTTTTTAGAGGCAGTGTTACCCCCAGAGGGTCCATACTGCATATTCGCCGCCCGTGCGTCTGATGAACGTAGGGTACAGAAGTTTTATACTACTTTAGATGTTGTTGTGGATGCTGCTAATGGGTTTAACGGTGACGGATTTGACGTATACTTTGCTCTGGCATCTTTAGTAGAAGCGAAAAACCGTAAAGTAGATAACGTAAGTCATCTTGGCTCTTTGTTTCTGGACCTAGATTGTGGCCCTATGAAAGAGTACGCTACGCAAGCCGAGGCGTTTACTTCACTAAAAGATTTCTGCAAGGTTCTAAAGCTACCAAAACCACTAATCATAAACTCAGGTCGTGGGGTGCATGTATACTGGCCCTTGTCTGAACCTGTCGCGTTGGTAGAGTGGTTGCCTATAGCGGAACGGCTGAAGTTTATGTGCAAGAAGCATGGGTTAAAAGCTGACCCTGCGGTCACATCTGATGCTGCTAGGGTATTACGAGTAGTCAACACACATAACTACAAGACAGACCCACCGACATTAGTAGAACCGTTCCATGAGCAGGTTATTACTAAGGTGGGTTTCGATACCTTCTCTGAGTTGCTAGGGGGAGAGTCCATACCTGCACCTAAGAAGTATACGCCGCCGACTAATAACTCAGTCACAGACTTACTTCACCAGAACATGCAGAGTAACTTTAAGGATATTCTTGGCAAGACAATGGCGGGACGTGGCTGTGACCAGCTACGCAGCATTGTGCTTGAGCAAGAGACTACATCTGAACCTATGTGGAGGGCAGGGTTATCTATAGCTAAGTTCTGCTCCGATGCTGACAAAGCCGCGCACCTTATATCTAGGAAACACGCAGGATATACCGCGCTGGACACTGCAGAAAAACTGAACCTTATAAAAGGACCATACCTCTGTAGTACGTTTGACCAACACAATCCCAACGTATGTCCTAAATGCCCTAATTGGGGTAAGGTCAAGTCACCGATAACTCTAGGCAACAGGGTAAGGGAAGCGGATAAAGAAGAGACAGTAGAAGCACCTGCTGTTAACCTGCCCAACGCACCCAAGAACAAATACGTTATACCTACGTACCCACGCCCATATTTTCGGGGGGCAAGCGGTGGCGTATATTATAGGACTACAAACAATGACGGGGACATTGATGAGAAGTGCCTCTACCACAACGATCTTTATGTGGTGCGTAGGTTGCGCGATCCAGAGATGGGCGAGGCCATTGTCATGCGTCTGCACCTACCGAAAGACGGGGTACGGGAGTTTACTGTACCTTTAACGGCAGTTACGTCCCGCGACGAGTTTAGGAAATATATGTCTATGCAGGGCGTTGGAGTAGCCAAACCTGATGACCTTATGCAGTATACAATTACATGGGTAAATGAAATGCAAGCTACAAGCATGGCTGATGAAGCTCACACACAATTCGGATGGGCTGACGATGACGCTAATTCGTTCATACTAGGCAACCAACAGGTCTTTGCAGATCGGGTGGAGTTTAACCCTCCATCCACAGGCACAGTATCTTTGTTCCCTGCCTTTGAACCCCGAGGCGATCTTGAGAGTTGGAAGAAAGAGGTTGTCGGGTTTTATGAGCGCGATGATCTAGAATTACACCAGTATGTTTTTGGTGTGGCCTTCGGCAGCCCCTTGGTGCAATTCACGCCCATAAACTGCGCTACGATGCACATCCACAGTAAGGACTCAGGTGTAGGCAAGACAACTACGCTCAAGGCCGCACTCACTTTATACGGCAACCCTGACGAGCTTATGCTGCAAGAGAGGGACACGTATAACATTAAGATGAACAGGGCCGAGCGGCTGCGTAGTGTTATGTTAGGTATGGACGAGATAACCAACACCCCCAGTAAACAGCTTAGTGATATAGCCTATCAATTTACGAGTGGTAAGCAGCGGGGGCGCATGACAAGCAGTGCGAATGTAGAGCGACATAGGGGTGGCTCATGGAAGTTACTAGCTGTTACCACAGGCAACACCAGCATTATTGAGCGTATATCCATAACCAAGGCTGCGCCCAAAGCAGAGGCTCAACGGATACTTGAAGTTAAGGTTGGTCGTAAGCTCTTTGATACAAAAGAAGAGACGGACGTACTTGGCATGTCCCTAGAGAATAACTACGGCTTGGCGGCAATACCATACTTGCAGTGGGTCATGCAGAACAAAGAACAGGTCAAGCAGATGCTTGCTAAGACACAAGCGCGAGTTGACCAAGCTGCAGGACTTACCGCAGAAAACAGGTTTTGGTCTGTGCATGTAGCTTGCACGTTAACAGGATTGATAATCGCTAAGAAGATGGGGTTAATAGACTTCGACATAGAGAAGATTTATAAGTGGGCGTTGGGGATGGTTAAGAACAATAAGATAGCCGCTACCGACATGAACTCATCGGTGGAGGAGACACTGAACGACTACTTTAGTGAAAACTGGGGGAGTTTCTTGTGGATCAAAAGCACAGACGATTTACGGGGAAACACAGAACGTATCATCCCCGAGATCATGCCTAGGGGTCAGCTTGTGGGTAGGTATGAGACAGATGTTAAGAAAGCATACCTCATACCCAAACCACTAAAAGCATGGTGTGCCAAACAGCAGATAAACTACTCGTCTTTTATAGAGGACATAAATGTGAAGCTGGGCGGTTCTAAAAAGAAAATGCGCTTGAGTAAAGGTACTCACCTTAACTTACCACCCACACAGGTTATAGTTGTTGATTTTGCAGTGGAGGGGCAAGATGCAGAAGATACTGAAACTTCACCATTTGCATCCTGACGGGATAAAAATTGTGGTTCCGTGGGAGGATATAAAGGTTAGCATGTCCGTGTTTATCCCATGTGTGGACACTGAAAAGTGCGCTCACCAGATAAAGGAGATAGCCGCGAGGAACAAATGGGAGGTTAAAACCGCCACAGTTGTAGAAAAAGATCCATCATCATGAGTAATGTTCAGACGAGCAGTCAATCTATCTTTCGCAGCGTTTTCCCAAAATGGATGTTTCCATTCTTTTTTCATTTCAATCTCCTATGCGATTCTTACATATAATGTATAAGTTTCATTTGTTTCGCTTGATGAATCTATCGTCTCACCTGCAAAGTTTCCTATAAAGTTTCCAAGGTAATCTTGTATATATATGTTCTCATATTCTCTGGCATATTCATTTTGATAGTTACCTTCATAATCTGTTACATAGTTACCTTCGTAGTTTCCAGTGTAGACTTTGTTATATGCACCTGTATATATACCTTCATATTGACGAACATATACTGCACCATCATAGACTGTAGTATAAAGACTAATATAGTTTGGGGTATACGCAACATTAAATAATCTTGCGTATGCAGTCTCATACGGTATTGAATCAAAAAGTCTAATATAGTTTCCTGTATATCTACGCACGTAATCCTGTGCATAGTTAACATCAGTGTTTCTTACAAAGTTGGTATCATAGTTACCAGTATAACGTCTTTGATAGGCACCTTCATAAGTACCTTGATATGTAACATCAGTGTTTCTTACAAAGTTTCTATCATAGTTACCTGTATATCTTCTTAAATATTGTGTCGCATAGTTCACATCGGTGTTTCTTACAAAGTTCCTATCATAGTTACCTGTGTACCTTCTTAGATATTGTGTTGCATAATTAACATCAGTATTTCTTACAAAGTTTCTGGTATATTGTGTTGTGTATGAAGTACCTGTATCAAAAAACCCAGTAAACTGAGTTTCATATTGTGTAGTATATTGCGTAGGAACCGATCCTGTAAATCTTCCTGCAGGGGCAGGGGGCGTAAAACTATTTTGAAAATTCGCTCCCTCATAGCCAGATGAAAAATTTCTTATATATTGCACAGCGTCTTCGTTGTTGTAGACGTTAGAAAACTGTGGCCCTTCATAATTTCTAAAACTATCTGTGTATCTAGGTCTTGGACCTGTATATTGTGTCGGCCCCGTATAAAGGAGTT
>FUIF01002519.1_pt1 | contig 10080 bp, 7 predicted proteins | sample 1003461 | NCBI WGS metagenome assembly FUIF01 (sample SAMEA80401918, study PRJEB19352) | marine metagenome
CATCGACACCATCGCGAAGGAAATCTACAAGAAGGGGTTGGGTGACGGTCAGAGAAACTTGGTGACACGAGCAGCAAACGTAAGCTCTTCTCAACCAACCCAACAGGGCGTACAAACAACTGAAAATTCCCTGACTCAGCAGTTGAAGGATGCGATGATGGGTAACTCTACTATGACCTTCAAAATCTAAACTAGAAAACTATGGCTGTTTCTTATACTGGTAGTGGCGCTTCAAATGAAGCTCCCTCAAAACTTCTGGCAACGCCAGAAAAGTACGTCTCTCTCAACGACTTGTCGGAGACTACGCTAAGCCTGACAACAGAGATCTGTTGATCAGCACTTACGGTGATCAGGGTATCACTGGATTCTTGCAGTTGACTGGCGCCGTGACCAACGCTGGCACTCAAGACGAAGTTCAATACTGGGAGGAAGGTCGCTTGCACCCACTCATCGAGGCCACTATCTCTAGTGCTACCTTGACTATGGATGGTACTGCAGACGACTCTATCGACTTGCGTTTGAACGACGTCCTCTTGTCACCAACCAACGAGCGTCTCGTGGTTACTGCAGTCAACAACACTGACTCTTCGTCTGACGACTTTGACAACAACTACACTGTCAAGCGTCTCGACGGTGCTGGTGACGCTACAGGAACCTACACTGCGAAGACTCAATTCGCATTGATCGGTAACATCTTCTCTCAGGGTTCTGACCAGCCTAAGCGCTTCCGTCAGCCTGGCATCGTGAAGCGTGTGAACCCATTCATCATCACTAAGGAGACTTACTCAGTCAACGGTTCTCAAGCAACCAACATCGGTTGGGTGAACATCGGCGGCGGTGAGTACAGATGGTACGTGAAGGGTGAGCAGGACACTCGCAAGCGCTTCATGAACCAGCGTGAAATGATGTTGCTCTACGGCCAGAAGGCTGCTACCGACGGAACCGAGTTGCAGGTGCCTATCGATGATTCTTCCACCTTGGGTAAGGTTGCTGGATCTGAAGGTTACTTCGAGGCTGTCGAAAACAGAGGCTTGGTGGCCGACGTTTCTGGTGGTGCTCAGGGCACTTTCGCTGACATGTCTGACATCGACGGTATCATCCTCGAATTGGACAAGGAGGGAGCTCCTGCAGAGTACGCTATGTACTTGAACAGAGCTGCATCTTTGGACATCGACGACATGCTCGCTGCTGGTATCGCCACTCAGGTGACTGCAGGCTTGCCTGGTCAGTTCGGAGCGTTCAACAACGACTCTGACATGGCTGTGAAGCTCGGCTTTAAGTCATTCACTCGCGGTGGTTACACCTTCCACAAGCACGACTGGAAGCTCTTGAACGATCCTATGTTGGGCGGTGTTGGTAACATCAAGGGTGCTATGGTGCCTTTGGCCAACGTCGTTGACCCACGCACTGGTAACTCAGCTCCTGCTTTGGAGATGAACTACAAGGGTACTAACGGCTACAACAGAGACGTTGAGCACTGGGTGCGCGGTTCTATCTTGGGACACACCAACATGTCTAAGGACGTTGCTGAGTTCTACTACCGCTCTGAGTGCAACTTGGTTACTCGCGCTGCTAACCAGCACGTGTTGATCAAGTAATTAACCTGAAGTGACGAGCGGGGGGTTTCGGCCCCCTGCTCTAACTTCATAATATCTATAATTATGGCTAGAAAAGGAATTATTCCATTTGTACTCAGCGATACTTTCAGCACTGCTGGTGCAACCAAGTGGGGTGAAGATTGCACTAAGGATGTGGGGCTTGTAAAAATTACTGCTGCTCACGTAGTTACTTTTGACTCTGCTGTTGTTGGGGAGCCTGGAGACACGGTCGTAGTGTTTAACGATCACTCAGGTGCTGTCAGTGTTGTCATCACTCCAGACCCGCTGAGTGACGATGACGCAGATACGCACGCTTTGGCTTCAAAAGCATTTCTTACAGTAATGTACCACCCAGTAAACGGATGGTTGTTTATGGGCGCTACAGACGTGGCATAACCTAAATCGGTAACTGAGAGAGGAGAATAGCTCCTCTCTCTTTTACTACTTTTGTAACACATTTAATTCAATATCAATGGAACAAACAACACCCAAGCCCCGACGGGGCCGTAAGCCTGCTGCCAAAACGGTAGACACGGCTACAGAAAAAAAAGTCTCAGCACCACCAAAGAAGAGACTTCGTAGAGAGGAGCCTATTTATGAGGCGAGAGAATTTGAATCTCTTTCTGGGCGGGGCACATTCATGCTGATGCAGAGTGGTCTTACAGTGTACGACGAGGATCAAGACATGGTTCGTGAGATTCGTTACTGTGAGCGAGAAAACTCTGTGTACAAAGATGAGCAGGCACCCAACTCAGTCAAGAGTCCTGTTATCTTCCGCATGGGGCGACTCTTTGTCCCAAAGACAAAGCCAAACCTGATGAGATTCTTGCTTCTCCACCCAGAGAATCGTGCTAACGGAGGCAGTGGATTTCAGATTATCGACAAGGTCAAGAAAAAAGAGGATACACTCTCTGACGAGTTCTTGGTCAACGATGCAATCAACATGCTTCGTACCCGAGATCTTGATGACTTGATTGGATTGGCTGCTGCATACAACATGGATGTTGATCGCCCATCAGCAGACATCAAGCATGATTTGCTCATGAAGGCCAAGGCAGATCCCAAAGGATTCATGGCGTCATTTGACAACCCAAGTGTTGCTATGAAGGCTAAAATCCGTACAGCTGCTAAGTACAACATTATTAAGATTCAGCAAGACTCTATTCGTTGGTTCGACACGAACCGCATGATTGTGTCAGTGCCAGCAGGTATGGATCCGATTGACGTGTTCACCCGCTACTGCTTGACAGAGGCGGCTGTGCCCGTCGTAGAAGAGATCGATCGGCAGCTTTAATTGCAGAGCGCTCCACAGGGAAGGCCATCCAACAGGGTGGCTTTCTTTTTGTATATTTGTTTCATGTATGCTAACATTGTAAAGGTATATGAGGCGGTCAGGGAGCTGCTAACAAAGACCAGCGAGCTTTGTAACGCCAGCGTCTTTCAACAAGTTTGCTCACCAGGCTCAGCTGAATCTATTCAACAAAATGTTCAGCGAGTTTGAGCAGGCTAGAGCCTCTTCACGCAGGGGTATCAACGCCAAGGGAGACAAGTCTAGGACTAAGAGACTGCAAGAAGACTTGTCGTTTTATTCTGCGACATACGATCTTGAAAAGCAAACTGATGAGGCGTTCTTCAGGAAGTACGGATTGGACCCAGACGTTTCCAGAATCATCAGCATCAGCACATCAGGGGGATCCTTGCTCGGTAACTCAACCAGAATCCCTATCGACATTGTGTATGATGAGGAAAAGATTGAGCGCATCCTGATTAGCGACCTGAACAAGCCAACAGAGGATTACCCTGTGGCTTTGGTCTCTGACAACATCGAGGTATTTCCAGAGTCAATCAACAAGATCTTTGTGAGGTACTACAGAGTGCCTCGTGGCAGAACAGATGGTGGCGTGTTTTCAAACAACGTTCCGTCCCTGTCTTCCAATCTGTCAAATCAATCTGACGCTGTGCATTTCGATATGCCAGAACACTATGAGAATGAACTGTCTCTGGAGATTGCGAAGATGATTGGTCTGCATTTGAGAGATGCAGACATGTACAATTTCTCCGCCAAGGAGGAAGTTCCAAAACCTACTAAGTAATGGCAAGAAACACCATTAAAGTGTCTCAGATCGTAAACGATTTCTTGCTTACGATGGGGCACGATGACTACGCAAATGACATCGACGAGGCGGTTCTCAAGAACTACGCCCGTCGTGGCATCAGAGAGTTTGGATTCGACATCTCTAACAGGGTTCGGTCCCTAAAGCTGAGCGTCAATACGACAACAGATACGGTCGAGCTTCCTGACGACTTTGTTGGTCTCGTCAAGATTGGCGTGGTGGGCACTGACGGAATTGTGTATGTGCTTGGTGAGAACAAGAACATTAACATTTCTCAGAAGTACGCCACTGAATCGAACACTACATACGACTCAAACGGAGACGGGCTTCTCGACAGAGTAGATTCTAAGGGGGCCACTGCAAGCACAACCAACAGTACTGCAAACATTTCTGACGGGTTTGAAGACTTTGTTTTTAGAAACTACCTGTACGGAGGTGTAGAGGGCAGGCTGTATGGCGTTGGAGGAGGACAATACGAGGGAGGATACAGGCTCAACCTTGACCAGAACAGGATCGAGATGGATACTCGCAACAACATTTCAGAAGTTGTTGTCGAGTACATCGCAGACGAGGCAAGGGCGAAAGACCCCCACGTACACATCTACCTTGAAGAAGCCCTTAGGACTTACATGTACTTTAAGATTGTCGAGCGTAAAGCATCAGTCCCAACTGCAGAGAAGCAGAGGGCTCGTGCCGAGTACTACAACGAGAGACGCAAGGCCAACGCCAGGATGAAGGCGTTCAGCAAGGAGGAGGCTCTGAAGACAATTAGAAAGAACTTTAAGCAAGCACCTAAGGATAATGCCTATTCACAAGAACGTACCATCGGCACTCAACAAGTCTGACGACGAAAGACTCGTCAAACAGAACGAGATGAGTGATGCCAAGAATGTCACTGTGTCTACGGATTCCAGTGGCAATGCCTTTGTTCTGAAGAATGTCAAGGGTACTACCGCTGTACTCAAGGCTTCGTCGGACGCCCAGGGAGTAGCCGAGCCATACGAGGTGCTCGGTAGTTGCGTGGACGAAGAGGCTCAGATGGTTTACTTCGCAGCCTTCGACACGTCTGATAACAGCAACAACCACGCGATCTACAGGATCAAAATGGATCAGGCCACACCCACCTACGAGAGGGTGTTCATGTCTCAATACTTGTTTGAGTCAAGCACCAAGCCTCAGTACGTTGATATGGACGTGCTAAGAGCAGACGTCAATCAAAGCGGCACTATTGTACCGATTCTGTATTTCACAGACGGGGTAAACAACCCAAAGAAGCTGAACGTCGACAGAGCTATGGACAGCAGTTCTGGGGCGGCAGGGGCGTACTCATCTGCCGAAGACATTAGGGAGTTTCTTGACGCAGCCAAGACAAAGCCTGTGCATCAGTTTTTTATAGAGACTGGAACCAATGCAACATTTGAAGGAAACTTCATCTATGGTAGAAACGTATCGTTCTGTATTCAGTGGGTATATCAAGACGGTGAGCACAGCGCCCTGTCCAACCTGTCAGAAATGGCAATCGCCCAGAACATTCTGAACAATGAAGAGGATGGGAGAAAGCCTGTAGCTGGAAACCATTTTTATTTTGACATTCCTAAAGGTAATAGTGAGGTCAAGGAAGTAAACGTCGTCTTCAGGGACAACGAGACTGGTGTTTACTACATTGCAGAGAGGATCACCAAGGGTTCAGACATTGTTAGAGGCGGCATTACTGTTTATGATGATGACGCAGGAAGCGGTGGTAATGGTAAATACTATTTCTTCGGGGACTCTGACTACGAGGTCATGCCTCCTATTGACGCCAACAAGCCATTCGACAACGTTCCACTGAATGCTAAGACACAGGCCTTGGTAGACGGTCGTCTGATGTATGGGAACTACACAGAGGGGAGGGCTGTTCCTGAAGTACAGGCCGACCTGTCTTTGTCGTTTTTCAACAAGTACAACGAGGACTTAAATGAGTTGTCGCTTATCGCTTTGCACGCTGATGTAACAAACTTTACTGGTGATTTTAAAAAGTCAAACGTAAAGGTTGATCTCACAAAACTGCAAGAAAGTTTCTCAGCTGGAGATGAGGTTTACCTTGATTTTACTCTTGAGTACGACAAGCTGTTTGCCTACAGGAATGGTGGCTCTGCCTTCTTGCAGTTTGATGACGGATCAGGTAACGTTTATCAAAGCGGAAAGAGCAGCACTCACCCGATGTACTTTAAAGACATCTCTTTTAGATTTAGACTTTCTGCCACTGCAAGCAACGGTGATGATACAGCTGCGTTTGCCACCGCAATAAAGTCAGCAATTAACGGTCACACTCAAGTTGTAAAGTACAGAAACAATGCAAACTTTAACTCTGAATGGGATCAGACATCAGGCGGAAGCACGGATGTAAGCAAGTCAATCACTCAGGCTGACATTGAGTTTTCATTTATTACTGAGAGCCTCACAGGCAATGACTTTGCAATTAGGCCTAGGATTAAAAACATGACCAATGTATCCACGTCTTTTAGTGGAGGAGGCACACTTACTGTTCCTGGGGAGGACGCAACAGATGTCGGAACAGGCGAGCACGGCGCCAGCAACTTGCCGAACCTTGTAGATGTTGCGACCACTGCACTAATCAAAGACATCTACAATTACAGAACATTCAAGGCTGGTGCAAACCACACCCTTGGGATGATCATGTATGATAAGAAGGGCCGCAGCTCCTTTGTAAGGGAGCTCGGCAGCGTGTACGTTCCCAACATTGGAGACAGGGGAGACTTTGAAAGAGGGCCAGCAAAAATCGATGTAAAGTTTCCTCAAATTAGTGGCGCTAATCAGGCGCTCCCTTCATGGGTTGACAAGTTCCAATTTGTGTATGGGGGCTCAGACGTAGAAGAGTTTAAGCAGTACTCTGTATCTGGAGGATTCTCAAGCTACTGGAGCAAGGGCGATTACTTGTCTGTTACAGAAAGTGAAGATGCTGCTGACAACATCTACGTATCACTAAAAGGGTGGTCTGGCAGTGTTCAATCTTACACAGGCAACAATGGAGCGGACTACATCTACAACTTCAAGGAGGGCGACGTCCTGAGGGTAATCAGTTATGACCAAGCTGACGGGAACAGTGAGGATAGGGTCTACCCTAAAGGCCTTGAGTTTTCTGTCGTAGGGAAGAGGAGATTAAGAGAAGACGTTACGGGGCAAGCCATGGAAAATATCAGAGCTCAAATTGAATCTGAAGCCACTTTACAGCCAGAAACCTTAAGAGCTATACAGCGTTTTTTTACACCCAATGCAGACGAGGATCGAGGAAAACTTTTAGGGGAGCTTGCTGAGGCACACAAAAAAGCTCAAGAGGAAACTAAAAACGTTCCACTAAGCAAAAGGAACGACGTCTTCCCAGGCGATTGGGCTCCTGCCAAAGGAGACTTTCTAGTTCTCAAGCACAACGGATCTTCAGGATGGGGTCCAGATGATGCACTGCATGTGGAGTTAAACTCATCTGGAAACCCCGTGTCAGCAGCATCTCAAGACCACAGCGGTGACGATGACAATGAGCACTGGCACCCCATCGGAAATTGGATGCGGAATGTCGTTGTTGAGATATACAGCCCCAAGAAGGAGACAAGAACTAAGGTTTACAAGGAGTTCACTAGAGTTATTTCAAGAGGTGACACTGGTTTTGATTCTACTACTGGACAGCTTGCTCACACGACAAACTTTCAGTTGAGATCTGGAGACACATGGTACAAGAAGACGCCTGTCAATCAGATGGCTAGGCACTCAGGAAACTACAGTCTTTCAGGCCACAACTTTAAGTACTGGAAGTTAGACGAGTTTTCATACAACATGATGTGGTTGGAGAGCGACAGCGCTTCTCACTTCTTTACATCCAGAAGGCACGCATTTGGAAGGCCTCACTTTGTGAATAAGTACGCCGCAAGCAATAACAGATCTTACTCGATTACATACAGCGACAAGTACAATTCAGATTCAACGATTTTAAACCTCTCAAATTTCAATTTGAGCAAGTCTAACTTCATGGATCTGCCATCGTCGCACTCTCAGATTGACCGTATCTTCTCTAACGAGGGGTACTTGAACGTTATTCAAGGAGCTAAGGCGTCTAGGGTTCCTGTCGGAAAGACGGCTGTCCAGCTTGCTACACAGCAGGACATCCTCACCACATCTGATACAGTCTTGGGATATCCATCATATTACGCTGGAGACTACGGAACACGAGGCCTGTCTGAGGCTTCTGTAAAGCATGACGGCAGAATCTACTTTGTGGATTCAGTAGCTAAGAAAGTCATCCAGCTTGGTGGGGACGGGATGAACGACATCTCAAGCATTGGTATGGATAGCTACTTCCAAGACAACCTCACGAATTGGGCCAAGGAATCAACTAAAACAAGGCTGCATGTCGGATACGATCCAGACTACGACGAGCTAATTGTGTTCGCCAACTCAAACGACAGTGGATTTGACGGTTTTGCAGCAGCATACAAGACTAGCGTTAAAAGATGGACCTCCACTTATCAGATGAGCGACGCCGATGGTAATGAACCGACTTTGTTTGAGAAGATCGGGGATAAGCTTATCAGCTGCGCTGATTCTCCAGCGGGTAACGCCAACTCAAATAGAACACTGTTTCACATTCACCAAGACTCCGCAACACGAGCTAAGTTTTACGGCAGTCAGAAGGAGTCGGTCGTCGAGGTGGTGTCTAACTTCAATCCGTCTATGGTAAAGGTGTTCGAGTCTTTGTCTTTAGAGGCCAACACCTCTAACTTCACTGCAGCTCTTACAACGTCTGATCAAAACACAGACATCTCCTCTTGGGAAGAAAGAGAGCGCGGGTATTACGCGATGATTCCTAGGGATAAGTCTTCCGCAAGTACATCCCACAAAATGTACTTGGGGAAGACCTCTGTCACAAATGCGAATGGTGATAACAGCATTACACTTAGCAACAAAATAAATCGTCTTCCAACATCAATGCTTGTCGGGGCGAGCCTGTACAATGAAACTGACGGCAGGGCCGTGACAAACGATGGAACACCAGGGGGCACAACCCTTACCATCGACTCTATCTTGAGCGGAACCTCTGTTCGGGTTACACCCGCGTTCTCGGCATCAGGTGTAGTCACTACTAACGATGTGATCTCTGTCGTCCTAGACCAGGCCACGTATGGAGACGCAATTCGTGATTACTTTTGTAAGATAAAGCTCACTAACTCAAACAGTTCTGGTGGGGCATTTGAGCTGTTTAGTATTAATACACATTACGACCGATCTAAGCTCGGTTCAGAAAAGGGATAAGCATGTCAGCATTAGCGTTACTATATGGAGCACAGGCAGTTATGGGTGCGGCTCAGGCGGGGTACGGTATGTTCACCGCAAATCAAGCCAGAGCACAAGAGGCTTTGCTTAGGGCACAGGGGTTGCCCAAGATGCAAACTCCTCAAGAGTACTTTGAGCTGTATCAAAACGCATCTAGAAGCAGAGCTTTTGAGCAAGAGAAAGCTATGACTGAGTCTATCATGCCAGCAACCTAAACACTCTTTCAGCGGCTGGTAGCAGGGCCCTCATTGGGGCAGCACCTGGTGTTACGCTTCAAGTTCAACGGGGCTTGGCTGGTGCTGCAGAGAGAGACTTCCAGAGGCAGCAACAAGCGCTTCGTGCTTTGCTGACGCCGAGGCTACTACCGCTGGGTTGAACTTCCAGGCCGAGTCGCGTCAGTACGCATCAGACCTTGCGGGCGCACAAGCTGGATTCCAGGCTGGAGCTGAGACCATTGTGTCAGGCCTTGATACTGCACTCGGGGCTGGAGCCTTGGCCATGGGGGAGGTTCAAGACGAGAGAGCGGCAAAGGCAGCTGCGGAGGCAGCAGAAAGGGCTAGGCAAGAGCGGCAAAATAATAATACGGGCACCCCAACCGATATTCGCTCTAACGCTGTCACAACTGCAGAGGCCGCCCCATCGAGCGGGGCGGTGGACCAGCCCGATAATCGCTCCACACAATCTCTTTACACTCAAGAGGATTTTGAGCGTGCCTTGATGGAGCAATTCAGAATGTCTAGAACAGGAGGTAGTGACGTGGGCAGCATTTTCGCTTCAGACTTCGGGGGTACGTTTGACTACACACGACCCAACGTTTCTCCATATAGAAACGCAATTGGGATGGGAGGACTCAGTAGGGCCGAAGGCGGATCTGTGACTACCCCTGGCAAGTACACTGCAGATCACAGCGTAGAGTATGACGTAAAGACCAAGGGCGGCAAGACAATCGCCACAGTTACTGGAGATGAGACTTTGGTTTTCAATCCAAAGCAGCGTAGATTCCTGAAGAGGATTATTGCTCGTCTCTTGAAAGGACGGAATGT
>FUIF01010171.1_pt1 | contig 10080 bp, 34 predicted proteins | sample 1003461 | NCBI WGS metagenome assembly FUIF01 (sample SAMEA80401918, study PRJEB19352) | marine metagenome
GGAGTAGGCGCCATGACCCGTGGCCGTCGCAGTAGCGGCATCGGTAGGCGTACCCCTGGCCGGTCATGATGTGGCCTCCCATTGCAGTCCGAACCGCCAGCCGTGGCCCCGCACACCCCAGAACCGGAAGTCGTGCTGCTTGACCCCTGGCCCGCCTTCCTCGGCTGGGCGGTAGAGGGCGAGGGTTGCGGTGGTGCCCCAGTGCCAGGTCATGGTGTGGGCCATGGTCCAGCCCAGATATCGAGTACATCGGCACCCTGTTCTCGACTGTCGACGACTGTCGCTCTCGGTATCCAGACGCCAGCCCGGGGGCGATCCATGACGTGCCACTTACCAGTGGCTAGGCGCCTGAGGGTGCCGATGTACTCCGCTTTGAGGTGACCCACCCTGGTCACCAGGGTCGCCGGCTCGCCATCGCGACCCGCGACATCGCGGAATCGGTAGGTACTGGGGGTGGTCATGGTGTGGCCTTGTGTCGTGCCAGCCGCCCGGACTCGCGATCAGCCTGGATGGAGCGACCGCAGTAGGGGCAGAACACGCGGTCGGGTCCGTCGCTGCGGTCGGGTAGGCCGGCGTAGTGCTGGGATCCGGGGCACCAGGTGGTCATGGTGTGGCCGTCATCGGTTGCGCTTCCTGGCCTGCCGCTGGGCCTTGGCCTTGGCCTTGTTCCGCTTCTGGCCCCCTACGGGACGCGGCGCCAATGGGTCGCCGACCAGGTCGCTCAGCGTCTGAGGTGCCACATCGGCTCGGGGGTAGTGCTTCTCCATTGATCAGATCTCCAGTGGATAGTCGGGGTCGTGGGTGGTCATGGTGTGGCCTCGACCTCGGTCCAGCGGTTGAGCTTGGCCCGGGCGAACTCCGGTTTGTCGACCATGAGTAGAGCGTGGGCTTCGCGCATGTCGCCGAGCATGTCCTCTAGGCGTTGCTCCAGTTCGATGACATCGCCAATCAAGTCGTTCAGCCGCACAACGAGGGGCTCCGGTTGGGTGTCTGACTCAGGCATCGCGCCGGCTATGCAGCACGCGCAGCGCGCACGTCGCGGTAGAGGCGGTTCGATCGGACCAGGTCCCGGACCTGCTCGACGTCTCGGCCCCGCCACTTGTCGTTCATCATGACGAGCAGACGCCCGAGGTTGGGCTGGCCGTACTCGCCCCAGTGGTCCTGCAGGTCGGCGCCCATCCCGCCGTGCAGGGTCCCGCCGCACACGACATCGAACCAGTGCCACAGGGCGTCGCAGTGGGCGCACGTCTTGAACACCGACCAGTGACCATCCCAGAGGCCACGGACGCGGTTGTAACGCTCGCCTGGTCCGATCTCACGGCCGCACTCGTCGCAGGTGTGGGCCTTGCGGGCCGTCAAGTGCTGGCTGTCGTACACCTGGGCCATGTCGGCGTCATCGATCATGCACATCGCGGGTTCTCCTTCCGGGGATAGCGCCGGTCATGTCGCAGTCCATGGTGGGCCGTGGCCGGTGCTGCGGTGCAGGTAGTGAGCGACCATGAACAGAGCGGCGAGCACGCCAACAACGATCCCAATCGTGGCGCCCAGAATGAACGCACTCAGCAGCGTCATCGTTCCTCGTCCTGGAATGCCTTGATGCAGCCCGGGCAGTCAACGTCACCGGCTGGGTCGTAGACCTCGATCTCCGCTTCGCACCACAGCCCACCCATGGCGTCCACGATGTGGGATCGGTTGTCGTCGCCGACCAGGACTTGGGCCGGAGCTGGGATCTCGGTTGATAGGAGAGTCATGGGGTGTCCTTTCGTTGTGACCGTTGGTCAGTGAGTGCGGCAGAACGCCGGTTATGCCTGAGAGTCCGGGGTGCCTCCGTGCGCCTCGATCCAGTGGCGTCGGATGGCGTCGCAGTCGCACAGGAACACCCCGTCGTGGGTGTGGGCTGAGCACTTCGGGTCGTGCGGTGGGCTGTCGGTCCCGATCTCGTTCTGTAGGGCCCAGCCGGTGGGGTAGTCGATGAAGTCGGTTCTCATCGTTCCTCGTTTCGTTGTGACCGCTGGCTGAATGTGGGGCGAGTCCGGTGGTGTTGATGGTCGGTGCTGAGTCAGGCATAAGTGTCCGTATGTCGCACTCGTCGAATCCATGCCGCTGGTCGAGACCTGAGGTACCGCCACCGGATGTCGATTCGGCACCGTAGGGTCTTCCTGAGTACCGACCCGTCAACCAGTACCACCGCGTCGGGATCACCGTTGCAGTCGAGGCACGGATCGCCGGCCGCTCCGCAATGGGGGAACGGCAGAGTGGGGTGGTCCTCGCAAACCCACCGCTCGCCCTCACACCGGAGACAGGTTTGGTTGCTCATTGGGCTAGGCGGTCGAGTGTGTGTCCGGTGCCCCACCCGACCAGCGACCCAGCAAGCGCTGAGAGCGTGGCGGGGGCGATGAAGTCGATCGGGGTGAGTGTGAACACCACCACCCCGAACAGGACGCCGATGATGTGGCCGGGGTGGTCGGATCGGATGGTGACCCCAGCAGCCCCGAAGAACGCGACGACGGTGAGTAGGGCGAGGGTCATTGGGTGGCCTGCTCGGCTTCCTGGCGTAGCTGGTCAACCAGGTTGTCGACATGGAGGGCACGCTGGTAGGCGTCACTGGTCCGCTCGGTTTCGAGGTCGCCCACCAGGAAGGTGACTTGGGCCACTAGCTCGTCGAGTGTGTCCCGGTTCATTGGGTGGCCTGCTTGTGGGCTCGGGTGACGATGTCGCGGACCACCCAGTTGATGGACCGGTCTTGGCGGTTGGCTTCGGTTCGGACCCAGTCTTGGACGGTTTGGGGTAGGCGGAGGGTCCATCCTGGGGCCAACGGTTCACGGGTCATACCGGTTACCTTACACCCACCAACGGCCAGTTGCAACCGCTAGGGTGTTCCCCGGTGGGTGCAGTCCACCGCGGTCACTTCCGAATCCGTCACCACATCACCGGCCACCGTCCCCCGCCCATCCCCCGCCAGGGACATGACCACCGTCATCGACCCCAACAGGCTGTCGCCAGGCACCGCGAACGCGTCCTTACGGACCACCGCGTCCGAGGCCGAGAACTTGTACGTGACCTCCCCATTCCCCAACGCCCCGTCCCCCTTCAACTCGCGGGTCGACACGGTCCCGGGGTCGACGATCGTGTACTCCACCCGCACCCCAGCGGGGTCAGCTTTGCCGGGGACGCGGGCCACGGACCGCCCGAGTTTCTGGTTCCGTTGCCTGGCCTCCAGGTCGTCCTTCAGGTCCTGTTCACGGGTCACCGGAGCACCTTTCGGAGGAGTCGGTACAGGGCGCGCTGCCACCACCGCATGCCCGCCACGATCTCGTCAAGCCGGTCCTGGTGGTGCTGGATCAGGCGCTCGGTCGATGCCTGTCGTAGCTCGTCGTAGGTCGGGAAGTTGGGGTCCGGGTTCGAGCAGATCGGGCACGGGTTCACGCGGCACATGTGGGCGATCATCCGTCGTTCACCCACCGTCGGAGCGTCTTCAGGAACGCGATGTCCAGGTCCGACACCTGCGCCCGGTCATCCCCACCCCCGCCACTGCGGTGGCCGGCAGCCAGTTCGGCAGCTCGTTTGTTGATGTCCCGAATCGCGGCGTACAAGTGCTTACCAGGACACTTCGTGGGCTTGGTGTCCTTGTGCCCGCCCGTGTACCCGGTGCACGACCACCAGCCCTCACGGCGCCCGTACTCAGCCAACTCAGCGAGCAGATGGATCAGTTCCGGGGTTGGTTCCTTGGTTTCGTAGTTCCCCATGACACACACCCCATGCCCGGAGGTGTTGTGCCCGGATGTGTGCCCGCCCTGAACGCCTGCCCCGCGGGCTTCGTAGACGGTGAGGGAGCTGGGGTCGACGACGAACGAGTACCCCAGGTCGAGCCACCCAAGGGTGTCCATGTGGTAGTCCTGCATGCGGCGCATGCCAAGCGCTCCGGAGTGGTTGCCGGCTGAGTGGTGCAACCACAGTTCAGGGGTTGGCAGGTCGATCGTTGTGCGTGCTTTGGGTGGGCGTGCTGCCCACTCGTCTCGGGTGATGATTCTCATCGTGTCCTTTCCTGGTGGGCTCGGTAGGTCCACCCGGCCCACGCGGCAACAGTGAACGCGAGCGCTGTCACAGCGGCCTCGATCATCGCTCCGCTTCCGCAAGGCGACGTTCAGCGAGCATCCCCAGGAACGCCGCCAGACCCTCCCCGTCAAGCAGCTTGACCCGCTCATACCCGGGCACGACGTACACCCCCTGACAGCCGTCCATCACGCCAAGGGTGACATCACGTGGCATCAACTGAACCCACAGCTCTTGCAAACGCCGCGCCGTTTCGTCGCCGAGCAACTCGTCATAGACGGCGATCAGGTTCGGCTTCATGCATGTTCTCCTGTCTCGATCAGCCGAGCGGGAACCTCGATCGAGTCCTCCCACTCCGGCAACACTTCATGCTTACGCTCCGGGCGCAGGGCCCACAGTGACCGCCCATCGGTCGGGATCTCAATCACCGATCCTGGCCGGCCCCCAGGGGTAGGGGCGACCAGCTCAAGCAACCGCCGGAACGTGTCGTACTCCCCCCACCCGAGGTGGTGAGCGATTTCTGTGGCGTCAGCCCGGCCCACTGCCCCCAGGAACGCCTCCACAGGGTCCGCGGGGGGTCTCATAGCCAACTCGGCTTCCAACGTCGCAGCGTGGCTGTACGCCTGTGTGAGAGCGAGCCGGTATTTCGCTTCGTTCACCTCCGCCCGTCGCAACGTCTCATGCAGGCGTTCCAGGTCGGCACGGCGGACGGTCACGTGCTCGGCTGGTTGGGCGCCCCTGGCTCGGCGGAGCATCGTCCGATCCGATCCTGCGATGGTGACCCGCTCGGCCTGGGTGCCTGGTTTGCGGGGTCCTGCGTCGCCCCACTTGACCCGCGCCCGTGCGAGTTCGGGTGGGGCCTGTGGGCGTGGCCTGAACCGGTAAGCGAGGGCGAGGGTTACGGCTGCGATGACAGTGAGGGTGCCGACGGTGATCCACTGGTCGGGGGTCATGTGGTGACGCCTCGGTGCTCAGGGCAGTAGTCACGGCCTCCGTTGCGGGTCCATCCCTCGTATTCTTTGAGGTGGAGGCGCAGCCTCATCACGCCCATGTAGTCGGATCGCTCCTCGGGGCAGGGGGTGCCGTTGGGGCTCCGACCGTCGCAGCGAATGGTGGCGGTGGGAACAGAGGTCATGGGGTGTCCTCCAGGTAAAACCATTCGCCCTGAGGGTCGCCGAGCAGGTCGGCCAGGGCGCGGCGTGCTGCGGCGACGGCGTCGTCGCGGTTGGGGCGGCCTAGGGGCACATGGTCGGTGACCTCGACGTTGTGGTGTTGGTCGATGATGCGCCACGTGTAGGTGCCGTGGTGGGGGTTGCGGTGGAGTTGGATTCGGTAGGTCATCGGTCGTCCACCGCCCGTTGGATCGTCGTGACCCGCCACTCCGAGCAGCACGACGTTCGGGTGGTTTCGACTTCGAGGTGGAGGCAGGTCCCGAGTTGCATTTCTCCGATTTCCCAGTCGGCGTACCAGTGGCGGCATGTGCCGCAGCGGGCGCTGGCTAGGAGGGTGGGGAGGACGGAGACTTTCCGGGGTGTGGTTCTCATCGGTCGTTCTCCAGTTGCTCGACCCGGGCTCGGAGGTCGGCAAGCTCGGCAAGGATGTCGCCTGTCGTCTCGCGGAGGGCGTCCATGATCAGCTTGTGGCCTTTGTGGTGTGCTTGGTCGACTAGCTCGACGAGATCGACGATTCGGTGAGCGGTCGTGCGGAACATCATCGGTGGACCTTGGTGAGTTGGATGGACAGGCCCTTGCGCCAGGCGTGGTGGGTGCCGGCGGGGTCGGGGAACCAGTCGCAGCGTGATCCGCCTGCGGGGCGTTTGGGGCCGCCGTCGTGTTGGGTTTGGCCCCAGTAGTGGAGGGTCCAGCGGCCGAGGTAGGCGGCGTCGGGGTGGATGTCGGGTGGTCGTGGTGGTGTGGGGCCGCAGGGGATGCGGGCGGGGGGTATGGCGGTCATTTGTGGACTACCCCGATGAGGTACGCGGCAGCGATGGTTATCCCGACGGGAATACCGATGAACGGGTCGGGAGCGTCAGTGATGGCGATGATGATCACGGAGAGGCTGAAACCGAGGAGGCCGCAGAACAGGACGACTAGGGGGTCGGTCATCGGTCGTACCCCCGTTCCGAGCCATCGTTTGGGGGTCATCGGTCGTGGCCCCCGCGGTCGTAGTAGCCCATGGCACGACTGATCTCCTCGGCGGTGAGCCTGTTGTCAAGCTGCCAGTCCGGGCGGCTGCGGTGGTCGTGGCGGTACTCGGCGGCGATCTTCGGGATGTTGAACTCGTGCAGTTTGGGTGGTTCGTAGTCGTGCCACTCGGTCACGTCCACGTCCTGGGCGGTGAGTTGGACAAGCTCGTGTTCGGCCTCGGCGATCGCTCCGTCCCGGGTGTGGTGCTGTCCAGAGTGCACGTCGAGATCGGCGGTACGTATCCGCCAGTGCCACCGCCGGGTTGGGGAGGCGTAGCGGAGTTGGATTCGGTAGTTGGTCATCGGGGGTTCCTTGTGGGGTTGTTGTGTTGGGGTGGTTCGGGGTGGTTCTAGTTGGTGTTGTAGGCGTCGCGGAATCGGTGCATGGCGTTGGTTTGGTCGGTGTGGCGGATGGCGTCTCGGGCTTTGTGGGCGGCGGCGTAGGTGTGGGGGTTGAGTTGTTCGGCGGCTTGGGTGAGCCAGTTGTTGGCTCCGTGTTGGCGGATGAGGGTTTGGACTTTGGGCCATTCGGTGTTCCAGGGGGGTCGCCCGTTGGCTGTCTTCCTCCCCCTTCCTTTGTCCACAGCCTGTGGATAAGTCTTCTTTGATGTAGCTGTAGGTGTTAGGGGGGTCTCGTCTCGTCTCGTCTCGTCTCGTCTCGTCTCGTCTGCTACGTAGGGGTTGCTAGGGTCCCCTACTGGGCCCCCCTTACCCCCCCTATGGGGAGGCTTCTGGGGGGGGCTATGGGGGGCTATCCCTTGGGGTGGTGGAGCACCCATGCAGTACCGGCACTTCGGGGACGTCTTGTCTTTCTCAACGTGGTGGCGAAGGTGGGCGCCCCACCGGCCCAACTCGGGTGCAAGTTGGGCGGCGAGGTCAGCGTCACCGTTCCACGACTCGTACGCGGTGATCAGATACCCGCCTTCGGTGAGCTGCCACAGGCCGACGTCGACAAGCTCGTGAGCGATGGCAGCTTCCATGTCAGAGGGTTGGTTTCCGAGTTGGTCGAACTTGTCGCAGATGCGGCGTAGTAGACCATCGGTGACCACCCCGTCACCCTTGAGGCGTTTCGCGAGAGCCACGGACCGGAAGTACGCGACCTCGGCCCCGAGAGACAGGACGATGATGTCGGGGTCGTCCTGGTAGTTGGCGTCCATCGGGAACCACGGTTCCCGCTTCATTCTCCGCCCCTGCTGTCCGTTCCGTAGGGGTCGGTGGCGATCAGCATCCGGATACCGGCTCGGATCGCTGATGAGCGGGAGTACGCGAGTTCGTCGGCCCGGCCGGCATTGTGGTTGCGGATCCACTCGTCGAGTTCTTCGCGCAGGCCGGCGGGTAGGCCGATGGAGACGGGATGCACCGTCGGGTCTGGGCTCATAGTCGGCATACTAGCAGGTATACCCCGCCCTTAACAAGGGATGAATGGGTGACGGTGCCCAAAAGAAGGAAACCCCCGCCCCCGTCCCGGCCAGATGAACCCAGAAACCGAAACAGTGGCGGGGGTAACCCCGATGTGCCATCACCCTACAACACCCGTCAACCCCCTGACACGTCAAACGACCGGCCTCGTGGAGGAAGCCGGTCGTTCGTAGGGTTCGATTTGGAGACCCGTGCGGTCACCGTATCTCGTTGGCGTCCCCCACCCTACCCCAGGTCCTCACCCTCGGGCGCAACCTCTATGGTGACGATCCCCTCAGACGACCACACGATGGTCCCCGTCTCACCGTCAGACATCTCGAACGCCCTCGGCTGGATCACCACACCGCGGTAGCCGCCCCAACGACGCTTCCACCGCCACCGCTGCCAACGCCACCACAACCCCTTCACTGGCTCTCCTCAGCTTCAATCGCGGCGTCGATCACATCGAACGCGTCCAACGCCTCACGAGCGCTGGCCAACACGTCATCAGGCGCCCCCATTGCCTCCAGGACAGGCAGCGACTCTGTCAGTCGGCGTCTGCCCTCAGTGGAGATGCGGGACAGCTCACGGCGCTTGCGGGCCTCCGCTCGGGCTTCTAGACGATCAGCGAAACTCATCGATTCCCCTCTTTCGGTTGGTTCTGGTACTGCCGTTCCGCCCGCCACAACCACCGCCGGCACGCCGCGTGCGACCCCAGCCGGCGGCAGGCGTCAGCCATCAACCACGCCGACCGGGCCGGATACCAATCCCGATACCGGTCCTCCAGCTCGGCCATCTTGGCGAGGGGGACCGGGTCGTCAGACTGCACAGGCGGAGCCGGGGTCACAGCTTCCACTCGGCGGTCGTGTCCACGAACCCCAACCTGAGCAGCATCGCCTCGATGTCGGCCTGGTTCTGTTCGTCCTCGGGCAGGCACGCAAACGCTGGGAGCACCCCCGACAACAACAGGATGTGGGCGCCGTCGCCGAACACTCGCAGCTCTGTTCCCTGCTGTGAACCCCAGTCGTGGAACACGAACCCGAACGAGCCGATAGTGGACCCGTCCTCGCGAATGTCGTTACGGCCGCAGGTGAGTTCACCGACACAGTGCCGGCCGTGCATCTGCTGGCCAGACTGGCGGGAGGAGTCGCCGAACGCTTCCCACGGGTCCAGGAACGTCCACCGGGTTTCGTCCCATCCTTCAACCGGGTTCATCAGTGCCGCCCGGGGGTGATGTGCACCATATTCGCCGCATGAGGCTCAACGGCGAGCGCGGTGGTCCCGGTCTCTTTGTGGACCACGAGAGCGGCGGCCGCCCCTGAGCGGTCCACGTGCACGGTGAACTTGACGCCGTCCAGGTTGAACGTCACCCAGGTACCGGCCGGGTACTCAACCCGCTCATCGTCCAGCGCGTCAGTGGTGACCCACGTGTCAGAGTGGGCGTGCTGGTGCTCGTCCACGTACTCGTTCCACTTCCACTCCGCCGAGTGGGCCCGGCGTCGTTCGGTTTCGAGTAGTTGGCGGGCCCAGGCGGGGAGTTTGGGTTCGCGGGGGTCGATCGTGTCGCCCGCAGCGTTCACAGTCTGCTCAGTCATCGGGGGTTCCTTTGTTCATCATCCAGGCGGGTGGGTCGATCCAGGCGGGTGGGTTCCCTCTCATCGGTCGGCCTTCCAGTCCGTGAGGTCGGGTTCGTCGTCGTCGTCCCACACGGGCGGGACGTAGGTGCCACGGGGCTTGCCGACGAAGCAGGCGAGGAACGCTGCAACCTCGTCGGCCTCGCACTCGATCGTGGGGCGGGCGGCGTTGATTGACGGGTCTCGATCAAACGGGCCCCTCATCGGGTCACCATCCCGCTACCGCGTCGGGCGTACCGGAACTCTTCGAGGGTGGGGATGTACTCCTGAACGGGGGTCAGACCGCAGGTAGCCTCCCACATTGAAACCGTGCCGCGCTTGAGGCGGGCGATCATGCGACGCCCGTTGCCGGTTTCGGTGGCAGCGGCGTTGCGGGCTTGGATGGCGGCAACGAGGCGGTCGTACTCGGTGGTGGTGTCTGGGTTCATACCCACAGTGTACACCAAGGGGTTGCATCATGCAAGGGGTTCGTATACGATGTTCGCATGAACTCAGACGAATACGAAACCAAGCAACGCCTGTACCTCCGAACCGGCACCGCGACCGTCACCGACCTCGGGCTACTCACCGTCAGCGAAATCGCCCACCTGACCGGGCACCCCGTCACCAGCATCACCCGCATGGCCCAAACCGACCCCATGTTCCCCCAACCCGTCTACCCGGACCTCGGTCGCCGCCCTGTCCGCCTGTGGACCACCCGACAGATCGACCTATGGCACCGCTGGCACTGCGCCGACCGGTGCCCCTACCGGCTGGAGGCCGCATGACCGACACCCCCGACACCCACTACCAGCGGGCCAAGCGTGCACG
>FUIF01015282.1_pt1 | contig 10069 bp, 16 predicted proteins | sample 1003461 | NCBI WGS metagenome assembly FUIF01 (sample SAMEA80401918, study PRJEB19352) | marine metagenome
CGTCGTAGTAATACGGGTCAAAGATGCGCACCGTTTTACCTTGCGGCACGTGCGGGTCTACCACTTCGAACTGTTCGCGGTGCTTGTCGTGCAACGCTTCGATCGCGCGCCGCGTGATGCGCATGAAGCCGCCCGGCAGGCCGTCAACGGAAATCATGCCGCTGTCAGCATGACCGCGCAAAACTCCGTCGCGGTCGTATTCCTCTGACCGGAACATGAACGTGATGGGATCGCGTCGCTTGGGATATGCACCGCCAACCACATCAACCTCATGCGCCAGCAACCGCACCAGGCTGCCGGCTTCCCATGACAGATCATTGTCAATCATGATCATGTCGGTTGCATCGCTATCGAGGAAGTGCATCGCCATCTGGGCGCGTAGCGAATAGATGTCAGCGTGGCCCAATTCCTCGAATATCTGCACCTCCCAACCGGCATTGATCAGGCATTGCATGTCAAAGATAAGCGAGCGCATGCCGGCGATTTCGATTTGGCCGCCATAGGACGGGATCGCCAGAAACACCTTTTTCTTAGACTGAACAGCCTGCAGTTTTTTCTTGTGCTTGGATTTCATGGATTTTCTCGTGTAGCGCGCGATCAGCGGCAACAATGTTGTGCTCTAAGTCGTCTGCCAGTGCGCCGAGCAATCCGCCCGATCGTTCCTTGAACACGTGCGGCGCGGCGTGAATGCAGGACGCCAGATATTTGGCTTGTTCGTAATACGCGGGATCTGTCACGAACTCGCCGCGGCAGGTCTTGACATAGATGCGGTTTCCACCGCCCGAACAATCCTTATAGGCGTGTGTGGTCTTGCCGTAGCTTGAGCCACACCCGAAAAACGTCACCGACATGTGGCCGCGCTCAACCGCGAGATGCGGCGCGGCGGTTGCCGATGTCACGCTGTGGATGATCTTGCCGTTACCGAGACCCGGGTCAAACAGTTCAATTCGGGCCTCAAGTGACAGCGCATCAATCACCGATGGATCAACGACGCTGGCAAGCAATGGCGCGCTTGGCGCCCCTCGCCCATGTCGGCAATCACGGGCAATGCATCGAGCGTGTAGAACGCACACACTTGTATCCGCTAGTTGAGCGATGAGAATACCACCCACTCCCATAAAGAAGGCCAAGTTGTTTACACCACCACCCTCTTCGTAAAACATTACAAAAGAGTCCTGCACCGCTGTGATTCTTATCCAGCCACCCATGGTTCGAGTGGTTTCAGTTTGAGCGTTCATGAAGTTAGAGTTCGATGGCCCAGCTTCTTGACCCGTAGCGTTAACCCTCCATGAGTTTGTTCTGCCTCTTGTTAATGGTAAGGCACAAGGAAGTTCATTTCGTTGCAATCGACTATCAAAACGCCAGCATCGTGGATGCGAGTAGTTGTTTTCCTCATTTGCTGGACAAGCTCAAATACTTGTTTGGGCGTAACCCCATTCTTGTCTTTGAATGCTTTAGTAAACATCTGGCAGAGCGCCATTGTCTTTTGCCCAGCCCTCAAAGCCATAAGCGCGTGCAGTCTTTGGACGGTCCAACTTCCAGACCGGGACTGGCAACTGATTTTTGCCAGCACGGATTGCCCACTCCTTCACACACCAACACACGAACGAAGCGCACCAAGGGTAACCATCCGTCTTGTTGTTGATGATCAAATTATCAGCCTCGAAGAACTTGAGGATCTCGCTGCCTTGGTTGTTCCGTCGCGGTCCTTGTCCTCCCCCATGGCGCGGATGGCGTTGTCGTACCTCTCCTTGACACCACGGAACCGCTCGCGTTCGGCGGTATCCCTGGCGATCCGAAAGGCGCTAAGGAGGTCCATGTAGTCCACGTGGATCACGCGGTCCTCCGGGATGCTGATGGTGACTTCAGCCGACTTCGGCATCGTATGTCTCCTCCTGGTACAGATGAAACTCGAGTGTCTCAACAGCCTCTTGGTCCATCCCGTCCACTATGTACGGAAGGTCCTTGAGGTTCAGATTGGGCAGCGTGGTGCCCGTGTAACTCACGGTGTCTAGGTCGGGTTCGAACATTACGACTCCTGACCGCAATACACGCACATCCCGAATGCCTCGAGACCCTGCATGTGTTCGTCGTCGTACCCTTCACCGCAGGCACCTTGGTTCTCGCTGTCCACCTCGGCTAGCTTGGTGGCCATCGGGCTATCCTTGCCGTACCCGTACAGCTCCTGGCACCCTTCGCACTTGTACGACCAAGCGCCAACATCCCGTGTGGGACTGTCGTATGCGGCATCTTCGCCGCAATGGTTGCACTTACGTTCTATAGCCACTATGTGACTCCTTTGGTGTGTTGGTGTGTAGTGTGGCCGATTGACCGCACTGGTTGGGGGACCTTGCGATCCCCCGCCCACTGCGTTCAGTCTGTGCCGTTCTGGAAACCACAGATCCTATTTCCCATGGTCTCGCAGTCCCAACAAGGCTCATCCTCTTCGCACTGGCCTTCTTGGAATGTCGTGGTGACTTCGCTGAACACTGGCGTACGATTGACATCGTAGGTCTTACCGTACCATGTGATCGCCCCTAGGAACAAGAGAAGGAACATCGTCCATCGGAGCGCCGTGCGTGTAGTTGTCCTCATTGCTGCCTTTCCACCGTTTGTGTGACGCGAACGACCGCGCCGAGTGTGAGGAACGCTTGACGCCGTTCCTTCTCTGGGTACCATGGTGTGCTGCCGTTACTGAGGAGCTGGAGTGCGTCCTCGGCGGCACTGAGTGCCTTAAGTGCTTCTTCCTTGGTCACGCTGCGAACCCCCTAGGTGCGTGCTGCTTCCGAAGGATCTCAGAAGGTGTTGGTAGTGATGCCGTGATCTCGTCGTGTTCCTTTTGAGACATCTTGGTGATACGTTCGTCCTTTGGTGCGACGTTGATGCGTGCGCGCCAACGTGGCTTCGAACGGACCTGCTGATGTCCCCCTTTGATCACCTGGTGCGTAACTATCCCTCGGGTGCGTTTGGTCTCGTCTGGATTCACAATTGCTCCTCGTGGTGTTTTTTGAATCTATCTTACACTTCTATTATATCAAAGGACCAGGGCATCAGTCTAGGCGACAATTGGGCACAAATTCGACGCACTTGGGCGCCAAAAAGGACTACGAGTTGGCACCCATGATCTCCTATTAGGCTTTAGCCTGGTACCACCTAGCAGGGATTCGCAGGAATAACCGAATTGGGGCGAAATTGGTGCGCTTTGTGCGAATATCGCCCATTTGGACGGAAAGAACGCTGCGGCCTGGTCCTACGGCGCCCAAAATGGAAAACTTAATCTACTAATAACTACCATAGTAATATATAGTATATTATTGAACATTAGAAGTATTGGGAAAAATAAGTACAAGATATAATACGCTGGGGATTGATAAGGAGCTAAATAGGATAAATGGATAAAAGTAGAGTACATTCGTTGGAATTTGGCAATTTTTTACGTCCCCTTGGCTTTTTTAGCAACACTCGCGCAACCCTGTGAACTCTATAAACACGGACAGCGTGGTCCGGAACATAACCGATGATTTAGTTTGCGGCTAGAGCCTGGTACCAACCTACCCGGGTCAATCGCGCTTGCGGCCGGAAGGTAGGGCGACTTACTTGCAGGCCGGAAGGAAGGCGACTTACTAAACGCTAGTACGTGCCCCTACCGCCTTGTCATCAAATCTTCATAAAGTCTTTCAGGCCATTTCAGGCCATCTCGATGGATTTCATCGTTGCTTTCTGGCATATAATGCATTAAAATTCATGTATGCACATGAATTTTACCGATATGTCCTCGGAGGGAGGTGATGTACGCAAGAGGACTGTTAACATCCGAAACACACCGAAAGGCATTGAAATGACTGAGAACACCCTGACGTACGGCAAGATCACAGTAAACGTGCCAGAAGGCGACTATACTGCCTACGAGTGCTCGAAACTGGCCAACGTCGTACTAGAGGCACTGAACGATACTGAAGGCACGTCATACGGCCCGATAGCATCGCAGATGGCCTATCGTTACATGAAAAAGGCCTACATCGACTCACATGTCGTCGAAGGGCCTGAAGGGGCGCGAAACGTGCTGAACGCCGACGAGATGGTGCGAGGTGCACTGAGACTGGTCGAAGCACGCGTGAAGGGCCGGAAAACAACTGAGTTCACCGCAAACGTGTCGTAAGGCACTGAAATAGAACGAATGCCCCTCAGATGTACTGAGGGGCATTTGTTTGCTATAATATATACTACAATGCATCGAGAGTGCCTGAAAGGCATTGAAAAGGCCTGAAAGGGACTGAAGGCCAACTATATTCAACAAAATGGGCCGAAACAAAAGACAAAGCGGTAGGTGTTAGATGCATCAGAATTGAGAAGCGTACAGCCATGCAGTCAACAACAATTGACCTCTTGCTCAGTTTTGAGTTCCTTATTATTCTAGGGGTAGGTTCAACAACCCTAAGGAATGACATGCACGAGTGGGATCCGGAAGAGGACATCAAAGCCCTCGAGGAACAATCCGACGTCATGGGTGAGAACGAGATCGATACGGCCAAGCGTCTCTTGAAGGAGAACCTGGTCGGAGCGACTGCAGCCATCACACAGATCGCCCTGTACTCGGACAACGAGAAGCTTCGATTCGACGCTTCCAAGTACATCATCGAACGCAATATGGGTAAGGCCGACGGGACCGATAACGAAGGCGACCCGGTCGAAGCACTTATCCGCAGGTGGCAAGCAGAAGCCGCCTCATGAACGAGGGGGCCCGCTGGAATGCTTAGGCTCGTTGGCGGCCAGGGCATGGATTCACCCCTCCCACCAGCGGGCCCCCAAACCTACCTACCATTAGCCCATGGACAAGCGTAGCTACTTCCGAACAATCGGATATCAGCCTCATCCGAGGCAGGAACTATACCATAGTTCTAAAGCTCGCTTTCGCGTCCCTGTATGTGGTAGAAGGTTCGGGAAGAGTAGAATGGCTGCGACAGACCTTGAGCCAGAACTCTTCAATGAAGATCGTCGGTACTGGATTGTTGGGCCTACGTACGATCTGGGCGAGAAGGAGTTCCGCTACGTGTGGGACGACCTGATTATCAGCCAGAAGCTTGGTCAGCACAAACGTACGAAGAAGGCTTACAACAAGAAGGGCGGGGACATGTACATCGAGTTCCCGTGGGGAACCAGGCTCGAGGTGCGTTCTGCGGACCACCCCGAGAACCTAGTCGGCGAGGGCTTGCACGGATGTATCATGAGCGAGGCGGCAAAGCACCGTCCGGATACGTGGGAGCGATACATTCGTCCTGCCCTCGCCGACTACCGAGGTTGGGGAAGCTTCCCAACAACCCCAGAAGGCCAGAACTGGCTATACAAGTTGTGGCAGCTTGGTAAGAACCCGAACTTCGAAGACTACGAAGCTTGGCGGTTCCCGAGCTGGGAGAATCCGCACCTGTACCCCGGAGGTAGGCAGGACAAGGAGATCCTGTTGCTGGAGGGTACGACTGAGCCCGAATGGTTTGCTCAGGAGATCGGTGCCGACTTCACTGCCTTTGTCGGGAAGATCTATGGTGAGTTCGACGAGGACAAGCATGTCCGTGAAGTCAAGTTTAACCCCGACCTGCCTAGCTACATCGCTTTCGACTGGGGCTTCACAAATCCGCTGGCAGCAATTGAGTTCCAGATCGACGCTTGGGACCGCGTGCACATTTGGCGCGAGCATTACAAGCCGTATCAGATCCTGGAGGACCACATTGCTGACATGGAAGCACGACCCCAGCCGCCCGGATACCATCTCGATATGGCGTTTGGCGATGCTGCTGATCCTGAAGCCGCGGCCTACGTTTCGCGGTCTATGGTCGCTTGCTACGCAGAGCCGGAAGCAAAGAAGAACTGGCGAGAAGGGGTCGACCTCGTTAAGCAGTTCCTCAAGTCCTATCCGACGGGGGATTATGACGAGCACGAGCGGCCCATCGAAGAGCCGCATCTCTTCATCGACCATTCCTGTGCAAACGTCATTCGAGAGTTCAACAACTACAAAGCCAAGCCCCCTCCTACCACAAAGGGTGGCCGGCAGTCGAACCCGCGAGAAGACGCCCAGAAATACGACGACCACGCACTCGACGCAATCCGATATGCCTTGATGCATTTGTACAAGCTCGGTGCACAGCACAGTCTAGCCGAGGTGTACACGGGCCCGGATAAGAAGTCGGAGACCAACAGTCCGCGTGGCGATCTACAACTAACGGCCCCATCGGGAGGCTTTATGACTTTGGACAAGGAGTTCTAGGATGGACCCTGTGAACTCCGAAATCAGCCTGGAGCGCCTGGTAGAAGAGTTTCAAATCGTCGAGGCCTCCGACGGATATGTGATCGCGACACCGCCTATCGTGCAGGCAGCCGACCCCGCGCCGTCCTTCTCGGAGCTGGGCTATTCCGGGGAGACGGCGTGGAGTTGGTTCAACAGGGAGGATTACAACTCCGACCTGCTTGGCCTCCACGGGTTGCGACAGTACGACAAGATGCGGAGGCAGGACAGCTCAGTCCGTGCAAGCCTCCGAATGATCAAGACGCCCATCCTAGCGGCGGATTGGTTCATCGAAGCGGCCAGCGACAAGCGCGAGCACGAGATGCATGCACGCTTTACCCGCAAGGCATTGTTTGAGTGGCCAAGCACGACTTGGAACCAAACAATAGTCGAGGCCCTGAACATGCTGGACTTCGGTTACTACATGTTCGAGAAGGTGTACGAGACCCGCACGTGGGAACGCAACCGACAGGTTGTTACCTACAAAAAGCTGGCGCCGCGACATCCAATGGACGTGCTTGAGTTCCATTGGGACGCCCATGGTGGACTATCGTCAGTAGAGTTCGCGTCGATCGATGGTGTAGGTTCATACATCATTCCAATCGAGAAGCTGGCTATGTTCACCTTCGATAAGGAAGGGAACGATCCGCGAGGCATTTCCATGTTGCGCAGTTCGTACAAGAACTGGTACATGAAGGAGAATGCCTACAAGATCGATGCAATCCAGAAGGAGCGCCATTCAATCGGCATCCCTGTGATTGTCCTTCCACCTGGCTTTAGTCCACAGGACAAGGCTAAGGCTGACGAGCTGGGTCGTAACCTTCGTACGAACGAGAAGGCCCATGTGGTCCTACCCCCGATGTGGGACCTGCACTTCGCTCGCCTTGAAGGTCAGCCCGTTTCGGCTCTTGAGACTGCCGAACACCACGCTCGGATGACATTCCAGAACATTCTGGGTGACTTCCTTTACGAGAGCAGTGGCAACGCAGCTGAGGTCGGCGAAAAGATCTTCATGCGGTCTACCCGCTACATCGCAGACACCATTCGGGACGTTTTCAACTCGTACATGATTCCGCAGTTGATCGACTTCAACTTCGAGACAGACGAGTACCCGAAGTTGCGCGTCCGACGAATCGGCGACATGCAGGATCGTCGCCAGTTGTCCTTCATTCTTCGAAACCTGGTCGGTGCAAAGGTTATCGTGCCAGACGAGAAGCTGGAGGTTTGGGCACGTCAGGAGATCGACGCGCCAATGCCTGATCCGGATACCGCGAGGGATCCAAAGACGGGCGAAGCTACCGGAGGCACGCCACAACCGCCTAAGGTAGGTCTACCGAGGCAGTCGCAAGCTGCCAATATGAGAATTGGCCCCGGTAATGAGGGTCAGGACGAGTCTGGTACCTCAGGTACCAGGTAGGAGGATTACCAATGGCAAACGAAGTGGTCTACACCAAGGCCATTACGAACATGCTGAACGGTACACTTGACCTCGACACGGACGATATTCGTATCGCGCTGTGCGAGGGCACGCTGGCCGCGGGTGCCTACGATCCCGATGTCGACAACCTTACGGCGCTGTTCGCAGCGATGGCTGAGGCGTCGGGAACGGGCTACGCACGCAAGTCCAGCCTCACAGTGACCGTTCAGACCGACGATGCAAACGACCGTTCCGAGGTGCTCATCGCGGCTCAGACGTGGACAGGAGCTGACTGGGGCGACGCTACCGCCCTTGTTGTGTACGCTCACGTCGATGGGACGGACGGCAACGACTACCCGATCAGCTTCCATGATGCGGGGTTCCCAGTCACGACTAACGGTGGTGACCTAACGGTCAACTTCGCCGGCGGTGGCAACGACGAGGTTATCTACGCCAGCGGCTGATAGTCCGAAAGGGCCTCCTAGCGTTCTTGTCCGGATCCGCTAGGAGGCCTTCTAAAAAGGTGGCTTAGCCGTGTACGACATTGCCAAAGAAGAAATCCTGAACGGTGATCTCGACTGGGAGAACGATACCTTTGGGATGCTACTGCTGAAGTCCGCTGGTGTTGATGCTGTTTGGCCGAGAGCCGGGCTCAACCCGACGGTAGCGGCTGTCTTGGCTCAATCGGGTACGGAAGAGCAATCGGGAGGAACGTACGCTCGACAAACTCTTACCAACACCTTTATACGGAAAGCAACCGAGAGTGTAGGCGGCCGAGCGTGGGCTTCGTCTGATCCGGTCAAGTGGGAAGGGCTGACGTTCACGTCAGGGCTCACGCAGTACTTTCTTATTTACAAAGACGGGGCCACCGACGCTCTTCGGATTCCGGTAGTCATGAGCATTATCACTTCCTACACACCAGATGGGACTGACTTCGAAATATTCCCGTCAGGTTCGCACGGATGGTGGTCCTGGACATGACTATGTACGACGTAGCTCGGGAAGCGTTTATGAAAGGGGATATCGACTGGGTGAACGACACCATCGGCATTCTCCTATTCGGAACGCTCGATGCTGACCCACCCAAAGCACTGGCCTCGTTGAACAGTTCAGTCGAGGACGTGCTCAGTCACGGAACCACTGCTGAGGTGGCTGGAGGGAACTACGCTCGCAAGACACTTTCGAACAAGAGTGTCTTTGCTCAAACGTCTGGTAATGGCGGAGCTGTGTACTGTCGAAGCGATGGAGTGATCTGGACAGCACTTACTCACACGTCGGGATCGTTCAACCACTGGCTGATCTACGCAGATGCAGCCACCGATGCCCTACGAATACCGATTGCGAACGGGAGCATGTGGCCTTGGCCTGACGACCAGGGTTTGGACTTCTGGCTCACACCGCACGTCACTCACGGATGGATCAACTGGTCATGACTCACAACTACTGTGCTCTACCACTTTCACACGTCCACGGCTCACGGAAGCCGGTGTTTGTCGACCCGCTCCTGATGAAGCAGATGGAGCTGTACGTCCAGACCGAGATATGGTGCGAAGAGTGGGATGGACCAACTCGAGAAGGCTACCTCCGCGAAGTATGGGGCACAATTAAGCCGATCTGGTACCCTCCAGTTGGAGCTGCCGAAGGCTTTATTGTTGTGGTTGAACTGGAGATCGACGACGACATCTACGACTTCCTACTTGCGAACGCACCAGAGATCGCCGAACACCTCCTGTCAGGGGATTCGACACTAGACGACCTCGTATCGTTCTGGCGAACCAAAGCTACTACAGTCAAGCAGCACCTACTCGACGAGTACGGCATTGATATTCCTCGCGCCGAGATTTGGGACAGGTGCTTCCAGAGGTTCGCGGCAGACGGATCCGACACTAACTTCGAGGCGACAGCCAAGCTGTACTACCGCAAACTACTGCAGGCTGGGTTGCCTCCTGATTACTTCACACTCCCCGATTGGTTGCAAAGACAAGACCGGGAACCAGATGTGACGAACGTCCGATCGATCCTGGACGCACCTCTTGACTCCCGGAATCAGTTCTTGCTTAGGTCCGATTACCTCATCGAGCTGGCTGTCGCTGATAACGTAGACCGCCTTGCTACAGCGAACGGGATGTAAATATGGCTGCTGGCGAAGTCTTCTTCGTCCACCAGAACACAGCACGGTCGTCTGAGTCATTCACGACCGAGCACGATATGTCCGGTACGACGGACACGGCGACGGAGCAGGGTGACTGGTCGGGGCAGTGGTCCTCACCGGAGCTGACGACCCCGGCGGCTGGGCAGTTCCTGTTCGGCTATTCCGAGGAGCACAACACGACCGGCACGCAGCGGTCGGGCGCGGTCGGCCAGTTCTCGATTAA
>FUIF01015556.1_pt1 | contig 10061 bp, 14 predicted proteins | sample 1003461 | NCBI WGS metagenome assembly FUIF01 (sample SAMEA80401918, study PRJEB19352) | marine metagenome
GGGGGCGGATTCGACCACTGCCCGAAGTCGCTGACGTGGTGCGACGAGAGCATCGGGGCCGATGAAGAGGCCCGTGGCCTGACGCGCCTGCACCCGAAGCGCTGGCGCGCCTTCCGTGGCATCCCGCGCGAGTCCGCCGCGGTCCGGTTCTGAGGTGATGGGCCTTGCAGGTTCGCGAAGAGCACTGGCAGCACCTGGTGGGGCGCCGATTCGAGGACTGCGACTGCTGGGAGGTCCTCCGCGAGCTGTACCGATCGGCTGCAGGCGTCGAGATCCCGGGGCTCGGTAGGTGCAGCGACGGGTCGGACTCCGACTTCGAACAGCTCCGCGCGCTCGTCGCGGATAGGTTCGAGGAGACCGGCAGCGACGGCGACGCCGGGCTTGCGCCGCTCGACGTCGTCTTCGAGAGGCTTGGTGGACAGCGGCGGGCGCACGTCTCTGTCGTCGTGGACGTACCGACTCGCCGACTGATCACGAGCCACCGCAACTACGGGGTCTGCCTCGACTACTGCGCCCAGCTCCAGAACGTCCTCGCGGTGTACCGGCTGAAGGGAGAGGCGGATTGAAGGTCCTCGTTGCTCGTCACCCGAACGTGTTCGACCTGCAGCGCGACGGGCACGCAGTCGTCGAGACGGCCGACGGGCAAACCGCCGGCGAGCTCGCGAGCAGCCTGGGCGAGTACTCGGGCCTGTTCGTGAACCGTGCACGCGTCGAGCACGACTACGAACTCGAGGATGGAGACTGGGTCGACCTGGTCGAGCGCCCCGAGGGGCTCGAGCTCGGCACGGCGATCGCCTTCGCCCTGATCTCCGCCGCCATCAACGTCATCTTCGCGCTGCTCATCGGCCCGCCGAAGCCGCCGAAGGAGCGCGACGACGAGCAGTCGAGCGTTCACGGCTTCTCGGGCATCGCCGGCGACCGCGTCGAGGGCCTGCCCATCCCGATCGGCATCGGCGAGTTCCGCGTCGGCGGCCAGGTGATCAGCGAGTTCGTGCAGGTGGTTGGTCTTCCGCCGGTCGTCGACTACTACTTCCTGCTGTTCCTGGCCGACGGCGAGGGCGAGTCCATCGGCGGCGTGTCGACCGACACCCCCGCGGGTTCGCCGCTCGAGTCCGGTAACCCGGCGAGCCCCTCCCGGTTGGCCTGCAGGTGAACGGCAACGGCGCCGACAACTACGACGATGTCCAGTGCTGGGTGCGCACCGGCCGCGTCGAGCAGGACACCATTCCGGGCTTCGAGCGCGTCGAGCAGCAGCTCGCCGTCAACATCGAGCTCACCCAATCCGAAACCGAAGAGACCGACAACTCGCCGGTCGTCATCACGGACCCGCTCGGCAACGGCGACGACCCCATCTGGGACGAGCACGGGGCCGCATTCGACATCAACACGATCTCGGACGCGTTCCGCATCGTGCTCAACTTCCCGAGCGGTCTCTACGAGGCGACCAACACCGGGGCGCTGATCCCGTCGCGCGTCCAGGTGCAGGTGAGGTACATCGAGCTCGACGAGTTCGGCGTGCCCATCACCACCGGCGGAAACGCCGGCGACGGATACGCGCGCCTCGTCCCCGAGCCAATCATCGAGGCTGCGATCCAGGGCGGCTTCCAGTACCAGATCGAGAAGCAGTGCCTGGACCCGCAGCAGTACACCCCGCAGCTCCTGGGGCGATGCTTCAGCTCGGGCGGCGCCGCCGCGGACATGGCCAGGCTCGACATCAGCGCCGGCGTCAACTTCCCGGTCACGTGGACGGCTGGGTCGAACTTCGCGATCTTCACCGTGGAGGGCTGGGTCGCCCTGCCGCAGAACGCGCTCGCCGGCAGCACGTTCGTCTCCTGGTTCTCCTGGTACGACGGGGTCAACGACACGGGCTTCGAGATCTCCTTCGAGGAGCGCACGTACAACGCCGGCCAGACGACGACGGTCATGGTGCCGGTGGTGCGCATCGGCGACGGCTCAGCGATTTCGACCTTCTGGGAGAACCAGGACCAGAACACCCTGCTGCCGACGTTCACGATCGTCGAGACGGACGCGACGCAGCCGACGTACTTCCACGTCCTGCTGACATACGGCGCGCAGCTCGAGGACGGCAACACGGTGGAGCTGTACATCAACGGCCAGCTCCTCTTCCGCCGGACGCAGACGCGCGACGTGGAGATCCCGGCGGCTTCGATCGACTGGCAGCTCCACAGCCGCCTCGGGACGGACGCGGGATCGGTCGCGGCGCGCACCGACGAGCTCGTGGTCTGGAATCGCTACATGACCCAGCAGGAGGCGCAGCAGCGGTACAACAACGGCGCGGGCCAGTACGGGGACGGCAGCGAGGTCGCGATGGTCGCGGGCTACCACTTCGAGACCCAGGGCGGCGGACCCACGACGACGCCGGACTACAGCGGCAGCGGGAACGACATGCTGGTCGAGGGCTCCTCGGCCGCCGGCGTCTTCAACGGCCACGTGTTCCTGCCCCCCTCGGCCCCTGTGAAGCGGAGCCGGTGGCGCGTCGAGGTCCTTCGCGTCAACCTGGACTCGACCAGTGCGCGCGTCGCTGACCAGTGCGACTACCAGGCGCTCGTCGCCATCCTGTCCGAGGAGTTCTCCTACCCGGGCGGGTTCCTTCTCGGTGGCCGGATCCGCGCGAGTGAGCAGCTCGGCGGCGGCGAGCCGAACATCACGACCCTGATACGCCACCGCAAGGCGCTCCGATGGGACGGCGAGTCGGAGACCTCGCCCTTCTTCATCGAAGAGTGGACGCGCAACCCGGCCTGGAACTTCGTGATGCTGCTGCTCGACAAGGAGGTCGGCCTGGGCAACGACTTCACGCCGTCGCAGCTCGTGCTGTCCACCTTCAAAGGGTTCGCGGACTTCTGCGACGTCGTCATCTACGACGGCCGCCATCGACTCTTGTCGGCCGACTCGGAGGTCACGGACGCCCGGTACTTCCAGTCGACGCAAGACGACGACGGCAACACGCGGGGCTCGATCGAGTTCTATCTCAGCACCGCGGTTCCGCCCGGTCACTGGATCGCGGGACACTACATCCGCGTGCAGGGATTCCCGACGCCCGGCGATGACCCGGCGGTGCAGATCGACATCAACAACGGTGCCACGGGCGGATACGAGATCCGGCGCACGTACCAGCTCGCAGACCTCCGCTGGATCGTTGAGGTGTTCTGGGACCGGCTGACGGAGGGGAACCCCTGGACGGACTCGCAGCGGATCGAGACGCTGATCAACCCGGACACTCTCGAGGGTGACTACGAGGTCATCCTCGAAGGCGGAGAGCCCCGCATGGAGCTCGACGACTACCTCGATACGGAGCGCTTTGCCTTCGAGACGCTGCAGGACCTCGCGGGTAGTTGTCGGGCGTCGCTGGTCAAGCTGGCCGGCAAGGTCAAGATCGTCTGGGAAGCCGAGCGATCGCGCGTCGGCATCCTGACCCGTCGCGACATCGTGCCGGGCACCTTCTCGATCGACTACGGGGGCAAGAAGAACCGCTTCAACGCGGTGACCGTTGGGTTCCGCGACCGCGCAAAGCACTACGAGCGCGACTCGGTCGGTCCGATCGAGCACAGCTCGCTGGCGGACCCCTCCTCGACCGACGACTTCCGGCACGAGTCCTTCTACCTGCGCGGGGCCACGCGCCGCAGCCAGGTGACCAGGCACGCCAACTTCCTGCTGGAGACGAACCACCGCATCAAGCGGAGCGGGGGCATGCTCCTCGAGAAGCGCTCGCTCCCGTTCCAGGTTGGGGATCGCGTCCAGCTCGCGATGGACCTGCTGCCGCGCGGTACCAGCGGAGCCCTGCAGGCGGACTCGGCCAACGACGACGAGGTCGTCATCGACAGCACCGTCGTGCTCGCGTCCGGCGAGACATACCGGGTCGCCCTTCAGGACCCGAACGATGGGGCCTACGTGACCCGGGACGTTACCAGCCTGGCCGGCACCTACGTCCCTGGCGACACGATCGCTGTTGCGTCGGACTTCCCGTTCACGCCGAAGAAGCGAAGCGCGTACATCATCTGCCGCGTCGGCGACGAGCTCGACGTCGTCATCGGCAGGACCTCGCTCGAGGAGGGCATCCGGATCGCGGTCGAGTGGGTCGAGTACAACGAGGCCGTCTACGACGTCGACACCATCTCCGAGCCCCAGACGCTGGAGGCGTCGATCGCGGACGAGCCGCAGCGGCGCGGCGCGCTGACCGTCCCGGAGAACGTGAAGGACCTCGCGGCCACCATCGAGGTCGGGCCGGGCGGCCCTGTGCTACACGCGAGCTGGAACGTACCGTCGAGCTCGGCCGCGCACGTCGCCGAGCAGCGCATCTTCGCGACCGTCGAGGGCGGCGCTCCGCGGCGCGTCGCAACGTGCGACGGGCCCGCCAACAGCGTCTCTGTGCCGATGCCCGCGCTCGAAGACGGCCAGACCGTGCGTGTCTGGGTGCAGCCGGTGAGCTCGGTCGGGGCGCGTAGGCGGACGACGCGCATCTCGTCGACGTCGGTCGTCTTCCAGCGCGTATGGTCCGCTCCCGAGCCAGTGACGGGGCTTTCGGCCGACTTCGTGGAAGACCAGGTGGTCTACTCCTGGGACCTGCCCACTGGTGGCGAGGGCCTCGTGGTCGAAGCGCGCCGCGGCGGCTGGCTGCTCGCTCCCGTGGTGTTCGAGTCCTCCCCCGGGGCCAGTCGGGTCGGCCCCATGCGGGATTGGGCTGCGGGCGACCTGGTGGTGCGCACGCGCGACGCGCGTGGCAGGTACTCCAGCCAGGCGACGCTGACGGTCGCGCCCGACGTCGAGAAGGTCACCGCGGCGGTAGAGCTGTCCTACCAGACGCAGGCGTGGGAGGACTTCGGGGACGGGTGGACCCTCGACACGCCCGGGGGCAACCCCAACACGACGCTCACTGACCTGCAGCGCAACGCGGACGGCGAGCTCGAGTTCGCTGGCTCCGCTCTGACGGCGACGTTCGAGACGGTCGACGCCGTCGACGCCCGCACGAAGCCGAACGGCCTCACCGCGCGCGAGCTGTACGTGTCTGCGGCAGTCGCCGCGCTGCAGGTGCACCCCCTGAAGCCCGAGGACATGAACTTCCCGGCGGGTGACCCTCGCGCGAGTCAGCTCACGCCGGAGGGGTGGGCCGACCGGAGCGAGTGCACACTCAAGCTCGAGTTCCGATACTCGACCAACGGGCTCGCTTCGGGGTGGTCTTCGTGGCGGGAGTTCCGTCCACTCTTGCTTCGTGCGGTCGGGCTGCAGTGGCGCATCACGGTCACGCGGCCGTCGACCGACTACCAAATTCGGCTCCTCGGGTTCTCGACCGAGTCCGCCTCGCGGAAGGCCGGGTTCTTCGACGTGCCTGACGAGCAAGGCTACCTCTGGACGGAGACCTTCCTGTGACAGCACAGAACATCGAGCGGCGATTCCTGGCCGGCTCCTCAGCCGGCGACCCGATCCACATCAACTCGACGGACAAGGACAACCCGGATCGGATCCACATCACGACCAACGACAACCCGGCGTCCTTCTTGGACGCGGTCTTCCTCGAGCTGCACAACTCGGGCACCACGCGGCGGACCGTTCACGTGCAGTGGAACCCGCCGGGGACCGACGCGACGTCGCTGGCGCGCGCGACGCTTACCTTCACCGTCGAGGGGCAGAGCTCGCTGCTCGTTTCCAACGGGCTGTCGGTCGGCATGAACCTCGTCAACTCGAGCGATGCGCGGTCGGGCATCACCGCCTACGCGGAGTCCAGTACGCCCGATGACGAGATCAAAGCCATCGGCTACGTGAACCGCATCGAGCAGACGGGGACCTGATCGGTGCCTTCCACCCGAGGACATGACGGCGACCCGCTGTATCGGAGGCTGCTCTCCGATCTGTCGGACCCGTACTCCGTTGCGTCCTCGGGCGGAAGCGGCGACGCCTCGAAGCTCTTACGCACCGACTCTCGGGGCTTCTTGGGGCAGACCTTGCTCGGCCCGCGGTCGGCGGGCGGCAACCCCATGCGCGCAAAGGCGGATTGGGGCATCGCGCCGCTCTGTATGTCCACCGCCCAGACGGTCACGAACGCGGGTGTCGGCGCCGGAAACATCGTCTACTACCCGATCCTCGTACCGAACGCCGAGACGACAGTGCAGCTAACTGCCGACGTCACGCTGGCGCAGAGCGGCGCGCTCATGAAGGCGGGGATCTACGACCTCGACGAGTCCACCCTCGAGCCGGGATCCCTTCTCGGGCAGGCCGCCGAGATGGCTCTCTCTTCGACCGGGAAGGTCTCGGGGGCCCTCGCCATCGCGCTGGACCCCGGCATCCACTTCGTCGGACTCAACGCGAACGACGGGACCGTCGACGTGACGGGCGTCGACAAGGACTACGCGGCGCCCGTTCTGGGGACGAGGAACGCCTCGTCGTTCGCCTCGGTGATCACCGTCCTTGTCGAGACAGGGTCCTACGGCGACCTTCCCGCGACCGCGTCCCCGAACGTGAACGCAGCGGCGGACGTTCCTATCGTTCTTGTGGAGTTCTGACATGGCCGACGTCGATCCGATCAGCATCCCGAGCCTCACCAACAGCCAGTCGAACGAGTGGGCCGAGCTCGCGAAGAACGCCAAACGCAACGGCGCGGCGCGCGTGGTGGAGGTCACGGCCGACGACACCATCGACTCATGGGACTCCGACCCGACGACGTCGACGTCGCTCGGCGAGCACTTTCGAATGGACTGCTCGGGGGGCAATCGCGCGCTGACGCTGCCGCCATCCTCCACGGACGCCGGGCGGATCATCACCGTCATCCGAGTCACGGCCGCGGGCAACTCATGCTCGCTGCCGACGCAGGGCGGCGACGTCGTGAACGGGACGGTCTCGCTGGTCAACCAGTGGGACAAGGTGCGGCTCGTCGGGGTGACCGGCGGCTGGGACGTCATCGGATAGGAGCGGCCGTGGCCAGTAGCACTGAAAGAGAACAGGACCCCGGCGCGCGGCTCATCTTCAAGATCGCCGTCACGCTCACGTCCGTCTGTGTTTCGCTCGCCGGGCTGGCCTTCGCCGCCCATACGCAGTGGATCCTCCCGAACTCGATCGCGGCCGCCGAGAAGCGCATGCGCCCGATCATCCGTGAGGAGGTGGAGCAGGCGACGGCGAAGGTCCTGCTTGAGGCGGAGCGCACCGCTCGCGCCCACCTGGACGCGCATACGCAGAAGCCTCACCCGGACGCCTTGAGTCGGGCGGACCTCCGCGATATCAATGCTCGAATCGACTCGAGGGCAACGCGGGAGGCTCTAGAGCTCCTGGAGAAGCGACTCGAGAGCCTTGAGCTGCTGGAGAAGCGGCTCGAAGAGCGTGAGGCGAACCTCGAGCGCAGGGTGGACCGCCTCGAGAGAGCGGGCGACTGACACCTTCCCTTCACAACGCGACTTGCAACGATTCCTCGGGGTCTGGATCCCCGTTGCTATCCTCCTGGTGGTGACGGCGTCCGCCGCGCTGAACTGGCGCGTCTGGTCGCAAGTCGAACGTCTCAGCGTTTCCCAACCGGGGGTGAGCTTCCCCGAGGAGTTGAAAGTGGAATCCACATCCAGTGGCCAGCTCGAGATCGTGTCCCAAGACAAGGGCCCGCCCGACATCGAAGAGCAGGTGACGTGCGACAGCGGCCGCACCTTCATCGTTCGCACCTGGTGCGGCTGCGACGACGACGGCAACCCCATCACCGAGACGCTCGAGGAGTGCGCCAAGCGGCACAACAAGCGCGTCGAGACCATCAAGGGTGTGCTGTGCCCCGGTGGCTGATCGCCGCGGCGTGCGCGCTGCTACCGTCCTGCCTGGGCGTGACGCCTGAAGGGCAGCCGATCAGTCTGATCGCCGCGACGGTCCAGGTGGGCGATCCGCCCGCTGCTGGCATGTGGGTGGACGGCATCGTCCTCGTGGCCTGGGGGCAGGACACGACGCTCGACATCTACTCGAAGGCGCCAGAGATCTGGCAGGTGCCGGAGTCCTGGCCGTCCGACATCCGGCTCGACGGGAAGGTCTTCTGCGGCCGCGCTCTCCCCGAAGCCGAGTACGTCGTTGTCGATTGGGGCGCCCCGCTGCCGGCGTGGGCTTCGGGTGCCCCCATCTACGTCCAGCCCGACTGAGTTCGCCGGCGTCGGTGGCCCTGGTGTTCGGCCTAGCTGCCGGCGCCTCCCGCGGGGCTGCCGGCGCCGGCCTCTCTCGCCAGCGCCCAGAGCGCGTGCATGCATCTGTTCTTCGTGAACTCGCCCTGGCGCGGTCCCGGGTCGGCCAGCGTGACGCCGCCAACCGCCGAGCAGCACGCGTAGATGGTCTCGAGCCGCACCGCCTCATCGCCCATCGTCATCGGGCCGCGCTGGGCCCGGAACAGGATGCTGCAGGTCCCGTCGGGGCCATCCAGCACCTGCACGTCTGCAGTCCTGCTCTGAACGCCCGCCTCCGCCAGGACCTCGTGCACATCCCCGCTGTTCGAACGGAGCCACGACACCACGTCCTTTCTCTCGATCGCCATCTCTCTCGCCTTTGATGCTAGGGGGTTCGCCGCGGGCACTGAATCAGCCACGCGGGCATGAACGGCCGCCACGGCCCTGTGCCGTGCAGCTTGTACTCCTGCCACGCCCGGCCAGTCCAACCCCGGATCATGGTGTGGCACTTGGGGCAGTAGACGGCGTGCATGCTGTGCATGTACAGGATCTCGGTCAGCGGCACGCGGCAGCAGGTCGACAGCATCGCTGTCTTGCGCGCGCGGTACTCGGCGGCGCACATCATGACGCCGGCCTGTCCTCGCGCCGGATCAGTCCTGTCCGCCACTGCGTTCGGCACGTGTCCGCGATGAAGGCTGCGTCGGCGATGTCCCAGTCGGCCTTCTTGCTGATCGGCAGGTCTGGCCAGCGCTCGAGCGCCCGGTCGACGATCCACTTCTTGCGCGCGTCGCGCTCCATCCGGGGCGGCACGCCGATGCCCTTCATCCACCGCTGAGGCGCAACGACCGCGGTGCGGACGCCGGCCAGCTCCAAGACCGTGTCCCAGCAGGCGATCCCGTAGCCGACTGCGCATGCCGTCTTCGGAGTGTCGAAGCGCATCCCCCAGACGTTCTCGAGCATGCAGCAGGCGATCCCCGCAGCGGCCATTGCTTCAGCGATCCGGTGCATGGCACGCACGTCGTAGCTGCGCGTGCCTTTGAGCAGCGGTGTCCTCCCCGCCTCGACGACGGCGCCGCGCACGTCCACCACCACCACCGCGCCTGTCTTGCCGGGGTCGATCCCAGCGAACCGCTCCGTCATCGCCTGGTACCATCCTGTCGTGCCTGGGCGTACTCCGCCCGGAGCAGAGAAGGGGGCGGGCGGCAGGGCCTCAGATCCTGCCGCCCGCTTTCAGAAACAGCATGAACGCGAGCCGCATTCCAGAGCTCGCGCCATTCACACCCGCTCGAGGTAGTTGCTCCCGCACCGGGGGCAGATCGACGTCGGCCCGTCAGGGTGTCCGGTCCATCCGCACGAGCCGCCGCGGCACGCGTATCGCGAGGACACGCTGCGCCGTCGCCACGCCTCGTCGTCGAATGCCCAGCGCCGTCGTAGCCACGCCACAAACCATTGGCCCAGGGTCAAGATGACGATGGCGAAGCACAGGACGACCAGGTACTTGAGCAGCGCGCGGTCGAGCGCCTCGAAAATGGGTTCGTACTCGTTCACCGGGCCCTCCGTAGCTGTCCGTTGACGCGCCGCGCGCGCCGCTTCCGTTGGTGGAGCTCGTTGCGGTGCTCGCAGCGCCGGTAGTACCGGATGGCCCCGGCGACCTTGCTGTCCTCGAAGTCGCTGCGAAACGCCTGTGCGACCCCCCCCGCGATGCGCGCGCCCAACACGCGCAGGCCATCGAGCGCCCGCCGCATCGCCGGCTGAAAGCCTGCCAGGCCGGCCCTGCTCTCGAGAGCGCTCCGGACCTGCTCGAGGGTGGTCATGAAACCAGCCTCTTAGCGCAGTCCCAGCAGATGTCGCTCTTGGTGTCGGGGTGAATGAGCTTCATCTGCTCTCGCGCCTTCGTCCGCAGGCAGTTCGTGCACGTCCAGTCTCCCG
>FUIF01021972.1_pt1 | contig 10060 bp, 16 predicted proteins | sample 1003461 | NCBI WGS metagenome assembly FUIF01 (sample SAMEA80401918, study PRJEB19352) | marine metagenome
TCTGTATAACAGGGGGGTGGGGTGCGAGCCAGACGGGTACAGAAAAAAGGGGGTGGGGGTAAGTTATTGATTTACATAGAGTTGTTAAGAAGAACTGTGAAAAGTTGTGATATAATGAGCGTATTATTATGCATATACAGGCATGGCACCTACTCACGTCAAGCGGGGGGTGGGATGGGGGTGGGGTAATAAGGGTAGGGAAGGGGACAATTTGGGGGTAACTTGACAATGTCCAGTATATGTGTTATAATGGAAGTGCGGGACTTCCGCGTAACCTTAAAAGGAGAACGCAGTTTAGTCTAGACTAAACTGATACGAAGCTTATGAATAAATTCACAACTGAAATGATTAAAGTAATATTAGAAACGTATGAGAACGGAACGATGGCACTAGCCGAAGTAATGAAAACGCTAGTCGATCGTTATGGGGAGAACGCAGTCAACACAACCAAGAACGGCGGGCTTAGCTGTAACGCATTCAGAGAGAACGCAAAGCTAGAAACAAAGCAGAAAGCGGCGGATAAATGCGGGCTGTCACTTGAGAAGGCGGAGGAGTTAGCCGCGATTATCCAAGCGGTAAACACAAAGTATGCTTCATGCTGGCAAGCTTATCAGAACGCCTACTTCGGTAAGACTCTCAAAAAACCTGAGCCGGTCGAACCGAGAGAGCAAACCCCAGAAGAAAAGCGAGTGGTTCAACTCAAAGAGGAGCGCCGTGTTCTGACTGAGGACAAACAAGAAATCGGCGGTCAATTGAGAATTGCTAAAGCGGAGCTAGCCTTGGCTAAAGCGAACCACGACAAATCCGCTGAAACCGAAGCGCAAGCTAAAGTCGATATTCTGGATGACAGCCGATCCGATCTCGTGGAGCAACTCGCGGAACGCAAAGAAGAAATCGACACGTTATCCCGCGACAAGCGAGCCGAGCCATTGCGCATAGCCTTGTTAACCGCGATCGAGCGAATCGAGAAAAGTAAGCTTATCGACGAGCCAAGAAAAATGACTGTCGCGGATTTACTCCGAGCCCTTTAACCTTCACGCGCCCTTCGGGGCGCATCTACTACCCAACCGCCTTCGGGCGGTTTTTTTTCGCCTCGAGTTTCTACTCCCCTCCCCCCTTCCTCCCCCCCTTCTGACAAACTCACCCACCCTAACTACTCTACTTATATATCATCTCAATCGTGAGATGATAGTAGTTCCTACGATAGTAGCTCACGAGCTATCTACCTATTGTTACGTTTATGTAAGTGTTTGTCTAAGGTGTAACATTAGCTAAGCTAAGTAAACCTATGATATGTATAACAATGCTTGTATTGTTACAATGTTACGTTCTAAAAGTAACGTATGGAGATACTAGATAGCGTGAGCTTGTAACAAAGCAGAAGACCTACCAGCGTTACAAAGTTCAAGAGTCCTATATATATATATTATTTTATGTAACATTATAACAATACAGGTAACTTTTTAACACAGCCCAGTATTTACGGGCGTTTCTATTGTTACGTTTATTGTTACAAACTTGTTTTACAAATATAACAAAGCCCCATTTTTGTAACATTGCAAACTGTTAATGTTTACCCCAGCGCACAAAATTTAATTTTTTATCTGAAGCGTTACCACTTGACATTGTATAGTAGCCGTGGTATAATGGTCTTTGTTTTGTGGGAATTCGTCTCACTTTCAGGCATCAGTTTAGTCCAGACTAAACTGGTAAAGTTTTATTCATGGAGCTAACAGTATGACAAACCTATGTATCTATTGCGATGCCCCCTTCCCCACTGCTAGAGCAGACCTAGGCTACCAATCCTGCTTGCAATGCGGAGAGGCAGTAGCTAGACAACACAAGCACACCGTTATCCCCCTGCATAAACAAGGCTACATGGCGTTCACTGGCAGTGATGCTTTGGATGTCGTGAAGCAAATCAATCCCAAGCGGCATGATGGGTTGAACATAACAATCACAACGATAATACCCAAACCAGTTTAGTCCAGACTAAACTGCAACCTACGGAGGAAGACTAATGAAAGACTTTAAAGAGGCACAACGAAAGTTCAACAAAATGCGGAGCGAAACAATACCTTACGTTGGCAATTCAAGATTGCGTAGTATTGGAGCGAACGTGGAGCAAGATCCGCGCAAGCGCAACACACATGATCCACATGATATGTACCGATGGGTGCACACACCTTGGTGGGTAAAGCCACTACTAGCTGTTGGTGTTGGTGTTGCCGGTATCGCAGTTGTTACGTTTGTGTGGATGGTAACCGTAATTATATTTCTATAGGGGGAACGACGATGAGTGAAGAAATGCGATTAACTATTGAAGAGATAGCAAGAGTAGGTCTGGTGGTAGCATCTGATGCAATTGCTGAGGTATTAGATATGAACGAGGACGAGCTACTAATTATAGGTGCGTACTTAGCAGATAAATTAGAGCAGGAGAAACGATGATGGCTAACTTTATCGACGATATGGTAGCTCTACGTATCAAACGTAATGACAAACTAGCAGAGGAGGCTAACCGCAAGAGAGAACTACGTGACGAATTAGAAAAGCACGACCCTAAACATCTCGAGCAATGGCTTGAGATTCAATCAAACGACAAGGAGAAATAGTATGGGACATTATGTAAAGACAGATAGTTTACCGGCATTGCGTAATTACGAACAGGCTGAGAGACATTGGCGTGGGGTTGTACCCATCCGAGGTAACGGTAGAAACGCAGGCAAAAGACCATTGGGTGACAGACGGCTAACCCATATGACTATACGCAAAGGTAAGACCCACCAGTCAGGTCAAGAGGTGGACGTTATACGATGCAGGTTGTATGCGACAGACTGTGTGAACTTCTACTCAGATGGAACAGTTAGACTTTCCGCAGAAGAGTATATGACACTAAGCACCAGAGCGTTTATTAACACAATCATCCAATCTTTTGGTGGTGTAGTCGAAGCCCCTAAAGGATTATACAACAGCGGTGTGTCTATATATGACCTGCCCAGTAGGAGAGCAGGTGTGTATTCAACCTTTGACCAGAACTACCAGACTAGAGGAGGTATGTCTGACAAGATAACCAGTAAACACTTATGGGAAAGCAGTATAGTGCTAGGTAAAGACAGGCTACCCATAACACCTGAGAGGGCGACTGTCCATAGAATTAACCGCAAGGCTATGAATGAGGTACGCAGACTCAACGAACCCTTCTTGAAGTACGCAAAAGCTATGGTGAAGGTGGCTTATCCTGCGGATACTCAGGTAAGCGGTTACGAATACAACAGCAAGATAATAGACAAGCACGTAAGGGAGCATACCGACGGTCACCGCTCTAGATATAACATAAACAGGAGTTCGTTCCCCGACCCAGACACAGTGTCTACCTTCTGCAACATAATGCGGAGTGACGTTATCGAGGACTGGGCAGACATGCTAGACATCTGCGCTACTTTGACGATGTCTAAGGCGTGGTCCACTGTGCACAGGGAGGCTATGTTTCACTACAACCCCAAACATATACACCAAGCGATAGATGATATTTTGAAGCGAGGGTATTCCAATGCCATCCTCAGCGAGGTCGTACTACCAGTGGGTGAAGTTAAGCCCAACCCTAACCAGAAGTATTTGAATATACCTCTGCCACAGCAGCATACAGTTTAGTCCAGACTAAACTGCAACACATAAATTAAACTTAACGGAGCACAGTATGGAAAATGTAAAACTAGAAGATCGTATCACAGTAAATTTGGTGGAAGCACCGGCAATGCTAGCGTGTAACCCCAATAACAAATTCTATCTGGCAGGCGAGCCGGGCGTTGGTAAGACAAGCATTGTGGCAGAGCTGTCACGTAGGACTGGTTACCCATATGCAATCATTGATGTACCCAACATGGGCATAGGCGATGGTGCTATACCGATACCTGACATGCAGAGCAAGACGCTACAGTATTACCCCAACGCAAGATTCAGACTGCACGAGGGTAAGCCGGTCATCATATGCCTTGATGAGTTCACCAAAGGTTCTGATGAGGTGAAGAATACATTGCACCCACTGTTGGAAGTCAAAGACCCCCGACTGGGTGACCTACCATTACCCGAAGGTAGCATTGTGTTCATGACAGGTAACCTCGAAAGCGATAACGTTGGCGACAGTCTCAAAGCCCACAGTAAAATGCGTGTCTCGTTTGTTGAGATATGTAAACCAGACAGTGACGAGTGGTTGGTGTGGGCGGCTGACAACGACATCGAACCCATCATCATGGCATGGGTGAGTAGAAACTCTGACTGCTTGGCTTCTTACCGAGATAGCGGACAGAAAAACAACCCCTATATTTTTGACCCTGACGTTGTGGGACAGGGTTCAGTGGTAACGCCAAGGACATTGGAGCTTGCAAGTAACTTGGTCAAGACGCGCCATGGCTACTCAGCCAATGCGTTGAAGGCGGCTCTGGTTGGTACCGTCGGTGCATCAGCGGCTAATTCAATCACGCATTTCATACAGCATCATGAGTCTATGACTCCTTGGAGCGAGATCAAAGCTAACCCAACGACAGCCCCACTACCCCCGAATGCAGGGGCTTGTGCAGTACTGACGTTCAGTGCACTGGATCATATCAAGGACAAGGAAGATTTGGATTCGTTCATGACGTACATAAGCAGGGACGATGCAGACTACGATACCGAGGAGTTTCAAGTGATCTTTGGTGTGAGTCTAGCCGGCCCTAACTCTACTGATGCCAAGCGCAGGCTAGCCTTTACCTCACGAGCGTTCGCAGAGTGGGCTGACCGTAACCAAGACTTACTATAGGAGAACCGTATGGAACTAACAGACGATCAAAAGCTACGTAGGTTTAAACGTAAACGCATTGAGATTATGAGGAGCGATAAGTTCGTTGAGCTTGGGCCCATCATGATGACAGGCACACGAGAGTTCACAAGGGATGTACCTACTGCCTGTACGAACGGTAGGGACGAGAAGTACAACCCTGACTTTGTCTTTCAGTGGGGGGATAAAGGCGCAGGGTTCATTACCCTGCATGAGAATTGGCACAAAGCCGGTAGGCATCTTGAGATATACGAGAAACTACATAGGTTGTGCGCCAGTACTGCGAACCAAGCCTGTGACTATTGGATTAACCAGACCATAGTAGCATCGGACCCACAGGAAACTATTGTCGCTATGCCCAAAGACCCCGAAGGCAATCCGGTAGGTCTTATTGACGGCAGGTTCAAGGGTATGGCGATCAAACAAATCTTTGACATTATCTATGCCGAGAAAGATAAGGACGATGATGGCGATGATGGCGATGGGGGTGGTGGCTCTGGTGGTCTGGACGACCATGACTGGGAAGGTGCTAAAGGTATGTCCAGCGAGGAGAAAGAAGCACTCAAGGCAGAGGTCAACTCCGCTATACGCCAAGGTATTATGGCTGCAAAGAAAGCAGGCAAGGGCAAAGGTGAGGGTGCGCTAGCACTTGGTGGGCTGCTTGCACCCAAGATCGACTGGGTCGAGCAGATGAAACACTGGCTACGAGCAACATGTAGTAAGCCCATCAATGCTTCTTACGATCGCATCGACCGTAGGTTCTGGGTAACCACTGGTCTGGTGATGCCCATTATGAAGGGACAGTGCATCAAAGAACTGGTCGTTGCCCCCGATGTGTCTGGGTCCATGTTCTTCGATGATTCCTTTGAGGTGTGTATGTCAGAGGTAGAGGGTATGGCTACACAGCTAGAGATAGCCAAGATACACCTGATGTACTGGGATGGGGATGTGTGTGCACACGAGGAGTATACAAGCAGTACCTTTAAGAACTGGCGCACTCTGACTAAACCTCATGGTGGAGGAGGTACAGACCCAAGCTGTGTTGCTGACTACTTACGTGAGAAGCAGATCAAACCCGATGCCACTGTTGTACTGACAGATGGTGAAGTGATGGGTTGGGGTAAGTGGGACTGCCCTGTGCTGTGGGGCATACACAACCCACACAGTAAGATAACCGCCCCGGTGGGCAAAACAATTCAACTGGAGAGAAGAGTATGAAGTTTATATTGGAGGTAACTGACAAACACTATGTGGTGTCAACAGAGCAACTGCAGGCTGTCTATGACATTCTGGATGACTGTGAAAGATACCAGAAGAAATGGTCTCGCGCCGAAAATGGTGGAGAGTCATTCTATACGCACCATGTGTACGAGTGTGATGCAGAGGACACAGTACGAGATACTAAAACAATGTCGAGTGCTATGTACGCTGTATGTAAGCTAGCAGGTAGACCCGAAAAGTAACCGTAAGACCCATGCAGTTTAGTTTGGACTAAACTGAAACTTAACCTTTAAGGAGAAACAGTATGAGTATTTCAAGTAGCGCAATGTTAGTAAGGCTTAGCATATCCACATGGACAGCTAAGAAGATAGACAAGAAGCAGACAGACGATCTGACTGTGAGAGCACGAGCAGACAAGAAGGCAGGCAAGGTTATCAAAGACCTTATGGTAGGTTCTAACTACGTAAGCGAACTAACTAAGTATGCCAACAAAAGTCGCAATGAGTATTCGGTTCGCACTCTGCCTTGGGATGATATGGGTGACAGGTTGATCTCTACTAGCCTATACCTTCCTTTCAAGACTGACTTTAGTGAGAAGAACGGTAAGCTTAGCAGTGAGTTCTATAGGCGCAGAGATTACATCTGTGAGCACTATGACCGGCTCAAGCAGATTTCAGCCAACTACCTAGGCGATATGGCTGAAGAAGCAGACTACCCAGATGTAAACGATGTCTATGCTAAGTACTCTTGGGAGTTGAAGACTAAACTGGTTCCTCTGACTGGTCACCCATACGTAGACTTACCTGCCCAAGACTTAGATGACTTGAGGGAAGAGCTAGAGCAAGAGAGTCGAGACAAGGTTCAGAACGCAATGAACACTGCTTGGGATAGGTTGCACACTACGCTCACTAACATGAGTTCTAAGTTGACCGAGAATGAAGACGATACCCCTAAGAGATTCTACGATAGCTTTGTTAGTAATCCGAAAGAGCTATGTGACTTCCTTGGGCATCTCAATGTAACCAATGACCCAGAGTTGGATAGAGCTAAGGTTATGCTACAACGAACTATGGAAGGTGCGGACATCGAGGTGATTAAAGACTCACCGGCTATCCGTGAAAACATGAAGTCTAAGGTTGACTCTATCCTTGACCAATTTAACTGGTAGCCCACAAACAATAAGGAGAACGATGATGAGTGAAGAAAAATACGAAATAAGAGAACGATCCATGAGTTGCCAAGGCAGTAGTTTTTCCCTTGACCCCGACAGGGCTGAAGAGATTAAGGAGGACATCAAGGAGTATATAGAAGACCTAATAAATGACATAAAACTTTCAGGCGTTGACCCTAGAAAATGTGATGTCAGCTTCGAGGATGTAACGGTGACTTATCTTGAGAAAGTGGAAGTGTTAGAAGAAGATGAGTTAAGGAGACGTAGGCAAGATGCACTCATCCACTGGATGGATGTTTTTCACGATAAAGGTATAGCTTTTGGTGCAGGTGACGGCGCTCCAGAAGATGAACAGGCTATGTACATATATGAGGTCTTGAATAACACCTTTGAAGAGATGCAGTCACCACGTACCCTAGAAATTGCAAGTCGTATTGTGGAGGAGAACGATGATGAGTGAAGTAAAAAGACGAAGAGGTAGACCACGTTTGTTTAGTGACGAGGAGCGGGAAGTTAGAAAGAGAGCTTCCCAGAAAAAAACCGCTGTTAATTTTAGAAACGTAACTATAAACAAAGAAGCCGCAAACCTAGTGTGGGACTCCGTGGTTGTTATGTCTGCCAAGATAGGAGTTAAGTTAACTAATAGCCAAGTTATCATCATACTCCTAAACGATTGGCTTGCAGAAAATGACCCGACAGGGGAACTCAGAAAAGATAAGCGGTACGTATACGACAGAGAAAGGATAACGAGTGATGAATGATGATTGGGATTACAACACATGGAGAACGGCAGATTTAAAAAGTTTGCTAGCGGAGGTAAAAGGTATTCTTGAAGAGCGGGAGAACGACAGGAAAAAAGAAGCACCCCTTGCTCGAACATATAAAGATGATATTGCCGACCACTACGCGCAGACGTTACGCGAATCGAAGCGGATGGAAATGGAACTTAAAATTTTTGGGTCAATAGAGGAGAACAAGTGATGAATAGAGATAAAGACCCAGTGATGGTAGACCTTAACCGTTATCTTATGACACAGGAAGATGACTATGTAGACCCCCTCGAAGCTGAGATACAATACCAAGAGTATCTTGCAGATCAGGATGAGGGGGAAATAAGAGAATAGTAACCCAACCGAAACAGTTTAGTTTAGACTAAACTCCTACCCCTTTTAGCCTCGCCTTGTGCGGGGCTTTTTTTTGTCCCCAACAAAAGGGTTGACACTGTAAACCTTTCCCCCTATACTACCTGAATGGCAAAAACTCCTGAAAAGAAAGTCAAAGACAAAGTAGTTAAGATACTGAAAGCTAACGGTATTTACTATTTCTTCCCTGCTTCGTTTGGTATGGGGCGCAGTGGTGTACCCGATGTCGTTTGTTGTTTTGGCGGTAAGTTTTTAGCGGTCGAATGTAAAGCCGGTAAAGGCAAGACCACGCCCTTGCAAGATTTAGAGATCGAGGCTATCCGCAAAGCCGGTGGTACTGCTATCGTTATCAACGAAAACAATATGAATGAACTTGAAGATATAATTGATGGGCAGACTTGAGATGGACTGGGCAGTATGAAAATTTTAACAATAGACTTTGAGACTTATTACGATAGAGCTTACAGTTTATCCAAGCTTACAACTGAACAGTATATCAGAGACCCACAGTTTGAAGTCATCGGTGTAGCCGTACACGTTGATGATAGTAGTGCTAGTTCTAGCACTTGGTTCTCTGGGAACCACGAAGATACAAAACAATTTTTAAATAAGTTTGATTGGAAAAACTCACTCACCGTTGCCCACAACGCTATGTTCGATATGGCTATTATGAACTGGCGGTTTGATATAAAACCTAGTCGGATAGCCGATACACTATCTATGGCTAGGGCAATACATGGAACCCAAGTTGGAGGTAGTTTAAAAGCTCTGTCAGAACACTACAACATAGGCAAAAAAGGCACAGAAGTTCTGGATGCTATGGGTAAGCACATCAAAGATTTTTCTGAGCAAGAGCTAACGGCTTACGCAGGGTACTGCAAGAACGATGCTGAGTTAACCTTTAAGCTGTTTAAGTGTTTAATGAACGAGGGCTTTCCTGTAGAAGAGTTGAAGCTTGTAGACTTGACCTTGAGGATGTTTACCGAGCCGGTACTAGAAGTAGGTACTTTCTTACTGGAGAACCACCTACAGGAACTTAAAGAAAAGAAAGCAGAATGGTTAGGCAAGGCGGGCGTACAAAGGGAGCAGATAATGAGTAACCCTCAGTTTGCTGAGCTTCTTGAAGCGCAAGGAGTAATACCCCCTGTAAAAACTAGTCCAACCACTGGCAAAGAAACTTTAGCTTTTGCTAAAACAGATGAAGCTTTCCAAGTATTAAAGGAACACGAGAACCCAGTAGTCCAGATACTTGTGAGTGCACGGCTAGGGGTAAAGTCCACTATTGAAGAGACTAGGACAGAACGCTTTATAGGAATAGGTAACAGGGGGCCATTACCCATACCGCTTAAATACTATGCAGCGCACACAGGACGTTGGGGCGGAGCCGATAAGATAAACATGCAGAACTTACCTCGTGGTTCTATCCTCAAGAACGCTATGTTAGCTCCTCAAGGTTATACATTCTTAGACTGTGACTCTTCTCAAATAGAAGCTAGGACTCTAGCGTGGCTGTCTGAGCAGTTTAATTTGCTAGACGCATTCAGTGAAGGTTTAGATGTATATAAAATCATGGCATCAATGATTTACGATAAACCAGAAGAAAAGATTACAAAGAAGAACGTTTGTCGGTAAGACTACAATACTTGGCGCAGGTTATGGCATGGGTGCTGAGAAGTTTGCGACACAGCTAAAGACGTTTGGGTATGA
>FUIF01026427.1_pt1 | contig 10053 bp, 11 predicted proteins | sample 1003461 | NCBI WGS metagenome assembly FUIF01 (sample SAMEA80401918, study PRJEB19352) | marine metagenome
ACCAATCGCTCCGGACGCGGGGTCTCAATCCCGCGTTTCGACTTGGCTAGATTACGAGTGCATGTCCTGCCTTCGCGATTGCGCGGAGCTTGTTGCCCAAATTCATCCGCTGCATCCCAAAATTCAGGTGCGCCCAACGTCCCGCATCGATCCCGTTTGCGCTGCAGATAGAGGCAAATTCTGTGCCCTTATCCTTGGCGGCGTTGATCTTTGTAGTCAAAGCCTTCGCTACGTCATCTCCGCAGCTCTGGGTCTTGCCATAAGCCTTCTTAGTCTCTTTGGCTATTACGCTCGTACCCTTAACTTTGGCTTCAGTCTCGACCTTGGCTGCTGCCTTAACCTTCTTGGTGTTGGCCTTGGCCGCTGCCTTTGCTTTGGCTTTCTTGGTCGCACGGGTCTTTTTAACAGTTGCCTTAGCAGCAATAACAGCCTCTTCTTTCGCGTCGGCATCAGCCGTTAGTGTCTCTTTTAAAGTCGCCATTCTCTTGTCTCCTAATAGCGTTTCGGCCAGTATCGGCCTCTTCAGTACAGAGCCTATCTCTGTATACGCTATGTTTGCCATCTTCCCAGAGGATCGCCTTAGATCTTTATCAATGGCCTGAACTTAATCAGGCTTCATGGTCATCGTCTTGGTCCGGATTAGCCGGTGATGGCAGCCTCTCTTTTGCTTGTCTCTGCTCCCTTGGCGTCTTTGGCTGGCTAGGGCTAACTTTCGCAGTACCTAGCTCAACTGCTACCTCTTGGAGCTTCGAGGTTCCGCGTTGTTTGGGCGTCGCGATCGCCTACCCAATTAAAAAAGCACAGGCGTCAGGTCCTGTCAAGTGTTCCCTTTCAAGCGGCTTTCAGCTTGCCTCGATCTAGGCTCGAGGCGGTGGTCGAGGCGAGGACAAAAAAAGACCTAGCTCTCGAGAATTCTAATCGCTGCCTTGGGTCGAGGCGAGGCAAGGGTGCCTGATTGAGGCAAAGAAAAGACACGACGACTAGGCGTTGCCTCACCTGCCTCGTTTGCCTCAATTTATCTCCGCCTTTAGTCCATAAGGAAAGACTTTCCGTTCGACACATATCAAAGTACCCTATCGACACCCCTTTTAACGGTCCACCTCTTTAATACGAGGCAAACGAGGCAGCGAGGCAGGGCAGAAGTCAAGACTTGGAAAAGGCGAGGCAGGTGAGGCAGTGAGGCAGGACCAAGGAATGGAGGTATAGAATAGGTCCTAGGATTCGGCATCGATGAACCAAAAAAATGGGAATCGCCAGAATGCCCCGAACCAAAAAAATGGGAACTATGATGGGGAATATTGCGCGAGAAAAAAATGTATTCAGCGCGCGGGAATAGGTAGACCCCAAGCGCGTCGCACGCCGACGCGTTCCAATGGGACCCAGAGAGCTGTCATGCAGCTTCGAATTAAAAACTTGACAAGTCTTCGTGATTGACAGATACCCATTTATTCTGATATGCTCCTCTTCATGGAAACCATTTTTATTTAATGATTTTAATGGTATGTCCCAACCCTGAAGGATGTTCAGGTTCGTCTCAATACGCGAGATATATTTCCGCTCCCTTTGAGGCTTCCGATGAACAACTACGGGATCGAAGGTTCTTACACGAAGAGTGTACAATACAATTAGAAAAAATGCTGGAGCAACTGGGGGACCGTGTTATCAGAGGCTCCCGTTCTTATCTTTGTATAAAGAAGGATATTTGGGAAGCAAAAAAATGGCTCTACCTACTGAGCGTCAAATATTAGTAACCAGATACCGTAGACGGGGCATGCCTGTTACTGAGATAGCTTCTACTCTTGGGGTAACGGAGCGTACAGTACGTAGTACTCTGACTAGCGCGTATCGAAATATCATTACTACGGACGAAATGATTGAAGCTCGAAATACGGAGATAGGTCGTTTGGACGAATTACATTTGTCTTACTACGAGGATGCCTTATCGGGGGATATCAAAGCAGCGGAATTAATATTAAAAACAAGCGATAGAAGAGCTAAGCTCCTAGGACTAGATGCCCCCCAAAGAACGGAGTCCTCTTCTGAGATTTCAATAGGATGGTTGGATGAGTCTATTCCTATAGAGAATGTGGTACCAATGAAGGTAGTTAGTGAAGAGGACTAAAACTAATGCGGAAGCGTAGAAGAGGATGACGGCGAAAAAGCGTCCTGACAAAATAGTAATACCTTACCGCCCTCGTCCTTTACAATTGGCCCTACATCAAGAAAGGGCTAGGTTTTCTGTAATTGTGTGTCACAGGAGATTCGGTAAGACAGTATTCGCTATAAATGAACTGATTAGGGACATAGTGGACGCGAAGTTAGCGAACAAACCCCGTCCTCGTGCCATATATATTGCCCCTCTATACAGACAAGCGAAACAGATCGCGTGGGACTACGCAAAATTCTATTTGGAAAAACTTCCTGGATACAAGCCCAATGAGTCTGAATTACGAGTAGATTTTTTAGGTGACTGTAGGTTGTTTCTCATCGGAGCAGATAATCCGGATTCTATTAGGGGTATATACGCTGATTCGGCGGTCCTAGACGAATACGCACAGATGTCCCCCAGAATGTGGGGCGAGGTGATAAGACCCGCTTTGTCCGACCGTAAAGGGAAAGCGATATTCATTGGTACGCCCAAGGGTAAAAATTCCTTTTATGAATTATATGATAGTGCTAAAAAAGGTAAATCAGGGTGGAGCACACACTTTTTCAAGGCTTCAGACACCAAGTATGTAGACGAGGGAGAATTGTTATCTGCTCGTAACGAAATGACCGAAGAAGAGTATGCTCAGGAGTATGAGTGTTCATGGGAAGCTGCCATTAGAGGCGCGTATTACGGGCGTGCTATGGAACGACTCACCCGTGACGGGCGTATGACCACGGTGCCTTGGGAGCCTACAATTTCTGCGTGTACGGCATGGGATTTAGGAATTGACGATAGTACGGCTATATGGGTGTGTCAACAGGCCGATAGAGAAATACGACTCATTGATTACTATGAGAACAGTGGCGCGGGATTGGATCATTATGTGAAGTGGTTGAAAGAAAAGCCTTATACTTATGATCAGCATTATTTACCCCATGATATCAAAGTGAAAGAGCTGTCGTCTGGCAGAAGCAGGTTGGAAATGTTGAGAGGATTAGGAGTAAACGGACGTGTAGTTCCTAAAATTTCCATAGACGATGGTATTAATGCAGTACGGGCCATATTACCCCGTTGTTGGTTCGATGAAGATAACTGTGGGCGCGGTATCGAGGCTCTTCGACAGTATAAAACCCAATTTAACGACCGTACACAAGCTTTTACTCAACGACCTCACCACGATTGGACTAGTCACGGGGCGGATGCATTTCGTTATTTGGCTCTGTCTCTTCGAGATGACAAGTATATAAATAGACAGTCAACGGCAGATATGAATTATAATATGTTTAATTATGAATCATCGTCCAATCAGCAAAATACAGCTCAGGGAACTCGTTGGTTTCCCTGGTAATAAGGGATATGTGTCCTGGGGATGAGCCACAATTAATAGCTCTAGGCAAAATGATGCACGAGGAATCTCCTAATTATAGGGATTTACCTTTTGATGAGAAGAAATTACAAGTTCTGGCCAATTTCATATACGGCACAGAACACGCTAGGTGTCTGGTAGCCCAGAAAAAAAGTAAGTCTAATTGGATTATATATTGCAGCGATTATGCCTTTTTGGTTTGGGCCATCAACTATACTAGCGGACACAGTTTTATATGTACACCCTGATCACAGGGGGTCGTCTGCGATACCACGCATGCTTAAAAAGATGGAGATTTGGGGAGCGGGTTTAGGAGCTATAAGATCGACAGTTGGATTGTCTAGCGGAATTGACACGGAACGAACCGCGTGTTTTTTTGAAAAACTAAAGTATACACGGACGGCCTTATTAATGCAAAAGGAAATATGATATGTGTTTTTCCTCACCGAGTCCACCACCACCGGCACCACCGCCCCCACCCCCCAGAGTGGACCAGAAAGAAGTTCAGGCTGAAGCCTTGAAAGAACGTAGGCGCAGGATGCTGCAATCAGGGTACCAGTCTACTATTCTAACTAGTGGCGCGGGATCGGAAGATGAAGCTACAGTCAAGAAAACTACGCTAGGCGCAGGAAGTTCTTAAAAAGAATGCCCCTCAAAAAAGGAGAGTCTAGAAAAGTTATTAGTAATAATATACGTACACTACTTACTGAAGGGTATCCACGTAAACAGGCTGTTGCCATCGCTATGCGGAAGGCGGGTAAGCCCAAGAGAAAGAGAACTTAATGGCTACTGATACTTCCGAACATAAACAACGATTTGAGGATTTAGTCCAGCGTCGTTCTAACTGGGAAGCTCATTGGCAAGAAATTTCAGACGTGGTGTTACCTAGACGGGGCGATTTTACCGGTAGGCAAGAACGAGGAGGCAAACGTGGATTAAACGCCGTAGATTCCACCGCCATTATAGCCAATGAGCTACTTGCTGCTGGCCTACACGGTATGTTGACAAATCCCGCGAGTAAGTGGTTTACGCTTCGTTTAACCGATGAAGCCTTAATGGAAGTAGATGAAGTCCGTGTTTGGTTACAAGAAGTGGAGCGTCGTATATATGTTTCTCTAAACACCCCCGCTGCTTCATTTGCCTCTCATATGCACGAATTATATATGGACCTAACGGCTTTTGGTACAGCTATAATGTTCATAGGTAATAGGGATATAGATAATCAACTAACTTTTTCTACTAGACACCTTAAAGAATGCTACTTGTCCGAGAATTCAGACGGGTACATTGATACTGTGTATCGGAAATTCGAATTTTCTGCTAGGCAGATTGTGCAAAAATGGGGGCTTAAGAATGTAACTCGTCGCATTAAAGATTGTCATGACAAAGGAAAATTGGACGAGACTTTTGCAATAATACATTGTGTGTACCCGCGCATGGATAGGGAATACAATAGTAAGCGTCCTGATCAGATGCCGATAGCATCCATTTATATTCTTGAACAAGACAATCATGTGTTGTCTGAGGGCGGTTATGAAGAAATGCCCTACGTCGCACCACGCTGGGTCAAAGCCGCGGGAGAAGTGTATGGGAGAGGTCCAGGAATGGCAACGCTTCCCGATGTAAAAATGTTACAAGAAATGTCAAAAACGGTGTTAAAGGCAGCTCAAAAAGTAGTTGATCCGCCTCTGCAATTGGAAGACGACAGTCTTCTGTCTCCCGTTAGAACCGTGCCTGGAGGTTTGAATTTCCGCAGAGCAGGAACCGAAAGGATAGAGCCTTTAATGACGGGTGCTAATATTCCTATAGGGTTGGATATGTTGCAGGATGTCCGTGCTCGTATAAGAGAAGGTTTCTTTATAGATCAGTTGCAACTTCATCAGGGACCACAAATGACGGCTACGGAAGTATTGCAGCGTACTGAGGAAAAACTCAGATTACTTGGTCCTGTCCTTGGTCGGTTGCAGTCAGAGTTACTTGGCCCTATGATACAACGGGTATTTGGAATATTGGGTCGTAGTGCTTTATTACCGCCTCTGCCTCCTACTTTAGAAGAGGCAGAATATAATATAGAATATGTGTCGCCCCTTGCCCGTGCGCAACGACAAATAGAGGCTAACGGGTTGTTACGAGTATTTGAAGTAGGGGGTCCTCTTGCTCAGATAGACCCCTCGTCCATGCAAATTATAAAGGGAAGCGAGACTATTAGATGGCTAGGTGAATTATTTGGTGTTCCTAATCATTTATTCTTATCTCGGGAAGAATTGGCCGAGATGCAACAGGCTCAAGCACAACAGCAACAACAGGCTCAAATGCTTGAGCAAGTACAACAGGGTGCAGATGTTATTAACAAAGTTACACCACTGATAAATGGTAATGCAGGACAAGCTGCTCAAGCTACGACAACGACGGAATGACTATAGTATAGTTTTTTCGTCGCCGGAAGGACAGAGGGTATTACACGATTTACTTCGTAGTGCTCACGTCTTGGAACCTACATTTGATAGAGAGCCAAATGTGGCCGCGTTCAATGAAGGACAGCGTAATGTGGCTCTGCGCATAATGTCTATTCTTCAATACACTCCAACGGATTTTGTTGGTATAGCACAAGAGGTAATTAATGATGACGATGGCCGATGAAGCTGCAGTAGAAGAACAAGAGAACTCATCTGAAGTCGCCGCTTCAGATGGGGGCAACGCCCCCGCTGTAGACGATCCTTCCGCGTCTTGGCGCGGGGCGTTGCCAGAAGATATACGGGACAACGCCAATTTTGCTAAGTATTCTAGTTTGGAGAGTTTTAGCAAAGGGCATCTAAATTTGGTGTCTACTCTTGGTAAGAAACCCGAGTTAAAAATTCCCGAAAATGACGATGAGAAATCGGAGTTTTTTAATACTTTGGGTCGTCCTGAGCAGTCAACAGGGTATGTGTTTGAAGACTTTAAAGTTCCTGAGAGTCTACAAACTTACGTTGATGGTCGGGTTGACTCATTCAAAGAAATAGCCCACGAAAATGGACTAACACTGGACGCCGCTAAAAATATATATGAATGGTATATGAAGGGTAATGCAGAAAATTTGGAGACGGTGGAGAATAGCAAAGTTAGTGCGAAAACGGAAGCTGATGAAGCCCTTCGTAAAGATTGGGGACAAGCATATGACTCTAAAGTACAGACGGCTCAACGGGCACTTTCTGAATTTGGGTCCTCCGAGCTAGTTGATTATTTGGAACAGACTCGTTTGGGGGATAATCCTAATTTAATCAAAGCCTTTGCTAGCGTCGGAGAAGCGTTGATGGAGGACAAGGGGCTAATAGGCCAACCTAGTGGTCCTACCCCCGCTCAAGTTGATGGTAAGATTGGCGAGATAATGGCCAAACCCGCCTATTGGGATGAAAGTAGTCCAGAACGTCCTGGACTAGTAAGACAGTTATCAGAGCTTATGCAGCAAAAACATCCTGACGCGAATAATTGACTTTTGATTACTTTTTGGTGTAAAATATATGAATAAGTTTATTCTGGATACCGATTTGCGCCCAGATATAGCTTCCGTTTCTGATAGGCCGGAATGGTTCCGATACCCCTGACGATACGGGTTAACCGTTAATTAGGCTGACTCAACGAAAGGGTTAATGCCATGAGTGTTCAAATTACAACAGCGTTTGTAGAACAGTATGCTGCGAACGTTGATCATTTGGCTCAGCAAAAAGGTTCCCGACTTAGGGGAGCTGTACGTGTCGAGTCTGTTACCGGCAAGAATGCATTTTTTGAGCAAATCGGTGCAACCGCCGCTCGTAAAAGAACTTCTCGCCATTCCGATACACCACGCATAGACACCCCCCATGCTCGTAGGAGAGTTTCGCTTACTGACTATGACTGGGCGGATCTCATTGATAACGAGGACAGGGTGTGCATGCTTATTGATCCTACTTCTCCGTATGCCGCTGCCGCTTCAAATACTATGGGTCGTGCAATAGACGATGCCATTATCGAAGCTGCTGATGGTACTGCTTTTACGGGGGTTTCTGGATCAACATCTACTTCTTATACTGCTGCCAACACAGTGGATGTCCAAGTAGGTGGTTCAAGTTCGGATGTCGGTTTAAACGTTGAAAAACTCCGTGCGGCCAAAGAAGTTCTGGACGCAGGCGAGATAGAAGACGATAGCCGTTTCATTGCTCTGAATGCTAAGCAGCTCCGTAACTTACTGTCGGAAACTGCTGTTACCAGTTCTGATTTTAACTCCGTCAAAGCTCTTGTAAACGGGGAAGTGAACACATTCTTAGGGTTCAACTTCATCCGAACTGAGCGCATCGGAGTTGATTCAAACAGCGACCATAAAGTGCTGTTTTGGCATCGGGCTGGTATAGTTCTTGCTGTCGGTGCTAATCCTACAGCAAAAATTTCAGAGCGTTCTGATAAGAATTATTCAACGCAAGTATTTTATTCCATGAGTGTGGGTTCTACTCGCATGGAAGAGGCTCGCGTTGGGTACATTGAATGTGACCCGAGCTAAGGAGAGCTGAGATATGGCTGTTACTACGCAAAAGTCGACGGAGTATACAAACGCTACAGCTACTCCCATCGTCAATAACAATACCACTGAAGAACATGGACGTATTCGTGTCATGTTCTTTACGTGTCTACAAGATGGCGCTGGAGACGCTACGTCTTCAGTAGCTTTAGGAAAATTGCCTCCTGGAAGAGTTCGTATTTTAGCTTCTCAATCTAGAGCCTATGTAAACTGGACCACTAGTTCAGCCACACTGGATTTGGGGTGGGATGCTTACACGAATTTGTCCGGTACCACTGTAGCGGCTGATCCCGACGGATTGATCAACGGCTTATCCGTTGATACTGTTGGGTTTCAGACACTGGAAGGGGCGATTGCTGCTAACCTCTTAACCGGAGGAACGTATGTTCTTGAGAGCAAGGACGGAGTTGTAATCCGTGCTACTTCTCAGGACGTTGCAATAGCAACTGGGGATGACTTGGTAGGATTCCTCATGTACGTACTCGATTAATAGAATTGATTGGGCGGGGAGAAATTCCCGTCCTTTCTTTTTAGAGGACTGATTCATGACTACTTCGTCGGAAGTCGATATTTGTAATTTGGCCCTCACTAAAATCGGCCATGACTCCATTACTGCATTGTCAGAGAATAGTAAAGCTGGGCGTCTGTGTAATTTGCATTATGGGTCTTTGCGCGATACTATATTACGGGAACATACTTGGAATTTTGCTGTAACCCGTGTTAATTTAGCCCTTAGTACTACAACTCCAGAATATGAATTTTCATATCAACATGCCCTACCCACGGACTTGTTACGAGTACTGAGTACTGATTTACCCACGGACGCGATATGGAAGATAGAAGGCAGGTTTTTACTTAGTGACTCCGATACTGTTAGACTATTATACATAAAACAAGTGACTGACACCACGCAATTCGATCAATTATTCATAGAGACTCTTTCGGCCCGAATTGCGGCAGAGTTGGCTTTGCCTCTGTCCGATAGCACTACTTTATTAGAGGCTATGACTCAATTATATGAGCGTAAACTTAGGGCTGCTCGTTTTGTTGATGCTACTGAAGGAGTACCGGAGGAGATTGCTGCTGATAAGTGGCTAAATTCACGGGTATCTTATTCTAGTTGGGCTAGTTAATGCCCCTTAATACGTATTTATTTTCTAATTTCACAGCTGGTGTACTCTCTCCTCGCCTCGCGGGGCGGGTGGATTTAGCACGATACGCTAATGGGGCGAAAGTCTTAGAGAATATGATTGTGCTACCTCACGGCGCAGCTTCTAGACGTGGGGGTTCACAGTATATAGCTTCTGGCAAAACGGGGTCTAAAAAAGTAAGGCTAGTTCCTTTTGAATTTTCCATTACTCAAGCTTACATATTAGAGTTTGGGGATCAGTACTTGAGAGTGTATAAGGACCAAGGACAGGTAGAAAGCGGTGGCTCGCCTGTAGAAGTGGCTACTCCCTATTTGGAGGCAGAGTTATTTGAATTAACCTTTACCCAGAGCGCGGATGTATTGTATATCGCTCATGTCAATCATGAGCCTAGAACTCTATCTCGTACTAGTCACACTGCATGGACTTTGGCTTTATTTGAATTGATAGACGGTCCTTATAATCCCGAGAATATTACTGCTACGACTTTTGCCCCGTCTGCCACGAGTGGGTCAGGAGTAACTATAACTGCTAGCACGGCTACGTTTGCCAGCACCGATGTAAATAGATTAATTCGTATCAAACACAGCTCTACGTGGGGTTACGCCAAGGTAACTGGGTTCACTGATTCCACACATGTCACTGTCACTGTAAAAGAGAATTTCGGAGGAACGGGCGCAGTAACAGAATGGAGATTAGGGTATTACTATAATACTAATTTTCCTGCTGCAGTGGCTTTTTATGAACAAAGACTAGTGTGGGGTGGATCAACCTATAACCCTCAATTATTAGCATTCAGTAAAAGTGGTGGTTATGATGATCATACTCCTGGAACTGCTGACGACGATGCCGTAGTATA
>FUIF01026428.1_pt1 | contig 10050 bp, 13 predicted proteins | sample 1003461 | NCBI WGS metagenome assembly FUIF01 (sample SAMEA80401918, study PRJEB19352) | marine metagenome
GTACATCCGGTTCAGTACGTCGAACCACGCCTGTTCGATCATCCCCTGCAAGGAGGTGATCCCCGTCTTCAGCAGGTTGGCCACCTCGGAATGACGCGCCACCAGGTCGGTCTGGCCGATGGGAGGGTACAGCCTACCCACCACCAGCGCCCCGTCTTGGTAGAAGGTCTCGGTGATGCCGCCGATCACGATGTCGAACTGCGCCAGCCACCGATCACCCAGGGACTCGTCTGCCGTTGTAGCTGCCAAGATGGACGCCGCCGTGAATGTGCCGGTGGCAACAGTGCCAGCGACAGCATCCACGAGGGCGGTCCCATCAGGGCGATAGAGCGTGAACGTACCACTGGCCAGGGTCGCCACCGCGCCATCTTTCTCGATGGAGATGGTGGGCTGGTTGGGCTTGTTCTTCTCGATGAGAAGCGGACCCGGAACCCGTGCCTGGTAGATGGTTGCGCTCACGATCTACCCTAAACGATGGCGATAGTGAACAGGGCGAACAGCGTCCAGCCGGCAGCGCCGGCAGTAGCGCCGTCATCGGCACAGAAGACCATGGCGGCCTCGTTCTGGTGGATCGTGCAAACATTGGTCGAGCCGTCAGGCTGAAGAAGCGTCAGCGCCTCGGCGGCGTTGGCCTTGTTTGCAATCCAAAAGAATGCCCCCTTCCTGGCTCCGGCAGCCGGAAGCGCCACATCCCGGCCCGACCCGCCCGGATCGAGTGCTTGGAATTGTGAGTCCTGATATGTCAGCGTCTTCGACGCCGCCAGGGTCTCTGCATTGAACCCACCCGGCGTGCGGATGGGGCGTGGAATCTGAAAGGGGTTCTTCCCGGTATAATTTGCCATTTCAACCTCTTGTGAATTTGGGGGTTAGCGTTTCTTGTTCGACTCCCGCCGATCATGCCGGATCGCACTCTCTCGCGCTTTCTGGGTCGCTGCGTCGTGACTGTGTCCCGCCTGGACAAGCTGGCCAGTCATGCGTTCGATGGCGCCCCGCGCTCCTTGGCGCTCACCGGATGACTCCGGGCGGTTCCAGTGCTCGGGACGCTTGGCGCTCACTTGGCGGCCTTCTTCTTGGCGGGTGCCTTCTTGGCGGGTGCCTTCACGCCCAGGGCCTTGGACGCATCCAGGGCTGCTGCGCCAGCTACTGCCTTCGCCTCCTTGATGTCCTTGGGGTCAACGCCTGGCTGGGTCTCCAGGAGACGGGCCATCTTGAGCGCATTCAGTCCGCGCTTCATGTGACCTTGGGCCTCAATCATCTTCTGGTCGCGTGGCATCAGTCCTCCAGGTTCAGGGCGATCTTCGCTTTTGTGGGTGTGGCCTGTACCTGGACCGCGAGGGTCTGGATGTACTCCTGCCAGGCCTCATCCATAGTCTCCAGGCGCATCTCGGCATGCTTGGCCCGCTTGAGCAGGTGTGGGTTCCGCTCGGCGCGACCATGTAGGGAATCTGCCCGTCGATCCTCGCGCTGCTTCAGGCTGATGAAGACCTCCTGGTGCAGGCCCTCGATGATTCCGCTGTCACGGATAGCAGCGCGGAACTGCAAGAAGGCATCCTTGGCATCGTTGGCATTCCACAGGACCGTCCCGTTCGGAAGCACAGTAGCCTCGTCGCAGAAGTCGCAGTAATGCTTGGCGCCCGAGTCGGTCTCGTAGTACCGCACGTAATCGGTGAAGTCGCCCAGGCGTGGGTCCTTGGGATCGATCACCGTGGCGCCGCGCTGGGCCAGCATGGACAGCGCCCGGTGGAGCTTGCCGTCCGTGCCCACGCCATTCACGCCAGGCTTCGCCACCACCAGGGACAGGCGCGGCAGGAATCCATGCTGGTCATCGTATTCCCAATTCGTCGGGAAGTGGGCGTAGATGTACCGCGAGGCGCATTGGTAGCCGGCCGGGAGACCCACCTGGGTCTGGACGACTTGCTGCTCGACTCGCGGAGCGGTCAGCTTGATGGACTTGGGATTGACGTGCATTGGATCTCCGGTGGTGGTTGGTGGTGTGGTGGTGGTGAGTGGGGAGGGAACGAACCACCGGCCGCCCCTCCCCGGACACCTATCAGGCGTCAGTAGCGATCAACACTCCGCGGCTGTCTTCCACCTCGGCGACTGCCGGGTAGTAGTGCGCCAGGGCTGCGGTCTCGCCCAGGCTTGCCGCCCGGATGAGTTCCACAAGGATCTCGCCAGCATTCACCAGCACACGATCCGCCGGGATGTGTCCTTGGAGCAAGGCAACGGGTGCCTCGGTGTAGGCAAAGCATCCATCAGCGAACATCGCGCCCTGGCGGTTGCCGCCAGACAATGCGACCTGCGCCGACTGCCAGAAGTCGATGCCGTTCCAGCTTCCCTGATAGCCAGGGCCTCGGGTCTGGAGTGCTTCGACGGTTGCCGGGTTGAACTGCATGGCGCCCGACTCACCGCGAAGCGAGTTGCGGAAGTCGTTCATCTGCTGACCGTGAAGGACGCAGGTGTACGGGCCGGCAGCATTCGCCAGACCGAGCGTAAACTGTGCATCGTACAGGTCATCCACGGAGCAATCGACGCCAGAGGTACCAACGGACGAGCCGAGGGAACCGAACAGTGCCGCGATCAGGTTGGAGATCGTCACCGAGACGCCGCCCATCAGGTTCCGAACGAGAACGTCCAGATCGATAGGCGATCCAGCCACCGGGACGAGATCGGTGATCTCGAACTGCTGACCGTACCTGGCGACTGTGAGCGTGTACTCGTCGGTCGTGTATGCCGAGTTGGCAATCGCCACGGTTTCAGCAGCAGCGGTGAATGCGGAGCTACCAGGGACCGAGGTGACGGCCATCGATGTGGCGCCTCCAGCAGTCCAGGGTACGCGGGTACAGACGGCGCGGAGATCGGCAGTGTCGTACAACTGCTCATGAATCATCGCACCGAGAATTTCGGCAACCAGACCACCATTGGTGACTAGATTGCCGGTGACAATTTCATTGGCCATTTTTGTTCCAGTGCCCGAAGACAGACGGGCGGATCACGTTTTATTAGTTCGGATCCACCTACGACTCTATCGGGGCCGGTCCCGTGGCAGATGTTCGATCTGTACCGCGCCGGGGGTGGTGCTGTCAAGCCTACTTGATCAGACCCTGGGCACGCATGCTCGCCAGGATGGCGTCCTTCTGCTCTCCGAGGCCGCCGCTGTTCTTCGCCCGGAGTCTGCGGATCTCCTCGGGGCCCCACTCCTTAGATGGGTGGACGACCGGCGGGCCAGCGCCCCGCTCGGGGTTCCCGTTCAGCGTGGCCCGTACTGCGTCCAGGAGGGCCTGCGTCGGGTCCTGCTCCTCGGGCGCATCCTTGGGCTCGGGCGCCTCTTGCCCTGCCAGGGACTGGAAGTGTGGGGCGTACAGTGGGTCTTCCCGGTTGGCTTCGAGCCAGTCGGTGAAGGCGGGCGCGTCCCCGTCCATTTCGGCGGCTGCCTGGGCATACTCGCGCCGCAGGAACCGGCGGATGCTCGGCGCCTTGAAGCCAATCTCCACCAAGTGAAGCTCCTGGGTGTGGGTGCTTTGGAGTCCAGACAACTCCCCGGTCACGGCGGCCAGTTGCGCCTTCATCTGCTCCATGGCCTTGGTCGCCTGTTCTGCCCTGGCTACAGCCTCGTCTCGGTTGGCCCGCTCCTCCTGGAGTCGGAAGCTGGGCACGCTTTCCTCCATGACGCTTCGTCGCCTGGCGGTGACACCGTTGCCGGTGGTGGTGGGTTCAGGCGTGGCGCCCTGCTCGGTGTCTGACATTGGTGGTTCCTCTACGATGTGAATTCAGTATCTGCGGGGCTTGGCGCAAGCGCGTCAAGCTGGGCACGAATGGCATCTACTTTTAGTAGCCGCTCCAGTGCCGCCTCGTCATTCTCGATGGATGGGTTCAGCATTCGGATCGCATCCAGTCGGGAGATCAGCCCCATCTCCATCTCAAGGCGGACAGCCTCGGCCAACTCCTTCCGCTCGGCAGGGGTGGGCTCCAGCGACCGATAGGTGATGTTGAAGGCCCGCGGATCCTCCGGGAGGGAGTGGCCGCCGTATGCGTTCGCCAGGCGTGCGCTCGTGGCCAGGAGTTCCTGGTCAGCGATTCGGAGGGACGGCTCCAGCAGCTTCTGGGCTCGGCGCTGTCCAGCCCTGGAGACCACGATGGCGTACCCGGATTGTGCCTGGGTCAGCTTCAGGTCGGATGGGTTCAGGCCAGCGTAGACGGCCAGGCCCTGCTCGTAGCTGTTCAGGGCTTCGGCTGCCCGCATGGGTTCCATAGCTGGATTGAACTGGCCCAGGCTTCCGCCGGATGGTCCCTTCGATCCGAACTTCAGAATGGACTTGCGGTCGGTGGGAATCACATCCACCTGGACGCCGCCGATCTGCCTGGTGATTCCGGCCTGACTCTCCACATCCATGGCCCATCGCTGCGGATGGGCGGCAGACACGAACCCGTCCGACCAGTGAGACCACAGGGCGGCCAGACGGAGCGCACCCTTGGCGACCTCCATGCCCTCGTGCCAGGACCACAGGCCCGAGCTAACCCGGGCGTGGTACAGGATGTAGGGGAGGATCGGCATGCCAGACGAGTCCCGGTAGGGATACGCGCCGGCGTACTCGGGAGCCCAGCTTGCGGTGGCGTCCAGGCGGTTGCCCTTCCCGTCCACCTCGTCGATGCGGAAGATGGGGGCGGCTGGGTCGGTCACATCCCAGACTTCCCAGGTCCAGGTGTCGCCGCGCAGGCGGACCTCCTCCACCCTGCCTGGGACGTTGGTGGTGCCTGGCATGGGATTGATGACCACCAGGTCAGGCGGGACGACTCGGTAGCTGGACTCGGTGGCATTCATCCAGTGCTTCCAGTCCACGCGCACCAAGCACTCCCGGATGGCGAGAGTGTAGAGCGCGGTCTGCTGCTGCTGCGCCCATAGCGTCGGCGTGACGATGGGATACAGATCGGCCTCGTCATCGCCGGCCAGGTGAACGTCTGGCGGTTCCAGGTACGCCACGTTCAACTGTTGGTAAATCAGGCGGAGGGCGTTGCGGGACAGGTCGGGGTTGATGGTGATGTCCGCAGCGATCTCCCTGGAGAACATCTGCTCGATCTCATCGCGCACATCCTGAAGCTGCCGGCCTGTCAGCAGCCGGTATCGCTTGGACTGCTCGCTCCAGCGGGCTCGGTCTTCATCGGTCGGTGGTCGGATGTAGCTTGGGACATAGAGCATTTACTTCTTCCGCACCCATCCGCGGTCGTACATCTCCGCGGTAGAAAGGTACGCCACTGCATAGCGGTCGCCGCCCTCGGTGACCTCCTCGCCCTCCAGGTGCCAGACGTTCACACCCGGTGCTGACTTCAGCTTGTCGGCCTTGCCGATGACCACCAGGACGCCACCACGCTCGGCCTTCTCTGTGGTGGTCGGGGCCTTGGCTTTCTTCCGCGTGCGCTTCTTGGGAGCAGGTGCATCTGGGTCGGACATAGACGCCTCCACTGCAAAGATACTTCCCCGCCCATGTGCGGTCAACCTATGATCATCCGGCCAGGCGTTTGAAGCTCATCCGCCAGCCAGCATTCAGCGATGTAGGAGACCGCATCGTAGCTGTGCTTGAGGTCGCTGTTCTCGCCTCGCCAGTGCCGCAGGGTCTTCACCAAGTTGGGGCATCGCTCGGAGTGGACATTGAACCGGCCATCCACGCAGGCAGCCGAGAGCATCCGCGCCCTGGTGCGAACCGAACCCCGCCCCTTGTAGGGCACTTGGATCTCGAACGGTGGCCGCGCCGAGCCCGTCATGTGGGCGAAGGCACGCTCCAGCAGTTCATTCACCCGGAGCCCCAGACCCAGCCGGCCGGCGCTGTTGGAGTCGCCGCGTGCCTGGTCAATCATCTTGGGAGACACGCCCCACCGCTTGAGCATCGCCATAATCTCCTTGGCCTCGGAAGCTGGCGTGTTGCGCTCCTGGGAGATGTACTCATCCAGGACCCACAGGCGGGAACCATCCCAGGCGACCAGATAGCAGACGGAGTTCCCTGGCCGCTCGCCATGGTCCCAGCCCAACCCCACTGCCTCGACTGCCTCGGGTGGTGTGGTGAAGCAGTTGTCCTCGCTGAAGGAGATCCACCGGTCGGTGGTCACGCCCTCCCATGCGGCCTCGACTCGCTGGGCATATTCCCAGGGACCGTACCCGGCGATCTGGTTCCCTATAGATTCTATAGACCGATGTGGGCAGTTCTCCGGTGAGAGCGTGATACGCTGGATGTCCCATTCCTCCGTGGCTGGCTTCCCGGTGTTGGGGTCGCCCTCGACATGGTGGCGCAACCAGTCACATGGGCGGCCAATGGGCGTGAAGCTCATCAGCACCGGGCCACCGTTGACGGCTACGCGGGTCAAGGCTTCTGCGAAGTGCGCCTGCTTGGGTAGCTCATCGATGACCAAGTAGTCGATGGTCGCGCCGGCCAGGGCCATGACCTCCTGGGTTCCGCTCTTGCCGACGATGATGGAGCCGTTCGCCAGGCGCAGCATCTTCACGCTTCGGTGCGTGTAGCCCCGCGCCGAGTCGTAGACGACCGACTCATGCAGCACGCCTGGTGGCTGGATCTCCCGCAGCTTGGCGCTGAAGTTCACCCACCCTCCCTTGAGGTCGGCGCACATCACCCAGCCAATGGTCGGGGCTGCTGGGGCTGGCCTGAACGGATGGCGCCCCAACGCCAGCCACCACACCTCTGCGGCCAGGGCTCGGGTCTTCCCGATCTGGTTGCCAGCTATGAGCAGGCGCCTCGGGTGGTCTGACTGGTGGACGGTTCGCTGGCCTGGGCTCATGCCGCCGCAGCCAGGCACCTCCATCTCGTACTGCTGGAGCGGGTCGGCCTCGTAGGCATCCGCCCATCGGGTCAGCGGGCCAATGTCGATCACTTCGCGTCGAGGGTCTGCTTGCGATTGAGCGCGTCCAGGATGACCTCCTGCGGTAGCCGGGCCAACTCCTCGATGATCTGGTTCCGTCCCTCCTCGCTGTCCATGTCAATCATCACCGGGTGGTCTTCAATCTGGTGCATGATGGCTTCCACGACTGGCGCCGAGTCTTTCCGGTAGCAGTGCCGGCGCTCCAGGACCCAGGCGGCAGCGGTCCAGTTCCCGTCCTCTGCTGCCCTATGGATAACTGCGAGCGAATGGGCAGCGCCCAGGGCCTCGGCGGTCTTTACTGCGTCCCTAAATTCCCGCTGCAATTCATGCCCCTGGTCAGCTTCTTGGAGCCACCGATAGAGCGTTGTTTCAGCAATGCCAACGTACCCACACGCCAGGCGGAAGGTCATGCCCAGCTTGATGCCCTGGCAGAACTTGGTCTGTAGATCGGGCGTGAGCTTTGTCTTGCGGCCTGTGGTCATCAGTCCTCCATCCCACTGAACCGGGCTCGTGCGATGTCACAGTAGCCGGGCTCCCGCTCGATGCCGATACAGGTCACCCCCTCGGCCTCCGCTGCCAGGAGCGTGGTCCCTGACCCGCAGAAGGGCTCCAGCACCGTGGCGCCTGGAGGCGTGACCAGCCGCACCAGCCACCGCATCAGGCCCACGGGCTTGACGGTTGGATGGTGGTTGCCCAACACCTTCGGATCCCATCCGCCTGGTCCCGCTGGTTTCGTCGTTACAGTTTGCATCTCCTCACACCCCGCCTCCCGCTCTCCCCTGGATGCCTTCGGGCATGCGTACAGGTTCGCGGGCCATCTGCCGAGGTCGTTCGACTGGCTGATTCTTGCGTTCAGGGCACCACCCCATGCCGCTCCATCGGCTGTTGGTAGTGCTTTAGGATCCCCATCCTCCCATCTTTGTCCGGGCCCAGGCCAAGCCGGATCCCCGTAGGCATAGCGGCACCCGTCGATGTTGATCCCGCCCACTCCATGGGCCAGCACGTTCTCGGCCACCGTGCCCTCCAGTGGCTTGCGTGCCAGGACGCAGGGCTCATAGGCTGGCTTGAGTGCCGTGCCCCATCCCTCCCACTTCTTGGCGTCCTCGGTGGCTGGCTCCATCGTCTGATACTCAACGGTTCTGCTTCCGGGTGCCCGCTGTCCCTCGATGGCGATGAAGTGCGGATTGACTGTCTTTGCATTGGGGACGCTGTAGCTCTCCCCAACTGGCACCGTTCGTTCCATCCCATGGTGCTGGTCGAGGGCCTTGCTGACATCGTGGGACTTCGGGAATCCTTGCCACTGGACCCAGGCGATCTGGTCGCGTATCTCCAGCCCCGCATCCTCAAGCGCCACGGTCAAGCGGTGGACCGTGCGAGTAGCGGCGAAGGCTATCAGGTGGCCTCCAGGCTTGAGGACCCGCAGAGCTTCAGCCGCGAAGTCATCACCAGGCACGGCACAGTCCCATCCCTTGCCCATGAAGCCGATCCCATAGGGCGGGTCGGTGACGATGGCATCCACCGAGGCGTCAGGCATGGAGCGCATGACCTCCAGGCAGTCTCCACAGTGGAGGGTGTGCCTGCCCAGGGTGACCACCTCCCCCAGCTTGGTGATGGCGGGCACATCCTCGGGGATGGCGTCCAGGTCCCGCTCATCCTCCGCGTCCCCGTCTCCAGGGAGCGGGTCGTGGTGACCAAGCAGGCCGGCAAGCTCATCGACATCCCAGCCGATGCCCCCCAAGTCGAGCCCCTCGGCCTCCATGCCCTTGAGTACATCACCCAGGAGGTCATCGTCCCAATCGGCTATCTCCGCGATGCGGTTGTCCGCCAGGGCAAGTAGGTGGGCCTCGCCTGGGTCCAGGTCCATGAAGCGCACCGGGACCTCGGGCATCCGAAGCTCCAGGGCTGCCTTGAGGCGCGTGTGGCCGGCGATGATCTGCCCGTCTGGGCTGGCGATGATGGGCGCCGCGAACCCAAACCGCTTGATGGACTTGACCACCTCTGGAACCGCGTGGTCGTTGTCCCGTGGGTTCTGCTGCCAGGCGGATAGCTCCACGGTGGGAACCCACAGGGCGGCGGACTTGGTGTGCTTGGCGCGGAGGTCGGCGGGCTCAATGGTCTTGGTGAACTCGCCGTTCTCGTGCTGTTCGAGGACGGTGGTGCCTTTCATGCCGTCACTGTAACACCTCGAAAGGGTGGCCCTGGACGCCGGGGTTAGGTTGGATGTCTGGCAGACGGTCCCACCCTGTCCCTTCGTTGTGGCGCCCAGGGCCTTGAGGTCGGATGCCTATCTGCGCTTGCCTGTTCGGGACCATTCATAGTTGGACAGTTCCCGCGTCAACTGGTCAGGCATGCCGCGTGTCCCGAGATACGGCATGATGATCGGCTTGCTCAATGTTTCCCCGTCCACGGCTATCACACGGAGTCGTTGGCGCAGAACCGACATCCAGACTGTATGAATGGGGGAATCCGGAACCATCGCGCCCGCCCACCGCCGATAGGCCTTCATGCAGTCAGAGCCACGTTCTGGGTGCATGCCCAACTTCCAGAACATATCTGCACCAAGTGTGGTTGCTGTGTATCCGATAGGATCTCCCGCCAGCAACCCATCGCAGATGGGCTGAATCTGTTCGCGCAACTCGCGCAACTCATGCACGGCCAGCGGTACCCGCGTCTCGATTCCCCAAGGCTTGAATGCGGACAGCGGATATCCCTCCGTATCAAACGGACTTCCAGGACCGAGCCACCTCTGGGTTTGTACTGTGATCATGCTTGCTCCTGTTGGGTGGTGGTTAGGATTGGGGGCAGACGTTGCAGAAGGCGCCGTAGTCTTCGATGTCACCAGTTGCGACGGTCTCCCCGTCTCGGTGGAGAGTGAAGAGGCGATAGCCATCATCATGGGTGCGTGGCGTCCATCGGACCCGCAAGCCGGCGAGGTTGGCGATCCCGCCGTCTGCCTCGATGGCGGCGCGATATTCGCGGGCGATGATGCGGGCCAGGGTTTTGGTGGCGGTCATGCTTGCTCCTTGGCGCCACATCCATTCAGATGTGCTTCGAGTGGTTGGTGGCTAACGAGAATCCAGCGGGATTCGATGCCGCCGAACGTGTCGGCCTGCTCGGTCTCCATGCTGACGCGCTTGTCGCACTGTGGGCAGATCGCGTGCATCACACCGTTGAGGGTGATGA
>FUIF01003544.1_pt1 | contig 10047 bp, 12 predicted proteins | sample 1003461 | NCBI WGS metagenome assembly FUIF01 (sample SAMEA80401918, study PRJEB19352) | marine metagenome
TCGGGAATTGGTGGACAGCTTGGGTCTTCCGTAATTAAGCTTGTAAATACAGCAACGGAATCTCAGCTTAAATCCCTTAATAGTGCGGGTATAAATGGAATTAAGAAAATTACCGGAAGTGGTTTCACCATTGTAGCGGACCGAACTTCTCAGTCTTCTACCCTTTCCGATTATTCTTTCACCATTCATTCCGACCTTGCCGATTACATTATTAAGACGATAGAAGAAGAGATACTACCTCTCCAAATTGCAAAACCTAATGATGCTCAGCATAGAGCTAATGTTAAGGCTAAGTCTGAAATGGTAATGAATGGTGTAGACCAATACCTTGAAGATTGGATTGTGAAATGTGATGAAGAAAACAACACAGATACAATTAGGAATCAACGTAAGTTCGTTTTAACTATAGCAGTTATTTTCGAGAAGAATTCACAGCAGATCGTATTTAACTTTGTTAACTCAAGGTCTGGTACAGATTTAACTCAGACGGTTAATAAAACCGCATAAGTGAAATTAGGCTAAGAGTGAAATCTTGGCCTAATACTATTTTAGATATTAAAGGAGATATAATATATGGGAGCTTTGGAAATTGTTACCTATCAAGAAGATGCGCTGGCTAATCACTACTTCATGGTTCTGCCAGCATTCCCCGGTGTGGTTGATATGCAACAGACTAATTTTAGAATACTAAACGTAGATATTCCCGAAAAGGTTATAGATACTTACGAAGTTACACACGGTGGGAAAAAGGCTACCAGACCTTCTGGCGTAATTGGGACGGCCAATGAATTCTCATTCAGTTATAGAGCCGATAAATATATGAAAGTCTATCGAGGCTTTATGGCTTGGATGGAGTATATTCAAAGTTCACAGACCGGGACGGGCATGGGTGATGCAGTTCCCCTAGTCGGTGGTCCTAGCCCTATTCGTGTGCCTATTACAATTCAGACCGCCGAGGCTGATAAGGTTCCTAATGGAAATCTTTGGCAATTTAATGGTTGTTTCCCCACCTCCCATGGTGCGGTTACTTTTGATGAAAATAGTGGCGACCCTATTGAGGTAAGTGTAACTATGGCTTGTCTCGATATTGTGTATCCCCAAGGGGAATAACTAAAAATTAACGGCAAGTTTCCTCCCTTCTTGCCTTTTCCTTACCCCCTCTTTGTAGGGGGTTTTCTTTTCGGTACTATATTATTATGTTAGAAACATTATTCCAAGAGGATTTACAACATCAAAATTACTGGTATTGCGTGTTTGGGGATTTCATACGTTCCTTAACACTGGTAAAAAGTGTCTCATTTCCTTTGGAGAAGTTAACTACCGAAACTAAAAAATACGGGGAGAAATACTATGTAGGTTTCACCCCCGCCGAAACGGTTAAAATCACATTTTATGAGAATACTAATTTTAGTGTCTATAAGTATTTTAAAACTTGGATGGACACCGTTTTTGATTCTAAAACTAAGACTTTTAATGTATTAGATATTGGTGATGTTCTTACAAAATATAGAACGGCTACTATTTATATGTATTCTTCTATAGCCGGGGTTCCTACACCTAACCGTCAATTCAAGTTTGAAAATCTAATGATAATAGGATTGGATGAATTAACTTTTGATACGGAGAATGGAAACCCTATGGAATGGTCGGTAGAGTTTGCAGTAGGTGACACTAGCTGTGATTCATTTTTTGGATAAAACATAAATAAGGGAGAAAGTTTATGATCACAACGGAAGCAGAGGAAAAGGCTAAGAAAGCACAACAGGCTAAAAAGAAGGTTAAGAAAGAAGTCCCTAAAAAGGAAGAGATTAAAATACCTATGGGATATATTCGGGTAAGGTTAGATTCTTTAGGTAAATTATCCGCACCTTTTGAACTTCATTTTAGAGACTATTCTATTGAAGAGGCTATGGAATTAGCTTCTACCAATGATGAAGTTGATAATCTTTCAACCATGATTTCTATACTTAATTCTATGGTATTAGAAGATTTTGATTGTGGGGAATTAACCTTACAAGAATTATATGAAATTCTTTATACTATACAAGGTACTTTTTATAGCCCTACAATAGAAAAGACGGTTTTAATTGATGAGACTAAAGACCCTAAAGATAAGGAAAATCAAATTCCCGCTGTAATTCCTTTATCCTCTATTGAAACTAAGGAAATTGAAAAAGAGTTTAAAGAACCCTTTTACCTAGTTGATGATAAAATGGGTGGTGCTAAGTATGGATTTCGGCTTCCAAGGGTAAAAGATAAGGTTACGGTTGAAAATTTCCTAACAGATAAGTATAGAAAGGAGACTAGACAATATTCCGATATTCTATATAAGATTAGAAAGATTGAAGCTATATCCAATACAGAACAGCGTTTGGAAAAAATGCAGGAATTAGAAGTCGAGAACTTTGATGAAATCAGAGAGTTTCAGTCTTACCTCTTATCTAAAGGTAAACTAATGCTTGCCCTTACACAAGCCATGTCCTTAGTATCTATTGATGGTGAAGAAGTTGAATATGGGGATTGTGAAAAGCTTTTAGAGCTTATCCCTAAGATTTCTAGCCGTGTATGGAAAACGTATACGGAAATAGTTGATAAATACGATTTTGGATTACAGGAAGAAGTGACTTTCTTTAGCCCGGAATTAGGTGAAAGCATTACAAGGAGGTTGGTCTTTCGACACATGGACTTCCTACCAACTGGCAAGTCGGAAGACGATACAGGAGTTACTTTTTCATTTAGCTAGAAAGGGGTATCCTACGCCCGAACCTATGATGATGAAAATGAGCTATTCAACTTTGAATAAGCGATTAAATCAATATATAGATTGGGATAAAAAGCACCCACCTATGCAATGTCCTTTAATTCAATAAGTATAAAGCCCGTTAGTATTTGACGGGCTTTTACTATTATATAAGAGGACTATAAATGGCTGATACACCTAAAATGCCTGATGGCTTAACAACTCAAGAAATTCCCATAGCTAAGTCTATTGAAAATATGGTAGATGTTAGTATTCAAACATGGGATATGCTTGATGATAATATTAAAAAACAAGAAAAAACGGATAAGATTCAGACTGATGTTCTTTTTAAAATCTATGAGGCTTTGACTAATGAGAAACTTAAGCCCGAGCCTAAACAGGAAGAACCAACTACCGACCCCAAGGAAGAAGAGGAACGGCAAGAAAAGTTCTTTGATGGATTGAAAGACCACCTATCTAAAGTACAGGATAAAATAGGGTCTGCTACATCTAATCTATACGATAATGTCATGCCTACTTTATTAGGCCCACTAAACTTAATCACCCAACCTTTAAACGAGCTAACCGGGATAGATTTAGTTGGAGGTATGAAGGAACGGATGGCCGGGATTTTTGGTAAAAAATCTTCTAAAAAACCTAGTGCGGAAGATGTTGCAAAAGGCGGTTTCTTAGGGGCGGGATTCCTTTACTTATCTAATACATTACAAAAGTACTTTGGTGATAAAGATGAAACCAAAGAGAAACTTAAAGGACTCTTTAAAGGGGGCTTATCCGGTCTATTAGGAAAAGGCTTGGGAATAGGGGCTATTGTAGCTTCTATTGGCCTTATGATCGCCGATGGAATTAAAGGGGCTAAACTATCCGATCTATGGGGGACTTCTAAAGTAAGTGGTATCATAGGTGGTGTTATCGGTGGAGTAGACAAAGGCTTAAAAGGCATGTTCAAAAACATGGGTAAATGGGCCTTAATGGGGGCGGGTATAGGAACCCTAGTTGCCCCCGGTATTGGTACGTTAATAGGTGGTTTAATAGGTGGGGCATTCGGTGCTATTGCTAATTGGGTAGGTGCGGAAAAGATTGCTAAAATAATGGATAAGTTCGGTAACTTCTTTAAAACTATTTTTGGTAATCTTTTTGGAAATATTGCTACCGCTTTTCAATCCCTATTATCCTTTGACTATAAAGGTGCTATTGAAGCCTCCGGGGGGATTGTACCTTTTTTAATAGAGTACACACCTAAAGCCTTAAAAGCTATGTTTGATATTGTAGGTTCATTTTTTCAAGATATTAATGAATCGGACTTAGTAACCGATTTGAAAACTAGATTTCCCATTATAGAAAAAGTGGGTAATCTATTTCACTTTATATTTGAACCTTTCTCTAAAGCATGGGAAACAGTCTTCTCCGAATTAGACTTTAAATCTATATTAGAGTCAGATGGGTCTTTTATGAATAAATTAGGCCAATCTATCAGAGAGGTTACAACCGCTTGGATTCAAGGCATGGTTTCTTTTCTCACTTCTATAGGGGGAAATGTTGGTGAACTATGGGAACAAGCTAAGTCCTCCGATTTATTAGGGGGAGCAAGGGGCTTTTTTGGTGAAGCTAAAGAAGGTGCAGGGGATTTCTTTAAAGGGATTCTAGGAAAAGAATCTACATCGGTGAATGACGCCATAATTACTAAAACAGGTCAGGTGATCCATACTAGCCGGGATGATAATATTATTGCGACTAAGAATAGCCCTAAACAAATTGTCTCCATGCCCGATATGACGAACAATGTCAATGTGAATACTAATAGTAATGAAATGGTAGATTTACTTAAGCAATTGGTTACGATTATGAAGGATAAGCCTATGGGTACGGTTATTAATCAAGCTAATCAAGGCAGTGATTTTGAGTCACTTAGAAAATTAGGGGTAGCTTAATGGCTAAAGGTAGAGTAATTATTAAAAATGCGGACGGAACTTTTGTTACTGACGCCGACCTTATCTTAGAAAGTGATGTATCCCTAGGGATTAGTAGCTCTTATCAACCTTTATTAGGTAGTATCACACCCCCCGCTATACTTACGGCGGGGATTGCGGCTACAGTTAGTGGGACTTCCGGGTTTCGTCAACAGGGTTTTCAAGTATGGTCTAAGACCGAACCTATAAGCCTTAAGTTATCCGTTAGTCTTCATATGAAAACAAGCGGTAAACTTGATGTGGTTGAACCCGCAGAGGCTTTGATGGCTAAAGCCGTTCCTGCTCTTTCGGAAAATGGTTGGGGTTTAATACCTCCCGGCCCTAATATCTTAGATATATTGGGGGATTATGGAGAGGACTTGGGTAATAAATCTCAGTTCTTAAAGGATCAAGGGGGGTATGTTTCTGTCTCTATAAGTAATTATATTAATCTATCGCAATGTGTTATGAAGAATGTTATCCCAACATACAACTTGATAGAAGACTCTGATGGTTACCCCATTAGTTGTAAGCTTGATATCGATTTACAAACACTTGATATAGCCAATAGTGATATGATTAACGGACTATCACTTACTCAATAACGGGGGATTACAACATGGCGGGAAGAACTAAATATTTACTTATGAGTGATTCGGAACAGACCGATGATGATGGTCTTTATAGGGTGGATGTATTTACTTTCCCCATTCAAGACTTTAGACAAGAAGATATTGTTTTAGAATATGTTTTAACGGAGAATGATGTATATAGATTTGACCAGTTTATTCTAAGCCGTTATGGTCGGTAAACTATTATATGAGTATGATTAAACAACTTAATGGACTCTATGGCTTAGATGAGGATTGGATAGGTGAGACTATTAAGCTTTATTCAAAAAGGGATTTAGACCGATTTCTAAAAGATAATATCTCAAATACGACTAGGGGTTAGAAATGCAATATCAGAACGGGTTAGAATTTTCTTTATATTTTGAAGGGGTAGATTCGGAAATTATGCCCTCTGAATACTCCTTTTCAATAGAGGATTCTATCTATGATTTTTACCCTACGGCCCAGTTAAACCTTAATGACTCCACCGGAATATTACAAGAATATTTATTTACCGTTGAAGGTGCTAAGTACGATATTTCGATAGGCTATGATGGAGATTATATTGAAGCCCCCTTTATTGTAAAAAGTGACGAGCTTCAAAGTACTTTGACCGAAGGGTTATTGAATGGAAGTGTGAAACTTGATTTAATTCATGAATATAAAGGTGAACAAGAATTAAAATCGGCTTACTACAATGCTAAAATCTCAACCATAGTTAGTAATATCTTAGAAAATTATACCTTTACCGATACGGATATTGATACCACCGGGAACGACCAAGAATGGTATCAATTGTTAGTAGGGCAAGTTGACTTTATTAACAAGTATTTATTACCCTTTGCTTACTCTTCCTCGGCTAATAATTCACCTTTCTTCTACTTTGTGGATAGTCAAAATAGATATAATTTTAAAAGCTATTACTCCATGATAAATAGGGCTAATCCTATTGAGTTAACCCTAACCCCTGGTACTATCCAAGGGTCTACAAATAAGTCTATTAGAAGTATTCAACGATTAAGAAAGGGGATGGATATTACCTTTGATTTACGCAGTAGACGGATATTCAATTTTAATGAAGATTCGGGGGCTTTTAATGAACAGGACGATAATATCAAGTCTTATCCCAACAATGTAGAGGATATTCCTATTATAGGTGATTCTAGCCATATTACAGGGGCTTATTTACTAGAGGATAGCAATAGTGATACTTACACTAAAGAGGCATTAAAAGGGCTTCTATCAAGCTCTATGAAGGACACTTGTACCCTAGACCGATTCGTATTAGAGCTTGCTTTCAATCCCGAAGTTGTAGCGGGAACCCCTATTAGTCTAGTAATTCCTAGTTCCGATGACCCCGATTCGGCAAGCCTTAATCTTTCGGGTATTTATCTATGTGAGAAAACTATCCATGTATGGGACGGACAAAGGGCCACAACTTATTTAATCGTAGGAAGAAAAGATACTTTTATCCCCTCCGGTATGTATCTTATTAAAGACAAGCTTTTTAGTTAAGTTACTATTTAGTTATGGATACTCTTCAATTTAATTTACATAGGGGCTTAGTGCTTGATATAAACGACCCGGATCAAAAGGGGAAAGTCCAAGTAAAGGTACTTCCCGAAATGGTGGATATAGAGGATTCTAATTGTCCATGGTTTCCCCCTTTTGAAGGGAACGGGTCTACTAATGAATATGATAATCACCCCCCGGAAGTAGGAAGCTATGTTTGGCTATTGGCCGATGATAAGTTCTACCACCGATACTATACACATTTTAAATATAATTTAGAGGGATTGGTTGATTATTCCCCCGTAGATACCTTGCTTTCTACTATATCTGGGCTAGATACAACTTATGAAAATATTCAGTTTACCATGTATCAAGATGGGGGGATTTCTTTTCATAATCGAAATGATGGAAGTCATGGGTATATCCAGAATAGCTCTACCTATATGATAATGAACTCCGAAGGGGTTATAGATGTAATGGGTAGTTCTATTGAGTTAAATGGTAACACGAAAACCTTTGTTACCCATACAGAATTAGACACGGCTTTACAGACATTTATTACAGCTCTTAATCTCCATACCCATCCTGACCCTACAAGTGGTACTACTGGCATCCCTTCAACCTCAATGTCCCTTGATATTTCATCTTCACAAACAACCACCATAAAAACGGGTGGATAATTATATTAAATAGTTTAGTACTATATTAGTATGGCTACCAGTACGGAAAAGAAATACATTGATATAAGCATAAATGGGAATGGTACTAAGGGAAACGCTATCTATAATAATGATGCCCTTGATAATGCTATCCGTTTATGGTTAACCGCCTCTAAAAATGAGTTTCTACGTAGACAGGGGGGAAATGTTCTTCTTAAACATATTGGTAAGCCTATGAATGATGACCGTGTTAAGCTTATTAAGGGCGATATTCAAGCAGGGCTTCAATATGATTTTACTCCAAAAATGACAATAGTGAACCTTGAAGTAACACCCGACTACATTCAAAGAAAATGGAAAATTACGTTAGTAGCCTACTCCGAAGAACTACGGGTAGGTGTTAGTGAAACTTACTTGGTAAGCAACGAATAAAGGGATAGGATATGAGTACACTACAATTTGATTATGATTCTATAAGGGAACGCTTAATAAGCTATTTATCTGCTAAAACCGAACACCAAAACATCATGAATAACTCGGCTATCATGAACATTTTAGAAGCTATTGCGGAAGAAATGGAAGACCAGATGGAGCAAGATGAATACCTTACGATTGAAAATAACTGGGAATTAGCCCAAAATAAAAGTTCTTTGTTAACCGAGTCTAAGGTTCATAATTATGATGTCCCTAGAAAAAGAGGGGCTACGGGATCTATTACTTTTGGTGTATCCGAGGACTTTGATACCTACCCTAGTGCGATTGTAGACCTTCCTAAATGGACGGAAATATCTAATTCAGATGGCACGGTTTTTACAACAGTAGAGGCTACTACTATCCCTACTACTTCTTATAGTGTAGACGCTTCGGTAGTGCAGGGTGAGTCAAAGACTTATACTACTTATGCCGCTGGGGATACCGATGAAACTATAACAATATCAAATGATAGTATCGAAAATGATTACTATAACTTATATGTTAATGATATTGAGTGGGAAAAGGTAGATACACTTTTTGATTATGGAAGTGACGATAAAGTTTTTGAACTTAAAAGTCTTCCCGACTTCTCCGGTATTAAAATCACTTTTGGTGATGGTATAAATGGGCAGAAATTAGAAAGCGGTGATGAGGTTGTTTTCTACTACGTTGAAACCCTTGGTGAAGATGGGAATATTGTAGCCTCCGATAATATTACAAATGTAGATTCAACTATTTATGATATTAACGGGGATACAATTACAGTTTATTGTACTAATGACTCAAGTATTTCCGGTGGGGAAGATGAAGCGGGGATTGAAGAAATCCGTGAGGACTCTCCTAGATTCTTTCAATCCGGTGGAAGGGCTACGACCGCCGATGACTATGAAACAATCATAAACTCTTATTCTTATATTAAAAAGGCTAGTGTTATCGGAGCCTATGAGTACAACTTAGACAATGGAAACGACCTATGGGAATATATTGATACACAAGATAATCTTGTCCGGGTAATTGCTTTATCTACTACCGATGTGGGATTAACCGAAGCGGAAAAAATAGAGTTAACTACGGATATAAGAGACTATAACGCACCTACCGATATATTAACTTACCCAGATATTACGATTATCCCTATGAAGTTCAATATGGATGTGGCCGTAAGTTCTGTATCCTATACATTAAGTGAAGTGAAAGCCTCTATCGATACCTCCCTTGAAGAAAACTATAGTTTAGATACCCTAGAGTTTTATGAAAGTGTATATGCTTCCGATTATGATAGCTTAATCGATGGGGTTGAGGGTGTAAGAAAGCATTCTACATATGTTTCACTTTTAGATGATGGCGTATTCTCCTCCGCTTATGCTAAGTCAATTACTTTACCCTTGTTCCTATAGATGGGGAATATATTAAAGTTTACGTAAAGACCGCCGATGAGGACAATTATACACTTATTGGAACCGGGGATAGTGATGGGTATATCTCCGGGGAAACGGGCTACACTTTCTCCGCTTTATCCCGTATTGATCTAACAACCGGGGAAGGTACTATGTCTATTACCGAGGGATTAGATGAAACCTATTCGGACTATGAAGTGCGGGTAGAATATGCTTTAACCACTGATGATATTTCCCTTACGGATCGTACCTATATTCTTTCTTATGATAGTTCTAACTATATTAATATCGAATACTATAGCACCTAGAGGGAGATAAGTGAATGAGTGTATATAACACTTTAAAAGGGAAAACACATTCTCTACTACAGAACGATTTTTGGCTTCAACTACTTGAAGGAATTGCCGAAGAATTAGAGAATCAGAAAGCCCAGAAAACCGCTAAGATTACGCTCAATGATTTAGACTCTACCGATGAGGATGATTTATATAATTTAGCCGGGAAATATGGCTATGATCCTAATCTTATAATAGATAATTCTTTTGACCATTTAAAAAAAGAAGTTAAGTCAATACCTTATCGGATCACGTACAAGACAACTATTAGAGGTCTTAAGTTCTCTTTTAATATGGCAGGGGGTCGTTCAGGTGAAATATATAATACGACCTATGATACCGGGATAGCCCG
>FUIF01022478.1_pt1 | contig 10047 bp, 11 predicted proteins | sample 1003461 | NCBI WGS metagenome assembly FUIF01 (sample SAMEA80401918, study PRJEB19352) | marine metagenome
AAAGAACTTAGTATAAAGCAAGGCAAAAACATAGACTTTATGTGTATTGACTACTTGGATTTGCTTATGCCAGTTAGTGCTAAGGTATCGCCAAATGATTTGTTTGTTAAGGACAAGTATGTATCAGAAGAATTGCGTAACCTAGCAAGAGAACTTAACATACTGTTTGTTACTGCATCGCAGTTAAATAGAAGTGCAGTTGAAGAAGTAGAGTTTGATCATTCGCATATATCAGGTGGTATTAGTAAGATCAATACTGCTGATAACGTGTTTGGTATATTCACCAGTCGTGCTATGCGTGAACGTGGCAGATATCAAATACAGGCTATGAAGACTAGAAGTTCAAGTGGTGTTGGTATGAAAGTAGACTTGGAGTTTGACATAGAAAGTTTACGTATACGTGACTTAGGAGATGATGAAGAGTATCAACAGTTTAAGAAACAAAGTTCAAGTATCTATGATCAAATAAAAGCAAAGTCGATACAATCAGATCCAGCCAGTGATGCAACTGTTGAAGACGAGCCTGGCAAAATTGTTGCTGATGTACAAAGTACAAAACTTAAACAGATGTTAGCAGGTATCAAGGCAAAAGGTTAAGCATACTGATCAATAGGCATTGCTTTTACATTTTTACGTTTTACTTTTAGATAGTTACTGTTGTCTTTGGTCCACATTTGTCCTTCACCAACAACCACAGTATCTCGAGAATACTTTATAGGACGATCAACAACAAGATCTACATAGCGACCTTCACCTACACCTAGTGTTATAAAGTGTATGTAATTTTTTGCATCGCTTTTGAACACTCTACTGGCAGCAATTATGCCTGCAAACTGAAACTTGTCTAAGAATAAATTTTGCAATCCCATGTTTGGCAAAAAGCCAGGACTGTTCCATGCACCATGTTGTTTAAAACTTTCAACTGGATCCTCTGTAATCCAATTGTCAAAGCCCAAGTCACGTAGATCCCAACCAGCACGTTTTGCTTCGTTACGATATACCCAACGTGCATATGATCCTTGGCAGTGTTTTAAACAAGCACGCCAGAACTCTTTTGGATTGTATACTTTGTGATATGCCAGTGCCCATATAAGCCTGCCTAAGTTTACTGCGTGTGCTCTACACAAGCCAAACCCACTTAGGCTTTGCATTTGTTCATAGATATCATGTTTGTCTGGATGGTCACCTAAGCGTGCCATAAACTGCATCATCTTTTCTTCATTCTTTTTTGCAAATGCACGACGATACATGTCTGCTTCATATGGTGATATACCAATCAACTTCATTATTTTGTGTATAGCATCATCTTCATACACTATTGCATTCTTTTGTATGCCTTTTTCGCTCCAGTCACGGAACCAACTGGCCTTGCGTCTGCCCTCCATAGCAACAGGACGTACTAATGCACTTGCAAACACACAGTCCTCAACTCCTGTTGGTTGCAATGCACGAAACAGTCTTTTCATAGTTGGTGATTCACCTTGTGTTACACCAAGTACATCACCTCTACACAACAAATCAGCAACACGTTCATCCTGTTTTGGATATGCATCCAGTCTTGTGTGAGGATCTATTTCTAACAGTTGCGATAAGCCTCTGTTGGCAAGTATGTCTACTTTTAGATGCTCCAAATCTTCTACTTCGTTTTTGTCAAGTAGTATAAGATTGTCATCACGGAACAAGCTCTTCGGCAAGGCTCTGTCGAACACAAGTACACCACCACAGTGTTTGCTGATACAACGTTTCTTGCCCATCAGTTTACGTTCAATGCGACGTGCTTCTTGTTCGTCAACCCCTAGTTTTGCGTAATCTATATCTTTTGGTAGTCTGCCTTTTGCTCCAAGGCGTTTGGCCGCTTCTCGTTTTGCACTCTTCTCTCTGTAAAGTACATAGTTTGATATCCTAGCACTCTGTGTTGGCCATTTGTCAAACACACGTTGCATTGCAAGTTCTTGTTTGTGATGAGGTATATCAATATCCACATCAGGCAAGTCATCTCTGTATGGATTTAAAAATCTTGCCAGTGGTATGTTCCATTCAATTGGATCAACATCAGTTATGCCCATGAGATAGCAAACCAAACTGCTGCCAGCACTACCTCTGGTCATGTGCGGTATGTCACTGTTGAGATCAAGTATGAGTCTTATTTTGAGAAAGTAATCTGTAAAACGTTGCTGAAGTATAATTTCAAATTCTTCTGCTAGTCTGTTTTGATATTCTTCGCCTTGTGGAGTTGGTCTTCTAAATTGTTCTAATAATAATTGTATCTGTTCTATTTCTGTTTTCATGTTTGCCTATGTTTGCCTATGTGTGCCTAAAGATGCCTTAATAGGTATATTTACTCAAGATATTGTGTTACTATAAATATTTGAATCAGCAAAAACTGCTAAATACTGCAAAGGAACAAAGTCATGCAAAAAAAGACAAGAAGCATCTTTGAAGAATTAGACGGCATCTACACAGACCGCTATGCTAAGAAACAAGAGCGTGGATACATAGTAGAAAGTCGTGCAAGCAATGTAATTGCTAGTGCTATACGTCTAATGGAACAAATTGAGGTGTTGTATGATGCAGAGCAGAGCGATAACCTACATCGCAAATTGTTGAATGCTATCAGACTGCGTGATCCTAGTAAATTCAGTAGATCAGTGAAGCGGACAGATGACAGATAGATTAACAGAACAACAGTTACAAGAAGAACTGCTAGGCGAAATTAGTGACTTTTCTAAAGCCATTAGTCGAAAAATTGGCCAAGGTACTGGAGTGGTTACAGGCGCAGGACAAAAAATTAAAGGTGCTACCAAGCGTGGTGTAGATGCACTAGGCAATGCATTCACACAAGGCAAACAACAAACACAAAAAGCAGTTGCTGGAAAAGATTACAAGGCTCCATCACAAAAACAACAAGGTCCTGGTTTCCTTAAAAAGGCCACTGGTGCAATCACAACTGGAATTGGCAAAGCAGATGCATATGCACAAAAAGCCCTTGACAAAGTCAATGATATTTCAAACTATGATTGGCGTCAAGATGATGCTATTAAGGATAGAAGCAAACAAACCTATACTGGAGTTGGTGGAGCACAGATAGGAAAAAATCCTAAGAGTTCAAACCTAACACAGAAGAACCAAGCCTCGACTCAGCAACAAGCGACAACAAAGACAACTCAGAAAAAAACTGGCGGAAAAGTAAAAGGCAAAGTAAGCAATACTAGTAGTGCCAAGTATCAAAGAGATCTACGTGCTCGAAAGAAAGCCGGCAGTGGTGCAGTAAACCAAGGAATTAAAACAGCCGGACAACCAACAAAATCGGGTGGTGTTCAAAGAGATAGCACAGGTAAAATCATATCAACAGGCAGCGGAGTGCAAAGAGATAGTAAAGGTAACGTAATATCAAATACTGCAAAAAAGATATCGACAAATACAAACGTTCCGTCTGCTAAAATTGGTAAACAAAAAATTGATTTCAATGATCCTAAGAATGCTAATATCCTAAAACAAATTCAAAAAAAGACAGGAACATAATGCTTATCAAAGAAGGTGGCAACGTCTTCAAGGATGCTAACGGTGCTATAGCAACCACACGCATCAATCAAACAGACGTAAAGCCAACAGTACAATGGTTAGAGCAACTAACTGGCTTGCCTCTTATGGACAACATGCTGGGTAGCACAGGACAAAAGCCAACATCAGGCGATTTAGATCTAGCAGTTGATCCTAAAACAATAGGCAAAGACGACCTTGTGGCAAAACTCACCAAGTGGGCAGAGTCACATGGCTTTGATCCTAAGGAATGGATACGCAAGTCAGGAGTTAGTGTACACTTTAAAGCACCTATCACTGGTAGAGAAGATCAAGGCTATATACAAACAGATTTTATGTTTGTTCAAAAGCCAGACTTTTCAAAGTTTCTAATGAGAGCTGATCCGGCTAGTACATACAAAGGTGTAACACGTAATGTGCTTATGAATTCAATTGCTAAAGCTGCTGGATATAAATTATCACCAAACTCAGGATTGTTAAGCAGACTTGATAACAGTTTTATTACAGATCAACCAGAACAGATTGCAAAGTACATCCTTAACAAAGGTGCTACAGAAAAAGACCTGTTCAGTGTTGAAGCAATACTTGGTGCGTTACAGAATGATCCAGATAAAGATGCAAAGTTAGCAGACTTTCGTGGCTATGCTGAACGTGAAGGATTGCAATTTGAAAGCATCAAAGAAGGCGGTAGTGATTGGCTTGCAAGACTGCGTGATAGGATTGTAAACCAAGGCATGGAAGTTGTTACTGACAATCGAGCACCATACAAACCTTATCTTGCAGAAGGTGCACGTATCGAACACCCAGAAGATTTGGTTTTTGACTATGGATCAAAAGGAATCAAACAAGCAATTGATGGAATAAAACGCAGTGCCGAAGAACCAGCAAAAGTAAACACAATAAAGTGGGATGGCAAACCAGCAATAGTATTTGGTCGTGACGATAGTGGACAATTTATACTAACTGATAAAGGTGGCTTTGTTGCAACAGGATACAACGGCATGGCTACTAGTGCAAAAGATATGGCAAGAGTATTCAGTAATAGAAACGGTGATTACACAGATCTAATAGGTGTATATCAAAAACTTTTCCCTCTGTTACAACGTGCAGTACCACAACACTTTAAAGGATTCGTACAAGCAGACTTGCTATACAGTGCAACACCGCCTGTACAAGATAATTCATATGTGTTCACACCAAATCAAGTAACATATAGAGTAAGTGCCGATACACCACTTGGAAAAGAAATAGGCAACAGTGATGTAGGTATTGCCGTACACACAGAAATTGACAAGCCAGGCGGAACAGTACGTCCGGTAACCACACGTGTTCTTGATAAAGTTCCAGGAGTACTAGCCTTAGATAGCACAATGAAAGACACAGGCAGTGCAATAGAACTAGACAAAGGACTTGTAATAAAAATACAAGATGCATACAACGAATATGCTCCAGCAATAGATGCTTTTTTATCACCACAAGAACTTACACGTAGGAAGATTAGAAGCACACCAAAGTTGATGAAGCAGTATATTAATTTTAAAGTAAGGCAAGGTGGATTTACTAACATGATCAAAGATTTTGGGCCGTGGGTAACACAAAAACAACCTACTCAAGCACCAAGAATAATTGAATGGATGAGTGAAAACCAAGGTGCAGTCAGTGCATTGTTCAGTACATTTGTAAACATAGCATTGCTTAAAGATAAACTAATCAAAGACCTTGACAATCAGGATCAAGATATAAAAGCAGATATCAAAGGCGTAAGCGGACACGAAGGCTATGTTGGCGATGGAATTAAACTGGTAGACAGAGATAAGTTCAGCAGAGTGAACTTTGCCGCCAATAACCCAGGAGCGGCATAATGGGAGACGCAGAAGCAGGAATACAATTTATATACCATATGCGTGAACATATAGTAGATGTAGGCATAGCAACAGTATATCTGATTGCAGTTTATGCAATAGTACTATGGATAAAGAAGAAGTTGAGTTAATGAGTGTAACCGCAGTAGATATACAACAACTAGAACAATTTGCAGATAGAATATTTGCAAACGTTGGCATCGATGTGGAATTTACAAAGCATTTTAAAGACAGAGTAAACAGTGAACGCAATGCCAAGCCAATAGTACCAGCAGAACTTACACGTTTGTTCAAACAAGAACGCAAACGTTACGGCAAGCCTATTGCACAAATGGGTCCTGATAGCGAAGCAGTGATGCGTGATTTGCAAACTGACATTAATGTACCTTTTGCATTGGTCTTTGACAAAGACAACAATGAACTTGATCTCATTGCTAAGACTGTAATGCGTAAGCAGGATTTCAATACACCTAATCGTGTATTTGCAGTTGAAGACTCGCCATTTAGGATTGGCACACGTTATGAAATGCCACGTAAAAGTGTACGTACAGGTGTGAAAGAAAGTACAGTACAAAAATGTACTACCAAAGATATGATTGCATATCTAAGACAACACCACGACAAAAATCTGCATCAAGATTATTTAGATCATATAAACACCTTTAGTGAGTTTGCATTACAAAACGTTGCTCTAAACTCTATTAAATCCGATTTGCCTGGGTTAGACAAGAAAAAAGTTGAACAATATAAAAAAATGGATTTCAACAAGTCTCCTCCTATTGTAATGGGCGATGGTTATATTTTAGATGGCTACCATAGAGCTACTGTGGCAAAAGCATTAGGCATTCCTAGTATCAAAGCATATGTTGGTGTTAAAAGTGTTAAAGAAACAATTGTTCTTAACCGTATATTTGAAGACATAGATGCTGACGCAGAAATATATGTTGACATGGACGGTGTACTTGCAGACTTTTTTGGCGAGTGGGCTAGACTAATGGATAAAGAAAATTGGCGTGATATCAAAGACGTGTCGCCTGCACTTGCAAAAATTAGAGCAACAGACAACTTTTGGTTAAATTTACCTCTACTGCCCCAAGCAAAAAAACTGTTGGCAATGATTAAACAAGTTAAAGGTGAGTACAATATCTGTACCAGTCCGTTAGCAGATGATCCTAATTCAATACCACACAAGCGTGAATGGATTGAAAAGAATTTAAGTTTCTTCCCTCCAAAGAATGTTTACATCACACACAATAAACCGCAATATGCTACTAACAACAATGGCACACCTAACATCTTAATTGACGACTATGGTGTTAATATTGATGCGTGGGAATCTGCAGGCGGCATTGGTATTAAGCATAATGACAATAAGTTTGAAAGAACTAAAAAAGCACTAACAAGTCAACAAGCTGTAACTGAAGGTGCAACTAAAAAGCATCCTAAAGAGCCTGGTGCATATTTGATGACACACAACGGTATTGAATACAAGATATCAAGACACTTGGATGACAATGACATACACAGAGGTGAATGGGATATATATTCTAAAGGAGTAAGTGCATTTTCAGGTGACAATTGGGAATGGGTAGACACTGTGACTGCAAGATGGAATGCTATTGCACGTGTTAAAGGACTAAGTGAAAACAAACAAAAACCCAAGATTGCGTTTGACTGGATTACAGAAAGTCGTGCATACAGAACACCAAGACAACTTAACAAACTAACACAAAAAGCAGTGGCTGAACAGTTGTTTGAACAGTTGTTGGCATTACAAATATTTGTTGACAGTGATCCTGCGTATGCCTCTCGTATTGCTGAAGAGATAATGAAACTGCAAAATTGGCCAGGATTTAGGACAAGTCAGCCGGACTTGTATAATCTAATTGCAATTGCAATGAAACCAGAAAAGTTCAAAGACCGCATCAAACAAGATGTAAACGTTGCTATTCCGGAACTTAGATTGAAACGTAACCTCAGAGCCATAATGAAACGTGAATTTAACAATAGTGATTACAGTTACATGATGTTAATACTGCAACGGCAAATGGTAGACTTTTTACCGGCACCGTTAATACAAATGCGTAGACAGATATCCAATTGGGATAGACAAACACCACGAGATAAGAATACTATAAGGCAAAGACTTATGCTACAGATGCGTAAGACTGGTTTGCAAAACGAGTTCTATGAGTTCTTACGCCGAACAAAAAACTTTAGCAAACGCTAATACATACGCCTAAAAACCATCAATCTATGCTAAATAAAAGTAGGAACCGCATTAGCGATTCCACCATTAGATATAGGAGATTAAAATGGCAGAATTTACAAGAACCCATGGTAATGCACAACAAGTATTCCATATGGACACAAGTAACGGTAACTTAGGTAACGGTGCATTAGCAGAATCCGCACCAGTTAACGTAGCAGGTCCAAAACTAGACTTTTTCAAAATTATTACTGAAAACGCTTCAAACGCAGCTCAAGACTTACAAGCACAAGTTGGTACAGGTTTAGCAGTAGAAGCGATTATTCAAACAATTCAAACAAAGTCAACTGTTGCAGTTTACCAAGTAGAAGACGATTCAACTGGTCAAATTTCAGTAGGTATCTACCCAACAGACGCTTACACTGCAGCAACATTGCAAACACAGATTAGAACATTAACCGCAGCTGGTTCAGGAAGCATTGATTGTTCTGGTTCAGACGTTACTACTGCAGGTTTCAAACTAGCATAATTTTAATTTGCTATAAACAAATATTAAACCCTAGTTTTTATTAACTAGGGTTTTTTTGTGGCTAAATATTCGTAATGGAAAAGACAGAATGGATATATGAAAGTCCAGATAGAGGCAATACAGTCTATCGGAGACGTGCTAACAGTAGAGAACGTGAACTTGTGATCAAGAAGCCAGATCCTCATACAATTACGGCTCATCTATCAAACATAGTTGCAGAAAGTGCCAATGATCCTGCATTGAAAGAAATGCTAGACAAACTACAAGTTTACTGGAGTTTACGAAATGCAAATAATTAGTGTAATTACCCATTTTGACTGCACACCAACAGGAACCAAGAGCTATAGAAAATTACAAAATGGGTACGTTGACAATTCAGGAAAAACTATATCAACATTAGATAATTGGAATTTCAGTAGAAATCAACAACGTAATTGGGAAACAATACTGCAATGTGTAAGTTTACAAACACAACCAATGAATGTGTCAGAGCCTCAGATAATAAAGAAGAAAGAAAACAAATTATGGACATTCAGCTTTGGGATAGAACACAGAGGCATCTTCACCAAAAACGATGAGCAACTTGGGTTGTTAAAAGAACAAGTTCACGGTGTTCCAATGATTGTAGGCTTAGATGAAACCTACAGGGAAGGATTTTTGTTGCCTTATTTAATCGCTAAGGGCGATAATCAAAATATTGTTTTTGATATAATTGAACCTATCGAATAGTGTAATTCTACTATAATTTATAAATACATGCAGATACGAATTTAGAGAGACTACGATGGCTGACACAGCACCAATCGAAAAAAAGAGTTTAGAAGCACATGTTGATTTATGTGCAGAGCGATACAAATCTATGGCAGGAAACATAGAAAACCTAGATAGAAAAGTAGATCGCTTGGAAATGATGATTAACGAAGTTCACGGTATGGTTGAGAAAATGGCTCAACGTAGGACTGACCAGCTGATAGGCTGGGGAACAGGTATAATTGCAGCTCTTGTAGGAACGGTTGGATGGCTAGTGATAACTTACGTAGTCGGGTAACAGAAAAAGCCTCCCGATTATTAAACAAAATTGCAGATGAACTTCTGAATTCAAACCCTAATGCCATTTTTATCAATGGTGATAGCATCTTTGCGTTTGCAGACTATGAAATAGTAAAAGAATCACAAAGTGAATACAGTATATACAGAGACGATCTGCTAGTTGAAACTTGTAGCAGTTGTAGAATAGCATTAAGTTTCTGTATACTTGATAAAAACAAAATGCAAATGGATGCAAAACATCTAGTAGCACTAGAAGAAAAACTTCTTGGTAGACAGAATGAAATGATGCATTATAGACATGTTATTACTAGTCCAAACACAGATGATTTTAAAAGAGAAGTTGTTTTACATAGACTAGATAGTGCAAAACACGAGTATCATGTCATACAAGAACAATTAACGAAAAGTATAAATGTTGCTAAATACTGTCAGCAAAAAGGATTTGATAATGAAATTATTTGACTTAGATTCACCACAGACTAAGCAGTCCAAAAAGGTTCTAGAGAGCTATTTTGGCAACAGCATTGACTTTGCAGCACTTTCAGGTAAAGATGCTAGTGATATGCTAACAAAGGTTCGTGGTTTGATATATGAACACCGTACAACTAGACCAGTAGTGCAAAGCGAAAACGATACCAGTTACATGAAGTTGATTGTAATGGAAAGAGGCTTACATGCACGTCTACGTGAAGCAGATGTAAAATTAGAACCACAAACAGGTGCTACAAAGATCACTGCCGACGGACAGACTGTTGGATCTACAATGGACCAAGCAACTGCTATGCAATTCAAAAAAGATGTAGATGATGGTAAGATCACATTAGGTGAAGAAGAGCTGGTTAGAGAAGCAGAAAACT
>FUIF01005068.1_pt1 | contig 10046 bp, 25 predicted proteins | sample 1003461 | NCBI WGS metagenome assembly FUIF01 (sample SAMEA80401918, study PRJEB19352) | marine metagenome
GCGTCTGGCTCTTGCCGATGCTGTACAGATATAATATCTCCGCGACTTTCATAGGGTTGTGCCGCGATAGACTCTTGACCTTCTGTAACTCCTTGTCGGCGGCAATCTCCTTGATGGCTTCTTGTATGCTCGATTTGAGCTCGATTTCTTCTGCAGTGGGCTTTTGAGGCATAAATTTTTTTAAGGGCTAATATATGTATATATATGTATATGAGTATGTGTATACGCAACCCCCACCCCCCATCGATTTTTTTTTGAGATTGAGTCGCAATATCATTTAATATTTATTGATACTGAGTCTCATTTGCATAACTGTCAAACAAAATGTCTCAGTTATGAAAGATTTTTTAATTTTTGCGAAAAGGGATATATTTAGAGACCTTTTGACACTCTCTTTAATGGTTTCATTTAGCGTTAGTTTCAATTCATTTATCGCAATCTAGATTGGCACGCCTTATGCTAAGGGCGTTCCTTTTGTAGTTTCATTTTATCACATTTGAAATTCAAAAATAGTGATTTACGGATTTTCATTTATCAACTATACTGTTTGCATACTTTAAATAGTACAGTTCTTTGAAAGTCGAATAGCAATCTTAACTAAATCGGGTGGAAATCGCTCTGAGAAGCCTACACTTAATATACTGCTCAGCAACAACTGAGGTGATGCCTAGATTGCATATGAGAAAATTTGAAACTGACACTTTTAGATTTTCAAAAGCCCTCAAGTAAGAGTCTTTAGACGACTGAAAGAGGGCGTCTAAACTAGCCGTGGAAGGTCTCAAGCCCTTGTAAATAGTGAGAGGACAAACTAACCAAAGGAAACAAAATGATAAATAGATACTACAAAACAATCAGCCCAACGCTAGCTAAAAAGAGAATAGCTAAACTTATTGAAGCAAAAGATGAAGCGTTTGCACAATATCGAGAAGTAAAAGACTTAGGGTCTGAAGTCCTAACGAAATATTGGAGAGATAGGGCATTCCATTACGGCAATGCTCTTAGAGTTATGGGAATCGTAGATGTCGATTGCCTAGAGGACTAATAACTAACAAAGGAAAAATTATGTACGAAACACAAAGCAAATTCAAAGTCATAGAATTAGGAGGCTATCAAGTGGACTCCGAAACCCTAGAGGCTCTCATAGAGTCACTAAGCAACAACACACCATCTCATATAAATGAAGATGATTCTTTAAGTAAAGAAATCCAAGTCGAAAGAATACTCCAAAATATAGCTGATAGAGCCGTTGAGGATTTCATTGAAACTTGGGTCAATAGACAATGGTAAATCACTTATGCACCTTAAACACTTAATCAAAGAAGCGATAGAAAAAGGTGTGCCGATTGAGGACTACATAAAAAGTCTTGACTCTAGCCACCGATACTATCCAATAATAAACAGAAAGAATACTTATGAGAGACCTAACAGAATACATAGACCGACTTTGTGAAGACAATTATGGTCATACAAACTGGGCGTTTGTCGATTGCTTAACAGAAGATGAACTCAAAGACCCAAATATAGCTGAGAACGATGGCAAGATCGTTTTCTACAAAACAGATATAGAAGAATAAATATGAAATACAAAAATGGAAAAATAAAATACTCTAAAAAAGAAATGAATGAAATCATTTCGAGATACAAAAATCTATTGGAAAAATTATGAAACAATCAATCAAGAAACGATTCCGCAAGGAATTAGTCGAGTTCATAAAGAACTATGACAGACAACCTAACTTTATCACGGCAGTAAGGGACATACAAGGGCTTACTGAGTGGTATCAGAATCTAGATCGCCAAAATCTAACTGAAGAAGTTATAGACGCAATGGCGCGCGATTATGACAATCAAACTATCTCAGAAGGTAGAGTCTATGTAACTACTAATCCTAACTACAAAGAATAAAATGAAAGCAGAAGCAATAAACAAATTAGACTTATTGAGTGCAGTACAAGACATTCAAATGGACATAGCTTGCTTACTTGATGAATCCTTACAAGATGAAATCACCGAAGGCTTGCTAAAGGTACAAAGAAAATCGGACATCTTAGAAGATGAATTAAAAGCTAAGATAGAAGAACAAATAAATATACTTATACAATTAGGAGCAAAAAGAATAAAATAATAGAAAAATTAACCAAAGAATAAATATGAAAGACTATCACGCCGAAATATCACTTACCTTTTCCGAAGTCGGAGAAGCCGAAACTAAAGAAGAAGCGATCCAAGTAATCAAAAATAATTTTTATGATGAATACGGATTGCATCTAACTGATGATGAAATAACAATTGAATTACATAACCAAGAATAAATATGACTAAATTACTAACACAAGCACAACTCCAATCTCTCAGAGAAGAAACACAAAGCTTCATTGAGGGTTGGCTAAATGACTACGAGGTAGTCGAGAACACAACGGACTTTGAAAATGAATGCTTCAAAGTGTACGAGACTATCGCCGAAATGATAGAGCGATGGGACGAATTCGCCCAAGAGTACAGAGAATCTGTTGAAGAGTACGACAACTCTGACTACGAATACGAAGTGAGGGCGGGTAAATGAAGAAGACTAAAGAAAACCTCGCTCTCTTAGAAGGATTGCTCATTGGACTCGCTTCGGGGTTCGCAATCTTCTTAGTAATGCTATTAATAAGTCTCATCTAGACTTGTAGATACAATTATCCTTAAAAGCCACAAGCCACATATGCAACTCTATCGAAACGCACTTGATCCACATCACTTGCAACGCCCGCATCTTATCGAGATGTTATGGCTTTCCGTTGCGACTTTCGCTACGCTAATTGGGGTACAATCGATGTCTTACTGTATCGAAGTTACCTAATTATACTCAATCTTAAAATGCGTGTCAAGCACCAAATGTCTTGACTTACTCTAACCAATTAATAATCAACGAAATAAAATTATGAAAACACCAATAGAATTATTAGATGAATACTCTACTTACATAGAAGATGGAGGATTCAATACTTACGAAGACGGAGAGCTTCTCGATCTCATCATTGAGGCAACAAAACAAAAGCCTACTAAAGATGGGTTACCAACTGATAGAGATATACTTATGTCAATCAACAATGCTTTATACCACCATTTCAATGAGGAAGATTAATACTACACACGCCGAAAATGAACCGAGCTTAACTGAGTTCGTTGTAACCGAGACTTACTATATCAAAGCTAGGACTCGTGATGAAGCCTACCAAATGGTAGCAGATAATGATTTCAAATACGATGGGATCAGAAAACATAATGTAAACATAGAAGTAAATTTTTAATATGAGCTATCTTAATAAACAAAATGTAAAAGCTAGGGCATTGGAAGTTGCCCAACATTATGCACCACACAAGGTGCGTTACTCGCCGAGGTTCACAGAGCAACTGGAGAAACTTGTTGACATTGTACTAATCCAAATGGTAAAAGACCAAAAGGAAGACCAAAGACAAGGTATCTTTGAATGCAACTGGGCTACCGACAGAATCAAAGAAGCTGACAGAATACACAGTATTTACTACGAACAAGAAAACGAACAAGAATAATTTATGAAAGAAGATAATACAATACAATTCTACATCTACCCAGATGGATTCGCCGAATCTATGGGATCAGATGAACTCGTCCTAGTCCGTAACAAGCTAGGTTCTGTGGACTCCAAGTTCGTATCGGACTTAGTTGAAGGTGACTACTATTGCAAACGCATACCGGCACCTTTGCCACCAAGGAACGCCAATGATATGCTACGTTTCATTGAAGAGAATGAACTAACCTTAACTTATGTTAAAGATAGGACAGACAAGACTGTAATGCTAGAGGTCGGCAGAGGATCAAATATTATTTGTTCTACTGAATACGGCGAGGATTGTATTCGTAAAGCTATTGAACCACTAATGGACTTGGAGGAACTATAATGGAACAAGACCCATCTACTTACTCTAGTGATAGTCAATCTCGATTCGTTGAAGATTGGGAGGAAAACATAGAAAAGATCGAACGCAATCGTAAGATAATGCGAGAAGGCGCTGAAGCCGCAAAGCTATTCAGAATGTTTGGGCTTCTAAAAGACGAGGGTTGTGGAAACCTACGGAAGTGGGAAAGAATCCCATAGCCACTACTATCTGCTTGACAAGTCCTCTCTTTCGTGAGAGGGCTTTGTTATGGGAAAAGGAATGCAACCAAAGAAAGGATACAATCAAAAGAAATATGATGAGAATTATGATTCCATTGATTGGTCAAAAACAAGAAAACCAAAGGAGACCAAAAAATAATGGCTCACTTTTATACCTCAAGTAAGAACCCACAGTTCTTAGAAGATGTCACTACGCCACACCAAGCCCTCAAGAAGGGACGAGCGTACCCATCTGTTACTACTGTCCTCGGAATAGTTAAAGACGATTTCCTCGACAGTATTTATACCCCAAGAAAGCTAGTCGATCTAGCAAGAGAACATTCAGATGTTCATTACTCTATCCTCAAAGAATGGGTATACGGATTTCGAGAGCATCCATTTACTGGAGAGATGATCTCGAGTAGCGAGTTCGGTACTGCTGTTCACAAACGAATCGAGGATTGGTTAATGGACGGAGAAGGTGAAGCTACCGCTTATGATGATTGGGCGAAACCTTTCATTGATTGGGTAAACGATGAGGGTGTGCAAGTCGTTGACTGCGAGTACATTATATCAGATAGTAGATTTAAGATAGCTGGTAGTATAGACTTTATTGGATTAGATAAAGATGAGAAAGTATTTTTGGCGGACTACAAATGCAGAAGTTGCAAGGACGGCAAAGGTAAGTTCTATCCAAAGGATTGTAAGCAGTTGGCAATCGAGAGTGTAATGCTCGCAAAGAAACTGAAGCTCGATTACTTTCCGAAAGTACGATCAGTCTGCATTGATACAAACACCGCCGAACATTACCACTACGAATGGTCGGACGAAGAATTTAACCACTACTTTGAGTGTGCAAAACTTTCAGCCAAAACATATTGGATGGAAAGAATGACACCTAAACCTAGAAAGAAAAGAAAAAATGGATAATCCAAACTTAGATTACTACGAAGAAATGATACACGCCGAGGACGCTATACAATTTGACGGACTCGATTACGCTATTGTTGGAGTTAGCCACACCGGCTACTACATCTACGATTACGATCGAATGATTGAATGCTTCATTGCAGATGATGAGATCAACGAAGGTGAAGCAATGACAGAAGAGGAGGCAATCGAATGGATACTACAATGTAATGGGAACAAACGGCGGACAAGGATTTATAGTTATATATAGTAATGAACAAATATGAAATAATTTACAAGCACTTCGATATGCACCCAGACTATCGAGGATACCAAGTTAAGTGGGCAAGAGATAAAGCTCAGGCAATCAAATACATATGTCCCACTAAACCAACCAAAGATGGTTATGGTACTACCAAGAAGGGAGCAAGAATACAAATCCTAGAAGTCAACGAAATACCCATCAAAGAATGATAGAAACCATTACTACTAAAGTTTGCACAGCTTGCAACGAAGAATTACCCATAGAAAAATTTTACTCCAAAGGAAGAACTCGAAAAGGAGAAAAGAAATACAAACCCACTTGCCGAAAGTGCGAAAACAAAGCACAATCTATTCGATACCGAAACATCATTGAGGAATATTTCGGCGGATGGAAATGCAACAGATGTGGATTCGAGGGAGAGTCTCAGCAATTTGATTGCCACCATATTGATCCCACTACAAAGAGAGATACAATATCGAATCTAAGAACATCTTTTAATTTACTGAAAGAAGAACTAAAAAAGTGTGAGCTTCTGTGTGCTAACTGCCATAGATTAACAGACGATTACTAATGGAGTACCTACCTCAAAGTAAATTAGCACAGTGGCGTAAGAAGAATGCACCCACAAAATGCCCACTTGTTGAGTACAAAACATCAAATTGGGTAGTAGATCACGATCACACCAGTGGCTTTGTGAGGGGTGTGGTATCCTCTGAAGGTAATGCCCTACTGGGACGCATAGAAAACGCCTTCAAGAGGCTTTCTCGTGACGCTAAGAAGGCAACGCTACCTACAATACTACGTAATATGGCTTCGTATCTCGAACAAGAAGATACTCACATCATTCACCCAGAAGGATTTCGCCAACTGTACAAAAGATTTTTTTTACTCAGCAAGGATTTACAGCTTGACATACTCCTAAAATTCGGCACAAACAGAGACGACATCTCGAAATGTTCCAACGCAAAAGAGAGAACAGATTTATACAAAAAAATACTGAAAGGAAAATATGACTAAAAACATCAGACAAAAACTCCAAGGGATTCAATCATCCCTTAAAGCTCCTAAGGGGCAAACTAATAAGTTCGGCGGATACAAATACAGATCAGCCGAAGATATACTAGAAGCAGTCAAACCATTACTCGCCGAATGGCAGTGCGTTTTGACAGTCCAAGATGAAGTTGTTGAGATCGGCGGACGAGTGTATGTAAAAGCTACGGCTCGTATCACTGACACTGAACACGATAACTCAGTTGAGACTACCGCTTTTGCTCGTGAAGCAGAAGTAAAGAAAGGTATGGACGAAGCACAGATTACTGGCTCTGCTAGTTCTTACGCTCGTAAGTACGCTCTCAATGGTCTATTATGTATCGATGATACAAAAGATCCGGACGCTACTAATGATCACGGCAAGTCCCAACCGAAAGCCGTTGCTAAATCTAAGACACCCACCAAGGCAGTACAAAAGACAGATGCCTTTGATGGACTAATGTAATTTGATATATATATAATTATGAGTAAATACGATAATACGAACAAAGGTGCATTGTTCAAAAATGATAAAGAAAACGAACGTCAGCCAGACTTTCGTGGCACTGTAAACGTTGATGGTACTGACTATCAATTAGCCGCTTGGGTAAAGACAAGCGATAAAGTAGGTAAGTACTTCTCTCTATCTGTATCTGAATCTCAGAAGCAGACTAAGAAAGAAGCAGTAGCAGCTGAAGAAGATCCGTTCTAATGGCTTCTACTTTACCGGACTCTGGAGCAAGAACCGCCTTCGATACGGGGGCGGTTCGTGACTCTATGAAGGGCAAAGGTATGCCCAGTATGATACCCACTTGTGCAATTATGGCTATGGCTAGACGCTTCGAGGACGGAGCTACTAAGTACGGAGCAGATAATTGGCGAAAAGGAATCCCTACCTCTAGGTACTGCGATGCGGCGTATAGACATCTTATGCAATGCAGAGATAATGATACCACCGAAGATCACTTCGGGGCAGTGCTTTGGAATATGGCTTGTTGGTTATGGACACTTAAAGCCATTGAAGACAACAAGTTACCACCAGAATTAAATGATATTCAGAATTGAAAAATGGACTTAAATGATATGATAATACTCTATGACTAACAAACTTCTTAACAATCTATACGACGGAGTTGACCTAGCTTTACACCTACAAAGAGAGGCAACTGAGAATAAAATCGAAAGCGAAAAAAAGAATCACCTCAGATATTTAGGACAGTGTTTGAGCGTAATGAAAGAACAAATAGATGATGGAAGAAAACGAATTAAAGATACCGAAGAATGTGGATGCGGAAGAGAGAGTCCTTGCGAAGTGCTTAGCGGATGACACTTCTGACTTCTACGACAGTATCGCACACAAGATAAATGCAGATGACTTTTATCTTTATAGACATAACTTAGTTTTTCAAAGTGTCAGTTCACTCGCCAAACGTGGCGAACCCTTAAACGAAATATCATTGATAGAGGAGCTTAAACGTTCCTCTACCTTTGATGACGTTGACGGGATGACAATGATTAGTACTTTAGTTAACAAACAGACTACTACCCTAGACGCACAGAACTGTGCAAACATTGTGAAGGAGAAATCAAACCTTCGCAAAATGATAAGGACTTTCAAGGTTGCTCTTGAGAAAGCAGAGGATGAATCAGAGGGGACTGATAGCATTCGTGCAGACGTAGAGAGTAACCTTTTGGACTTAGAGACCACAACTGGTTTTGATATGACCATTGATTCTGCATTGGACGAACTTCAAACAGAGTTTGAACAGCAGTTATCCGGCGAATGGACAGAGGACGTAATCAAAACCCACATCCCACACCTAGACGAGAAGCTAGGTAACGGAGGTATCGGTGCCGGCGAAGTTGTGGTTATCTCTGCTCCTACATCTTGTGGTAAATCGCAGTTAGCTCTAAATATTGTAGCTCGATCAGCCTTCAAAGATGGCGTAGGATGCGGCGTATTTAGCCTAGAAATGCCTAGAAAGCAAGTACTCAAGAGAATCCTCACGGCTAAGTCTCAAGCGAATCTAAGGCAAATTAAGGAGCGTGTAATCACTACAGATAGAATGCAAAAAGTTCGCCAAGGATGTGAGAACCTCAAGAATATGCCCATCTATACAGTACATAGTATCAAGAATATTGGAGAGCTTTGCTCGCACGCCAGAACTATGGTACGCAGATACGGCGTAAAACTTTTAGTAATAGATTATCTACAACTTATCCCATTCAGTACAAGTAATCAAAGTAAGAACGATGCTATAGCCAACATCTCTCATACTATCAAGCAACTAGCTCTTGAGCTAGAGGTAGGAGTTCTACTTCTTTCTCAAGTAAACAGAGAGGGTGCTCGCCGAGAAGGTGGTCTAGCTATCTATGACCTCAAGGATTCCGGCGACATTGAGAACGATGCAGATGTTATTATTCTTATGTGGGCAGAAAATGATGACGTAGAAGCATCAAAAAGACTTGACGGATTGGGTTCGTATATTAGTATGAAATACAATGTAGCAAAGAACCGAGAAGGAGAGAGAGACGTAAAAGGTAAGTTCAAGTTCTACACTAGCCGAGGTATATTTGTCTAAACTTTGATGTAGGTAGTCCGCCTATTAAGACGGTGGTGGGTTAATCATATTCCCTTTCGCCGCCTACATCGTTTACTTTATGAAAGTCAAAGAAAGAGCAGTCGCAAGAGGACTGGAAAAACTCTACCCCCAACTTGGAACTCTGGAAGAACCAGAGGATCAGTTTAGCCCATTCGATTTCGAGTGCAAGAAATACATTATCGAAGTGAAGTGCAGATCTCAAGCTTGGGATCCGTGGTTCATAGAAGCTATCAAGTACAACTCCAATATGGAGATAGCAAAAAATCTCAAAAAGGATTTTATTTTCTTGACGGAAGTAAACAAAACTGTTTATCTCTACAACATAAGCAAACTAACTAGAAAGGATTATGATTTCAAATGGACTACCAAACTATTACCGAACTCCACAGAGTTCACAAAACAAGGGAAGTCGGAGAAACCAATAGGGTACCTCTCGGCAAAGGACGCAACTATTTTACATTTATGAGATTACATATATTCAAGGTTCCCGAAATATATATTATCCCTTCTTTATTTGTAGAAGTGGATGGACTCAAAGGGGACAGAATTATTTGGCTATCTGTAGGGTTCTTGAACTTTACACTAAGCCTACAAATAACTAAACGATAATGAACGAAAACATTGAGAGACTACACACTAGAATCAACCTCATTCGTGAGGAATCAAGAACTATCTCTTATCGTATAGAGGCTCTTGAAGAGCGCCGCAAGGAGTTACAAGATCAGAAGAAGCGCCTCAAAGAATTACTTTCTAATATGTCTTAGGTTAGTATTAGGTTATTGTTACCATTATCTACAGCCCTCACCGTTTTATTTGTTTTCCGGTGGGGGCTTTTTTATTCACTAAGAGCTTGTTGCATCTTTAGAGCGCCCATAATAGCTTTTACTTCTGATGCTTTTAATTTTTTACTATCAAGATCTTCTTTAAGCATTTTTATCACCATATCTAATGGAAGTTTTTGTGATACATCTATGTACTTCTTAACTCTCTCTTCTTTGTTCTTGGCACCACGTGGCATAGTAGGAGATATTTGCATATCTTTAACTTCACCTCTCATCTTTTCTTCCATAAGAGATTTTCTAACTTTTCTTTTGGATCCCAATGCTAGTACCTGTTCGT
>FUIF01008960.1_pt1 | contig 10044 bp, 21 predicted proteins | sample 1003461 | NCBI WGS metagenome assembly FUIF01 (sample SAMEA80401918, study PRJEB19352) | marine metagenome
AAGTCAAGCTATTTTAGGAGTAAAAGCAGTAATAGTACAAACACGAGTAAAAACAAAGGGTTACACGAGTTTAATTTAAGGGTAATTTTCCTAATTTTAACCTATTTTGTGCGTAAGTGGCTACTTCAAAAGTTAAACAAATGTCAACCCCTCCCCCGACCCTAGTTTCTACGCGGGTTTCAACAAAGGTTGACACAGGACGCGGCCTATGGTAGCGACTAAAGTTGGCACGAGTCTTGCATGGGTTGACACAGGCGGACTCATGTAGTAGCGAGCAGAGTTGGCATGGGTTTTGCATAAGCTGGCGTGAGTTGACAAGTGTGTGAACTTATGTTGGACCCTATAGCCCTACCTTCTATTACACGCGCACATGCGAATAGCATACGTCAGCCAATGCGGTCAATAGTTTATTTGTGGTATTATTTACTATGTACATCTCCAGTGGTTCCTGTATTATGGCTACATCAACTAAGGAGACAGGCACATGTACACAGACATCGAAATCGTAACCAACATCGCCAAGCAACTGGCTGAACTTATTGAGCGCCGCGCACTATTAGCTGACTACACTGACTTCAACGACGCGGAGCACGTAGCAACTCTTGAGCAGGTAAGCGAGGAAATCAACGAGCTAATAGAGCGTCAGGAGTACTACACTGGTAAGATCATGGCGAAGCAAATCAAACGGGCCGCGTAAGCGGCTCCGCAAGCAACTAAGGAGACAAGCACGTGGAAAATGTATTTACACGAGAAGAAATGACGCAGTTTGGTGCTGTGGTTTGGGATGACGTTCTTACCCAATGGAATCCTAAGCGCACTGACGTTTACACTCATGCTGTGGCGGTGATGAAAGCCGAAGGCGACAACACTTATAGGGCTGTGAAGCGACACGATAACAACCGCTTTGAGCTTGTCAGCGGCGAACGTACGTTATGTGATGCGGTCAACGTATTGCGAAAATGTTTTAAATAGGAGTTGACTAATCGCTAGGCATTCGCTAGAGTGTCTAGCAGTGAGTCAACACACGTCAACACACGAGCCACAGGAGGCATTGACAAATGAGAAAGATCGAAGAGCAGATGTTAGAGGCAGTCAACAGCAACGAAGATTGGTCGTTAGCAAACACGACAGTAGTCTATGACGGAGAAGACGACGCTTCTAAAGTCTACCTACACGGGCATCTGATAGCAGTAGTAGACGACTTCGGCATAGCTAGGGTTTGCCTATCGACCCTGATCGCATGGCCCACACGGACCACCATGAGCCGCTTACGTGCACTGGGTGTGGACGTATGTACACGCAAAGGTGACGTATATCTAAACGGGGAGGTTGTAGCATGAACTTTGGACATTACACAATTTGGTACAACCACGAGGACCACGTCTGGGACATCTACGACGGACGCAAGGGCTTCAAATACCCAGAGTACACCGTGAACAACTACTCGCGTCTACTCTGCACGCTACGCGATAAGCTGTCTAGGTTTGACACAGACCGAAACCGTGGGTTATTCTACCGCTTCACTAGATTTATAAGGAGGTTTAGAAATGTTTGAACAATGGCAACCGTGGTGGGACGTGGTGTTTTTACTGTCAACGGGTGGTTTACTGACGCTTTGGTTATATATCAAAGGGGAGCCGGACGAGTGAGGCTTTTTATCTGGGCGATAACTTCGCCGCTATGGGTTCCACTGTGGCTTATGTATGAGTATACTTTCGGGTCGAGTCCTTCGGTTTATGAGGACGACCCAGAGCACGATAACAAGGAGGCTTGAAACATGACTAGAGAGACGTGGGAGATGTGGGCAGACGAGTATCAGGAGTATTATGAGGACGAGACTCCTGTGTATCCTGACGACATGGAAGAATTCAAGAAGGAGGAGCAGAAGGTGATCGACGAAGTCATACGAGCCATACAGGGGCTGTCAGCATGACGTACGCAGAGTATGAGCTGGGTTACTACATGGGGGACTCTGAGGACTACTCAGGGCCTCCAGAGGACCCAGAGACACAGGCCATGCTGGAGCACCTCGTAGAGTACGAAACTGAGATGTTCAAACTAGAATGCCGTAGACGATACAGTGGCTGTACGTATAGACAACTGCGTTCACTACTCATTAATCTACACGGGGAGGACTGGAAAAATGCGTTGTAGAGCTTGTGATAAGATACTAGAAGATTCAGAACTGACACGGAAGGACACACATGGTAATTTTCTTGATCTCTGCGGTAACTGTCTTTCTGCTTCTGCTAATGCGGGAGTAGACCCAGATACTATGAACTATTACCAATATGAGGTATTTACAGATGAGGACAAATGTGATACCCTCTACTAAGGTATACATAAGTATATATACTAAAGAGTAAACAGTAGTAGTTACTACTAAGGTAAACTAAAGGAGAAACTTAAGTATGGCAATCGACGAAAAGAGCATCTATGTGGTGGACGGTGGCGACTACTCCATCTACTGCTTAGGCTACACACAAGCCCGTGCAGTGACCAATGACATAATGCGTCTTGACCCTTGGGGTGGTATACCCTTTGTGCTACGTAAGGATCTAGAGCTGTCACTGGACGACCGTGGTAACGTGGTTATGTCTAAGTCCACACTGGACAAGATATTGTTTTTAGCTAGTGACGAATTACCGGAGGTAGGCGAATGAACACAGAAAAACTAAAGTACCTTAGTTTGCTGGAAAAGATAGGGACTTTCAATCTTCAAGAGAGTATGGAGTACCCCACGCCATACATGCGAAAAATTCACGTGCTACTGCACGGGGTTGAGTTGCGACGACGTGGGGAAGACATACCAACAGACATTAAATGGCTTGAGGTAGTAGCATGAATACGTACTGTATTAAAACTATTGAGACAATAGAGCACGTTTATCGTTTAGTTGCAGAGACAGAAGACGAGGCACTGGCACTGCTAAAAACAGACATTTTCGATTCAGAGTACAACTTTATAGATGAAGAATTTAAAAGCATTGAAGTAGAGGGTGACGCATGAAACAACCAGAGAACAGCCACGCGAAGCACTTTGGTAACGACGGACCCATTGGTAACGACGCTGAGATCATTGTGTACTACGAGCAACACGGACCGGCAGAACCAGTGTTACGAATACCGTTCTGGTACTACAAAGAGGATCTGGGAATGTATGAACACTTTGAGGCGTCAGTACACCGAACAGCCAAGGCACTCAAGGAGTCCTACACGTATTGGCCTGAAGGTTACATACACGTTCAAACACTTATCAACGACGAATACGTCAATATGATTTGATTGAGAGGCGTAAGTAGTGTATACTAATAGTATGTTCTGAAGAAAAGCAGAACGTAACCCAAAGCAACCAACGGAGATTATTCCATGACAGCAACGACAGTAGAAGGCATAGTTAACTTCAGCAAACTCACCGAGCACGACGTGTACAACGGTCAGGACACTGGAGCCTATTCCATGACAATTACAATGTCAGAGGACGACGCGTCAACCCTTGCGGCCAACGGTGTCAAAATCAAGGACTACCAAGGCAACAAGCAACGCAAGTTCAAATCTAAGTACGACATCAAGACCTTCGACGCTGAAGGCAACCCGTACAACGGAGAAGTACCCTACAACTCCCGTGTACGCCTGAAGTACAAGATGGGTCCAGCTCACCCAGTACACGGTGTGTCTACCTACCTTGAAGCAGTAAAAGTCCTTGAGGAAGCTGAGATGGCTGTGGGCGATGCCGCAGACTTCTAAGTTCCTACGTCACGAGAGTTGTCCGGAGTGTGGTTCTTCGGACGCTCTCGCTATTTACGACAACGGAGGCGCACACTGTTTCGCCTCTGGTTGTGACTATCATTTATTCGGGGACGGTGAGAAACCAATGACAACACAAGAACTGCCAAAGGCTAAACCCCTGAGCATGGGCGGTACAGTGGCGGCAATACCACAACGTAGGCTTTCACAGGAGACCTGCGCTCGCTTCGGTGTCACTGTGGAGTACTCCAAGACGGGCGAAATCATCAAGCACTACTACCCTTACTACAAGTTAGACACAGGGGAGGTCAGTGCCGCAAAGTCCCGTGACGTTAAAACCAAGGGCTTCTGTTCTTCTGGAGACGTGACGGGTGTTGGCTTCTTCGGTCAACAACAGTGCACCAACAACAAGTACCTTACGATCACCGAAGGGGAGCTAGACGCCCTCGCTGTGTACGAGATGTTCAATAAGCAGTACGACGTAGTGTCGTTACGCTCTGGTGCTAACAACGCATCCAAGGAGATCAAGGAGCAACTGGAGTGGCTCGAAGGGTACGAAAACGTAGTCCTATGCTTTGATAATGACAAGGCGGGTGACGTAGCAGTGGACGCAGTGAAGGACCTCTTTAGTCCTAACAAGCTGAAGGTCTGCAAGCTACCACTCAAGGACGCCAGTGATATGCTCATGGCGAACCGTGTCAAGGACTTCACCCAAGCATGGTGGAACGCTAAAGTCTACCGCCCTGACGGCATCATTGCAGGTACGGAGACGTGGGACAAACTCGTTGAGAAACGACAGGTAAAGTCCATTCCGTACCCTTGGGAGGGCCTCAATCATATAACCAGAGGGCATAGGCCGTATGAACTCGTTACGATCACCAGCGGTAGTGGTATGGGCAAGTCACAGTTCATCAGAGAAATTGAGTATGACCTTTTACAGCGATGTGAAGGAAATATTGGGGTGCTGGCCCTCGAAGAAGACGTGGCCCGAACAAGTCTTGGTATCATGTCGGTGGCGGCAAACAGGCCTCTACACTTGGAAGAGGACACGCCAGTGGACAAGCTACGGCCTTTCTGGGAAGCCACACTGGGAACAGGACGTTACTACCTATTCGACCATTGGGGTCAACTTCAACAGATAACTTGCTCGCCCGTGTTCGCTACATGGCAAAGGCCTTGGACTGCCGGTATGTCGTACTGGACCACCTGTCCATCGTCGTCAGTTCCCAAGAGTCCGGAGACGAACGAAAAGCCATTGATGAAATAATGACTAAGCTGCGTACGCTTGTGGCAGAGACAGGCATTAGTTTATTCCTAGTCTCACACCTCAAGCGGTCCCAAGGTAAGGCACACGAGGACGGTGCTCAGATATCCTTGGGTGAATTACGAGGTTCACAGGCAATCGCACAACTGTCAGACATAGTAATAGGCATGGAACGTGACCAGCAGAACACTAACGAAGACATCAGGAACACGACTACTGTTCGAGTCCTGAAGAATCGTTACACTGGTGAGACAGGTCCAGCGTGTTACTTACAGTACGACAGGACCACCGGTAGAATGCAGGAAGTAGCTAACCCTCAAATTGGAGCAGACTTTTGATCTACCTTGATTTAGAAGCCAACGGTTTAGACCCAGACACCATCTGGTGCGTTGTGACACAGCAGAACGGTGAAACTGAGGTGCATCTGGACCAGAGATCGCTCAGAAAGGCTCTAGAAGGCTCTGTGAGCGTCTGTGGACATAATCTGATAGGTTATGACCTCCCAGTGCTAAAACGTCTCTGGGGGCTTTCTGTGGCTCCTGAGCGCATAGTCGATACTTTGGTATTGTCACGTTTGTTTGACCCAAGCAAGTCCGGTGGACACTCTTTGCGCAACTGGGGCAACGAACTAGGCTTTCCAAAAGGCGACCACAACGACTGGTCAAGACTGTCACAGGAAATGATTGACTACTGTAAACAAGACGCAGCAGTCACCGAAGCAGTACACCAGCGGTTGACCAAGGACATGGCAGACTTTGACCAGCAGTCTATCGACTTGGAACATAAGGTTCAGTACGTAGTACAGCAACAGGAACAAAACGGATGGCTCCTAGATCAGTACTTATGTATGGACTTATTAGCAACATTTAAGGAGAGAATGAATGCAATTGAAGAAGAACTACAGGAGAAGTTTCCTCCTATTATACACGAGAGGTGGTCTGATAAGACGGGTAAACGCCTTAAGGACAAAGTTGAAGTCTTCAATGTCGGCTCGCGTCAACAGATTGCGAAGAGACTGTCGGGGCTGGGTGTGGTCTTTGAAAAAGTCACAGAAAAGGGCAATGCGATCGTTGACGAGGCTGTACTAGCCACCATCGACCTTCCAGAGGCTAGGTCCGTCAGTGAGTACTTGATGCTACAAAAGAGATACGCGCAGGTACACTCATGGATGGAGCATGTACAGGACGACGGAAGAGTCCACGGTCGTGTCATTAGTAACGGTGCTGTAACTGGACGAATGACACACCAGAGTCCCAACATGGCACAAGTACCAGCAGGACACAGCCTATACGGTAAAGAGTGTCGCTCATGCTGGACTGTACCAGAGGGTAAGAAGCTAGTAGGTTTCGACGCTAGTGGCCTTGAGCTACGAATGTTGGCACACTACATGGACGACAAGGAGTTTACCAATGTCCTCCTCACCGAAGATATACACACAAGAAATCAACTGGCTGCAGGGCTTGAAACAAGACCTCAAGCTAAGACTTTCATCTACGCTTTCCTGTACGGAGCCGGAGACGCAAAGATTGGAACCATCGTTGGTGGAAGCGCAAAAGACGGCGCACATCTTAAACGAAGATTTCTATCAAATACACCTGCTCTTGAAAGTCTACGAGAACGAGTTGGTCGAGCATCTGGGCGAGGCTATCTCACAGGACTTGACGGACGAAGACTTAGAGTTAGATCTGAACATGCTGCATTGAATACGTTGTTACAGGCGGCAGGAGCCATCGTGATGAAGAAGGCCCTAGTCATACTGGACGACTACGCACCGCAGTGGAAACTAGATTACAAATTCATAGGGAACATACATGACGAAGTACAGTCGGAGGTGGCTACAGACCAAGCAGAGAAATTCGGTTGGCTTGCAGTCGAATGCCTCAAGGCGGCAGGGGTTCACTTTAACCTCAGATGTCCCCTTGACGGAGAGTATCAAGTTGGAACAACATGGGCAGAGACACACTAATGGAGCAGATCAGTTTTCTAGAGGATGACCACTACGATCTAGGGGACGGTGTAAAGGAGTGTAGTAAGTGTAAGTACGTGCTCCCTTTGGAATCCTTTAGTAGGCACTCAGGAGGAAACTATCTTAGACCAGAGTGCAAGAAGTGTAATAACGAACTGTCAAAGGTACGTGAAAGGCTTAAGGAGAAGCACGGCACCGCACCGGACAACTATACTTGCCCCATCTGCTTAGGCGACGAGGAAAGTGTTAGTGGCAGAGGCAACACGAAAAATGGATCGTGGGTCTTAGACCACTGTCATGACTCAGAAGAGTTTAGAGGATGGTTATGTCATAAGTGTAACAGGTCACTAGGAGGTTTTGATGACGATGTAAGCATGTTACAAAGAGCGATCACTTACTTAGAGGAATCTAAATGAAAAAGAACACATACAACCTAGTCTCTGACATCTATCAACTGATGGAGACAAAAGAAGTAGCAGAGGGCGTAGACTTTGACGCTTGCGTTGAGAAGTTTGGAGAGAATGTCAAGGAACTCATGCGTAACGAGTTTGGTGGCAAGAAGAGGGACGGACGTAAGCTACGCATGTCTAACATAGGACGTGATGACCGTTACCTCTGGAACGTCTACAACGACGTAGAGAAGTCCGACGACATACAAGGGCACACCTATGTCAAGTTTCTTTACGGCCACCTTATCGAAGAGATGCTGTTGTTTTTAACCAAAGCGGCAGGACACGAGGTTACAGATGAACAGAAGAAGTGTGAAGTCAATGGCATTACAGGGTCTATGGACTGCAAAATCGATGGTATTGTCACAGATGTTAAGTCTGTGTCAACGTATGGGTTTAGGAAATTCAAAGACGGCTCTTTGGCTTATGACGACCCGTTTGGATACATCGGTCAAATTAAGGGATATGCGTATGCGGAGGGCGCTACTAAATTCGGATGGCTCGCGATGGACAAACAGAACGGACACCTAACGTACCTCATGTACGACTCTGAGGACACTCAGGCTCCTGTCTATGACCTCATTAGTTATGACATCAAGGAGCGCATTGACCACGTAAAAAAGTTAGTGGAGCAACCAACCCCACCCGGCGTATGCTACGAGCCTGTCGCCGATGGAAAGAGTGGAAACCAGAAACTCGCCGTAGGTTGCTCATACTGTGCATACAAAAAGGAATGCTGGCCGTCCGTTCGCGCCTTCGCTTATTCTACCGGTCCACGTTATTTAGTAGAGGTACACAATGAGCCGAAAGTCCAAGAAATCACCATTTAGAAGCACGTTTGAAGAAGATGTCGCCAAAATACTACAGGAGTTTAATTATGAGCCTTTCACTATTCCTTACACTATCTCTAGGAGCTACCGTCCTGACTTCGTTGATGCTAGCGGTTTATATCTTATTGAGTGCAAAGGATATTTCAGAGATGGGGACACCAAGAAATACACCAGCATCAGAGACAGCCTCCCAGAAGGACAAGAGTTAATCTTTGTTCTGATGCAGCCTAACAAGAGAATACGTAAGGGTGCAAAAATGACTATGGCACAATGGTGTGACAAAGAGAAAATACTATGGTATAATATAGAGACACTACAGGAGTTGATTAGTTATGTCACTAACGCTAGAGGAAGTTAAGGAACGCCTCTTGAAAACCTTTGATCCAGACGACCTACTGGAGGCCCTACAGATAACCTCAGAACAGATTCTGGACAGGTTTGAGGACAAGCTAATCAATAGACTGGACGTGTTTGAACAAGAGCTAGAGGAGGAAGTAAATGAGTATTAACGAAGCGACTCCACAAGAGTGGGACTATGCGAGTGCGTTGAGTAAGTTGTCTATCAGGAAAACACCAGACCCTGTAGAGCAACCTGACCACTACAACAACGGAGCAATAGAAGCTATCGAAGCAATCAAAGCGTCCATGCCTGAGCAAGAGTTCAAGGGCTATCTCAAGGGTAACGCATTGAAGTACCTCTGGCGATACGACTACAAAGGCAAACCAGTAGAGGACTTACGTAAGTGTCGCTGGTATATTGAACGACTAATTAAGGAAATGAATTAATGGACGCATATCAACAGTACATACACAAGTCACGCTACGCTCGTTACCTACCAGAGGAACAGCGTCGGGAGACTTGGGAAGAGACAGTCAACCGGTATCTTAACTACTGGTGTGACCGTGTAGAACTAAACGAGTTTGACCAGTCAGAAATATTCAACGCAATACATGAGCTGGACGTAATGCCGTCTATGCGAGCACTGATGACTGCTGGTGAAGCTCTTGACCGTGACAACGTAGCTGGCTTTAACTGTAGCTACCTACCTATTGACCACCCCAAAGCGTTTGACGAGATGATGTACGTACTCATGTGTGGTACAGGAGTAGGCTACAGTGTTGAGCGTCAGTACGTTAGCAAGCTACCTGAAGTAGCAGAGGAATTCCATGATACCGATACCGTTATACACGTCGCCGACAGCAAAATTGGATGGGCTAAAGCTTACAGGGAACTTATTAGCTTGTTGTATTCAGGCCAACTTCCAAAATGGGACGTGTCTGGAGTACGACCTGCAGGGGCATCCCTTAAGACCTTCGGAGGTAGAGCATCTGGTCCAGAGCCTCTTGTCGATCTGTTCAACTTCACAGTCAGCGTCTTTCGGGAGGCTTCTGGACGTAAACTTAGCTCCATCGAATGTCATGATCTCTGCTGTAAGATTGCACAGATCGTCGTCGTCGGAGGTGTACGCAGGTCCGCTCTCATCAGTCTGTCTAACCTCACTGACGATAGACTCCGAAGATGCAAGTCAGGCCAGTGGTGGCAAGATAATCCTCAACGCGGACTAGCAAACAACAGCGCTTGCTATACAGAGAAGCCAGACTTCGAGGCATTTTTAAATGAGTGGAAAAGTTTATACGAGTCCCGTTCAGGAGAGCGAGGTATGTTCTCTAGAGTCGCAAGTCAAAAGCAAGCTGCAAAGAACGAGCGACGAGATGCTTCCTATGATTTTGGAACTAATCCATGTAGCGAAATCATCTTACGGCCTAACCAATTCTGCAATCTATCAGA
>FUIF01016836.1_pt1 | contig 10042 bp, 13 predicted proteins | sample 1003461 | NCBI WGS metagenome assembly FUIF01 (sample SAMEA80401918, study PRJEB19352) | marine metagenome
ACCCATTGACAATCTTGCTGCCAAGGAGTGGGCCAGGGGTGCCCCAAACGGAGCCATTTAAGCCTACATCTTCTAAAGCTTCTTCACCGCCACTGATAGATTCACTATCTATGATAGTAAGATCTCCAGCGCCAGGTGTGCCAGCAGTGCCCCAAGCGGTAGTTCGCTTGACAGCTTGTTTTGAATCGGAGCCCAAGGCCATAGGATTTTCTCCTAGATTATTTTCTTATTTTTGAGTTGCACCTGGATAAGTTTTATTCTTATGGCAGGGCCTACACAGCAATTGGCATTTGTAAGCTTCGTCTACCAGTCTGATGAAACCGAATGTAAAGCCATTACTGATAGTAAATTCTTTGGTGGCAGGATCTATGTGGTCGAATTCTAAATCTTCAACAGATTCACATCTAACACATTTACCACCTAAAAGCTCTAGAAGGAAAGTCTTTCTTCTGCGTCTCTTATCTGTGATCTTACCATTTATTCTATCTCTGTTGGCAGCATGGTAGGCTGAACGTTGCGCAGAAATCTCTTCTTTATTCGCTTCGTTCCACACTTTATGCCTGGCAGTTATCCGCTTCGCATTCTTCTTAGAATAAGCTCTGCTCCAAGCTCGGGCTGCTTCAGGATCTTTGTATGGCATGTGTTCAGATACTAAGAGTAAGTAACAGTCTTCATAACCTCAAAAGATTGGCTCACTATCGCTTTGAAACACTTGAAGCCTTTAACATTCGTCTGAGTCAAACCAGTAGCCACAGGCGGAAAGGTCCTGTCTACCTCACTTGTAATGGTAAGCTGGCTATCTAATGTATCCGTAACAGTATCAACATTTTGCCTCATTGTGGCTTCACTGTTGTCCGCTTCATTTATCGCAAGATAGACTTCAACATCAATGCGGCCAAGCTCTAACACTTGATTAGAGGCGAATCTTTCACTACCTGTCCTCTTAACTGTCACCACCGAATAATCTAAACGAGGCGGATCCTTGGAACGATCAAAATAAATCCTAGAAGTATCATCGTGCGAAGCTGTAAAATGCTGCTGGACTAGAACATTGTTCAGACCAGCTGTGTCCAATGCGGACTGAATGTTCGTCTCAATATCTGTGATATCCATTATCGAATGATCCTGCCCATGCGTGAAGGCATAGATTCAGCAGTGTTAGCTGGAACGACACCTACAGGAGCTGGGGCCAATTCCTTGATGAAGCCATTATACTCTTCAAGGTAGAGCTTTCCAAGCTCTCTCACATTCGTCATCTGAGCAGTGAACCCTATTTCGTCACCACCTTCTCGTCTAGCTTGGGCCAACTTGGCTACTACTGCATTGATGTGATAATAAGATGTGAGTAGCGCCAGGGGTCTCGCTAGTGAGTCTGGTATATTAGAGGACGAATCGGAGAAAGTATAGGTGCCCCTCCATTTAATCCTTAAGACCCTATCGGCTTCATAGACTGTAAGAATTTGAATCTTAACTGTATCGGTGTCAACCTGATAAAGCATCCAATCAGTGATGAAGACCCCTGGGATTTCTCTAGTATTGTCAGTATCCAAGTCTTCAATGCTTAGAATCTTGTCTCTAGCGATGTCGAAGCCATTTGGAAGTGCGAAGACGGTGCCATCGTCTGAGGCGATGTCCGCAGCCACAACCGTATGGTTGGACACCTGGATTCTAGGTCTTTCCCGATTAAGCCGATCTATGGCAAAATCGATGTAAGGATCGACTGGAGTGTCAAAGACTGAATCCCTAAATAAATCATGGGACAGGGAAGCAATTTCTTTTCTTGATACGGCCATATTTTAAATTTGAATAGAACTATTCTTGCTCTAGTTCGTGGAGATGATCTAGAACATCTTGAAGATCAGCAAATTTGCGACCTTTCACAAAGAAGGGCCATTCATCCCCAACATCATAAAGAACTTCTGCGCGCTCCCATAAATCTATGAATACTTGAATAGGATCATTTTGCAGAATTACTGGATGTTCACCAAGTTGGGGAATTACACAACCAACATAATGCCATTCGATCCCTGCATCTGCCTTGGCAACAAACCAGTCGAGGATCTCACAATAGTCAGAGGAAGCTAAGTATTTCGTGACATTGGCCTTGGTGAAAACGTATTGAATCATCTCTCGTCTATGATTATCCTTTGTAAGACGGCGGCTGCAGCTTCTTCCGCCTCAGTACCAGACGGAATTGCAACACCCATATCTCTCTGATGTTGAATGTGGCGCTTCACCAGTTCATTATACGCGAACTGCCTTTTCTCCTCTGTGCTTTGCCAATTCTTCTGATATTCAGCCTGGACCTCTGCCTTCATTTGGTCTAAAAGGTTATTAACTGATTCGTCTGATTCCCGTTGTTGCCTTAGCCAGGCGTTGTAAAGTTGTCTGCGAGCGTCCTCGGGGAGATCGAAGATGTTCACTTCTGAGATTCCTTGAAAGCCTGAATAAGCTCCTGGGTGTTCTTCTTATTCATCTCCATCATCGCAGCTATTTGCTTGTCTGAAGGACGCCGATCCATTTCTTCAATTACTGCCTTATTAGTCTGAACCCAATTCTTCGGGAGCTTATGCATCCTCTCGCCCACATAGACAGGGTGAGGCTCATATTCCATCGATCCAGCATTAAAATGATAGTCTGGAATGTTCTGTGGGCTTGACTTCGGACCTTCAGAATATGCTAGCTTCCAGCCCTTCTTCTCATAATAATCGATAGCAGCCCCAACCGTCTCTCTGCCTCGGTATCCTGGGCCGTAACATAACCAAGAAATGATATAAAATTTACCAAGATCTTTATCATCTTCACCCCATACGCGCTTTTTATAATGTTCTTCGCAGCGCCACATAAGCAAGGATCGATCAATTAATCCATGGGTGGCTTGGACCCGGACACCATCTGCAAGCTCCTGAGGAGGAACGAGATTGGTGAATTGATAAAATTTGACTGTGCCATCTTGAAAAGTAGGCAACTTTAGTGACTTGTTCACTACTGATCTCCTGCGTATTGGGGTTGGGGGGCCTTAGAATCACGGCCCCCCATAGTAAGAATCTTAGTCAGATTCGATCTGGCATCCAAAAGCATCCACAAGCTCACTGAAGCCAGTGGAGTGAGTGACGGAGGCTATAACACCAGGTCCACCGCCAGCATCCGGGTGCTGAAGGGTGACAGGACGTGTAGCCCACTGAACCACAACACCTAGCGCATCGCGGAAGAACAGAGCACCACTCTTATTGCCGCTAGAAGCTGCAGCCGGGCACTGGTTCGTAGGAGCGATGTCCACGCCAAAGAGCGAAGGAAGATTGCCTGCAGCAACACCTTGCATAATTGGAGTGTTATTGAGAGCATTGCCGTTCGCGGCAAGATCATTCAGCAAGCTAGTGTATTGCTGCGTGTGAATTGCGAGAGTAAGATCTGGAGAAGCAAGAGCCATATTGCCCGTGCCAGCCAGAACCTTGCCAAGCGCCTGGAATACCATTGTGTCAGTCAGGGTGGAGCCTGTGACGTTGTTAGTGGTGAAGCCTGCAAAGAGTGCCGCAATCTTGCCATCAATGTCCTGAGACACCTGGCGAATCACGTTCTGCAGAACACCTTGAACGCCAAAAGCTGAAGCTCTGGAAGCGATATCCAGAATAGAGACCAAGATGCCTCTTTGAGCCACAGTAATATCGGTCGCCGAGTGAGAGACCGCTGTGTTGCTCATAGCTGCACCTTCAGTCACATCAGCTGGGCTTAGGGTTCCCATAACTGCATAGCGACCGGTGACACCTTGGCCTTGCCCAAGCACATTGCTTCTTACGCGAGGAAGAATTACAACATTGTCGTGGGCTTCAGCCACTGCGCCCAATACCAGTCTTGGCAAAGAGCCAGCAAGGGTAGTGGTAGTAGTTTCATTAGCCATTAAATTTTAATCCTTAGATCCAACCCAGAGCCTTGGCTTTCTCCTCTGAACCAGCAGCGTCAATGAAATCTTTCTTGCTGAATTCGTCACTGGATGAAGTACCATGGTCTGGAAGTCCGGGGCGGCTTCCGCCGCCACCTCTTTCAGCTGTACCCTGCGCATTTCGGGGAGGTCTAAAACCAGGCTTAGACTGAAGAAATTCCTCAATAACCTTGTCAGTCTTAATTTGCTGACCGAATTCATCTTTGGCGAAGACTTCTCCGTTCTCATAGATGAATTTAGGCTTCAAGACCATTGCGGCTACATCTGCCATCTGAACGTTGTGCTTGCTCAGTGCATGAGAGATGTGCGTCGTGATCTCCTTATCCTTCAAGGTCTCTTGGGCAGCTTCATACTTTTGGTGCAGATCTTTCATCTGCTTCTGAAGCGTTTCAAGCTCGGAAGGCTCTTGAGTCTTGGGCTTGGCCAATTCCTCAATTTGCGCAGACATGTCAGAGAGCTTCTTGTCAAACGTTGAGGACCTTTTGGTGTAAGCCTGATGAAAGACTTCATTCACCTTGTCCTGCACGAACTTGCCAAGAATTTCCTCCATTTGTTCCCTTGTTAGGGGAGAGGCAGCCGAAGTTTTATCTGGATCGGAACCAGCAGGATCCGGACTCGGATCAGTGTTTTCCTTCATATTAGGATATCCTCCATATGTAATTTTGACAGAATTACATATCGTTGATTAGTGCATGTGTATGATTATCAGCTTCCTGAACAACACCATTGATAACTTCATGGCTATGACCATCGGCAACGCCAGTCCTGTCCGCCCCAGGTTCATAAGAGTGGCTATGGCCATTCACAACCGATGTCATGATGGTGTCTTGATCAGGTTGGTCAGATGATCTAATCTCCAGCTCGATAGCCTCGATAACTTTAGGAATATTTCCTACCATCGCCGCAGCAAAACGCGTCAACATTTCGTCATGGAAAGACTTAGATGGAATCTTCTCACCTATATCATTGTATACGCTCATTTGGGTATCGATCGCTGCGAGACTGAAGTCTTTATCATAGGCAACGCTTACATCTACTGGATCTTGGGCTTCCAAGATACGAAAAGCCATGCGGAGAACGTTTGAATCGTGAGTCTCTGCAATATTGGCAACAGACGTAAGCGTATCACTCTGATGGAGTGCGAAGCTTAACTGCCTAGAAATGCCTGAAAGCTCAATCTTGCCCTGTTGTACGATAAAGCCAAGCGGATCAATTCTTAATTTGCGAGCAATATCCATACGTGTCTGAAGAACTGATTCCTTATTGACTTCGTATGGAGCTTTGTCAAGAGTGATGTATTGAGCATCTTCTTCAGGATTAAGCTTGAGATATTTGGTAGCGTCTACCTCGATTGCCCCGATCTCGCTCTTAGCCTTGACCATCATTTGGGGGTGTGCGAGCATGAATCTATCATATTCAAGATCAGCTTCCTGAACGAATTTCTTAAGATCGAGCATAGCAGATTGCTCAATATAGCTGCGACCTATCATAGGCTCAACAAAGTCGAAATATCCAGGTACGATAGGAACGAAGCCTAGGCCGTGCTGGCCTACTACCAGCAATTCCGGATCTCCATCTTTGCCAAGTGGCAAGACCCATTCAGCTACCTGCTCAGATGTAATCTCATACCATTTTAGGAACCATTTTCCATTGAGGGCTTCTTTAGTGACAAATAGAGCCCAAACCAGCTCGCCGACAAGATTGACCTCCCAATTGAGCAACTCTAGAGGATTGAAACACTTCAATATCGGCCTAAGGAAAGGTATTTCCTCTTCTAAGCTATTGAATTCCAATCCTTCGGGGCGAGCGGGTAAATTAAGGAATGTATAACTGCTACCATAGGCTAATGTTAGACGAGTCTGTTTGCGGATGAAGGCTGAGAGATCTGTGCCTGCATTATCGACATTACTGACCCAATCTTCTAGGGCGGATGATCCGCCAAATTCTCTGCGAGGGTCGGATCTAAAGACAGATCCGACAACCATGTCGATAGCTGTGGTCGAGTCAGGAGACCACCTTGCCAGCATTACTCTCAGCGCATGGTCAGATTTTGATTCTCTGGCACTTTTAGTAAGCAGCTTCTCTTTGTCTTCCTTGCTTATTGGATCTACAAAGACCTATAAGTCTTGAAGCTGTTCTGAAGTTCTGCTCGAACAGGGTGCAGGCGATAAAATCTGGACTCAGCGTCTATGGAAAATTCTAGGTTTGGCATCTGTACGTAGATTTGATTTTATAATCCATAATATTATCAAGACCAAGCGCGAATCTGATGGAACTCATCCAATGGTGTGTTGATCCTTTGCAAAAAGTAGCCCAATGCATCAGAAATGTGAGTCAGGTTCTTATCTTTCTTGAAGAGCCTGCGAGAACCATCATTAGTATAACGCACATTTTCAAATCCTCAATCAGATTAATACACCGAGGATGGATTTCAATTGGAATTTCTTGGATCCCTTGAAAGCTGAGTTAGCTGTCTCCACGCGGTCGATCTCCCTACTATTCTGTGATGGAATATCTAGATTATATCTTTGGAAGTTAGGCATTAAAATTCGGCGCAGTACATCGTAATCTGTCTGGGTCGCTGCACTGCCACGCATGTGCTGGCCTGTTGAATCTCCAGTAACTCTTACGATCAACTCCTTACCTTTATATTTCTCGACAATTGCGTGCGCAAGATCCCATGTATTGGCATCCTTGAGATAGACCTCATCAATAATCCTCACACAATGAACATTATTAACAGTTCCCTCTTGGGCGATGACACATGTGGATACATGATTTCCAAAATCACAGCTGATCCATACAGTTTGATTCTCATTAAGGTCCATCAATTCATAATTGCCATAGATAGTTTGGACCCTCCAAGACTCTGCTAGAAGTGTGTGTGAATACGAATGGTAGGCAGGATTAGCACTAAAATCGGTAAATTGGCCATGGATATAAGCCTTCTGGAATTGTTCATCATAAGCATTTGTTAGACTCTCAAGATAAGCCGGATGAAGATGCTTATTCTCAGTAGTAGAACCATATATTAAGCGACTGTTGGGCAGAGGTGAAGCTTTAAAATGCTCATAGAGAAATCCTCTGCGTCCCTCGGGCGTGGACGTCAAAAGGATCTGCATCTGCTTAGCTTGCGGATCTCTGCATCGAGCTAGGACATCTTTCCATGTTGAGTCGGGGCAGAGGGCGGCTTCATCGATCCAAGCCCATCCAACTGTGTGTCCGACTATCGGTTTAGAGCCCGTGCGGAATATGACTGAAGCCCATGGCAGATCTAATCGATGTTCATTCTTGATAAATGAATAATTTATTTTATGCTCTTCCAATATCTGAATAAATGTTGGGATCAAGACGGTTTGCTGCTGCTCCCAGGAATGGGAGACAATAAGGCCCATTGCAGGCGCATTCTGAATTGAAAGGACCAGGCTTTTCCTACAGCCTATCCATGTCTTGCCAGATCCATACCCGCATACGGCGGCGACATATCTCTCGCTAGCATGGAAGAACTTATCCTGAAATCCATCTTTGCGCAGCTTGAGCTTAAGTGCTGCACAATTTAATCGTTCTCATATTCTATTTGGATTTTCACATTGACATCTTGGGGCTTCTCGATATGATCTAATCTACCACTTAGGCGGGCAATAGTGTTGAGAACATTGGCGAATTGTTTGTGATACGGATTCTTCAGCACAGATTCAACAGCTTTGAGAGCTTTGCGGAGAATACGGTCAGGCTCTTGGCGAGACTCAGCCATGCAATGGTTGATGTAAGCTTGGATTTTGGGTTTAGCCTTCAGCTTGTGGCACTTCTGCCAGGTATTCTTAATGTGTGGAAAAGCCTTAGCCGTGGCGTCCTTGTGGGTGAAGCCGCTGTGTATAATTAATTCTACCCATAAGCGCTCTTGATCTGTCAGCTGAGAGCCTGGGAAGCTCAATTGCTTGTCCTTGGCTTTCTTTGCTGCGCGCTTCTTAGCCTGGACTTTTATGCGTTCTGCTCGGGTACAAGGTCGGCAGGCTCTTCTTCTATATCCTTTGGACTTGGTGTGCCAGTCGAAATTCTTAATAGGTTGCGCTATACCGCATTTTATACAAGCTCTGTATTGCTTTCGCTTATGCATTTTCATCTCCTGCGTATGCAATATCTTTGAACATACCTAATATGACAATTCCCCCGATACAAAGATAACCAGATGACAAGCCCTCAATTCAAGCGCTGCAACAAATGCGAGCAAGATCTGCCTATCCACGCGTTCTCAGTCTATAAGAGAGTGTGGAGCAAGACGCCCAGGTACTACTTGATGAGCCGCTGTAAAACCTGTCTGGCTAAGGTTCGAAGAGAGCGCTATCAGGAAGATAAGGCATTCAGGGAAGAGGTCAAAGAGCGAAATAAGAACTGGAAAATTAAGAATCCAGACAAGGTGCGAGAGATGGGTCGGAGAAGCTATTGGAGAAGGAAGGCCAGGAAGACTACTTAGCCTTCAGGGTAATTCTGCAGAGCTTACACCTGCAATGACCCTTATTGAAGTCAGAAGATGGGCGAATCACTCGGCAAGATGAGCAGCGCTTAATATATAAAGAATGATCCAACATTCTCATATATTTATAGAAATTTTCTGGGAAATTCAGTTTGGCGTGATGCTCATAGATTTTGAGTGCCAATAGATCCCTGGCCCATGCTGCTTGCTCAGCCGTTTCATAGCTGGGTGTCCACTTGCGAACCCCATCCTTACTAACCGTTCCCCGATATCTTCCACTCTTACGTCTACTCACACCAAAATACGGAATAATCCCACCAGGTTTGACCCTATTGTGATTATTGACGCTACGATCCACATAGCTCAGATTCACCCTCCGGTTATCTAGCGTATTCCCATTATGATGGTGGGCGACCTTACCCTCCGGCCTAGGACCTAAGACCAAATGATGCACATACACCAACGTATTCGTTGTGATCTGGATAAAGGCATAATGGACATCATGCGAAGTCTTGGTCAATAACTCGGACCCTTTAAGGATTGGAGCTATATTGTCATCGACAATTACATCCTTGCCGCTGTTCAATGCTTTTATCCTCACCATACATTATATTTGACCAAGGACATGCAAAGTAAATAGGTTGGATCAAAGATAAACTGAGGAGATGAAATGATCCCCGTACTGAAGAAATGCAATCATTGCCAGAAAATCAAGCCACAAGAGGCATTCACACGATACAGAAGAATGTCCAAACACATCGGAATGCAGGAGTATCTAGTAAGCCGCTGCAAAGATTGCATCGCACTTAAGCGCAGAGAGGTATACAGGACCGAACAGGGACGGCAGAGAATCATCCAAGCTAATCAGAAGTGGGCAGCAAACAACCCCGAACTGTCAAAACGCAGGCAGCGAGAAGCCTACATGCGATACTACTACAGATGGTTCCACCATCCAGACCCCAAAATACGAGAAATCCACAGAAATCGCAAGAGAATCCGCGACAGAGCCCACAAAGCGGCAAAACGAGCCGAGCAGAAAAATGAATAATGAAGTGGGAGCCCTCCCTACCGAAGACTCCCACCTGTGCGGAGTTGAGCCAGGCCAATCTAAGAAAGGTCAATCTATCATAGGACGACCAAACCAATCATAGGACGATCAACATGGCCAAACCAAAGACCAAACCCATCCATGATAGGACGATCAACATGGCTAATTTTAAATACACCCGGCCCAATCGCAGAGCAACTATAAGAGTCCCAGACTCAATAATAGATCCCAACAACACAATATACCAGATATATTACACACCAATCGAGAGATACCCAGAATTCGTATCACGACGATATTACACACTTAAGAACCATTTTCTGACCACAACATATGAAGATTGGCATAGAACCCATTCATGCCCCAAATGGATATGGCAGCACCCATCATTATCGAAGCAAGCAAGAGTGCTAGCTATAATCATTAGAAAATTCATGAAGGTAAGAGAAAGATGGGTGGCACCATTACATACAAATTACCTAATGAAATTCTTCGGAAATCAAGATAGGCCGGGAAAGGGGAATAGAAAGAAAGCCAGGCGGCGTGTCAGAAATTACTTCAGAGAACTGGAAAATGCTGG
>FUIF01017657.1_pt1 | contig 10038 bp, 18 predicted proteins | sample 1003461 | NCBI WGS metagenome assembly FUIF01 (sample SAMEA80401918, study PRJEB19352) | marine metagenome
CCGGAAGCGTGCCCAGCCCCTGTGTTATAAGCGTCAATAAAGGTGTTTACGCCTCCAGAACTTACACCCATTCTTATTGCTGCAGAATCTGTTTGGTCTACACCTATTTCGCAATAGTTAGTATCTTTTGCGTAAATATTACCGGCTACTTCTAATTTTTGCCCAGGACTGGTCGTTCCAATACCAACATAACCTATATTACTTATGCGTAGTCTTTCGGCGCTTTCGCTGTAGTCATATACATTCCAACAGTTTGAAGTTGTACCAATTCCTGTTCCGCTACCAAAATCGCCATTGGTTGTTAAAGACCTAAAAACAGCATCAGAGCCAGCTGTAGATTGAATTAATATACGAGCTTGGGAGCCGTTGACATGCAGTTTATCTTGCGGACTGGTCGTTCCAATACCAACGTTGCCTGAGTCTTTAATTACCATACGTTGCGCAGAAGCGTTTCCGTCGTTTGTTGCATGAGTGGTGTAAAACTGTAAGTCGGTTGAACCGTTGTTAAGGCTTGAACGCACGCCTTGAATTTTAGCATTAAAATCAGTAACAGTTCCTGCAGATGCAGAGCCACTAAATATTATTGAACTACCGCCTCCAATTGTATTCGAGCCATCAAGGCTTAAAAATACGTTAGATGTTGGGCTTGATGACATTTCTGCTGAGATCTGTAGTTTAGTGCTAGGATCTTCTACTCCAATCCCCACGCGCTGATTATCGTGATCTATATATAATGGAGTTGGTACGTCGTTTGTTCGAAGTATTGATGAAACGACTAATGAACCATTTGAAGCGTGAACTCTAGCTACTTTAGCTATGTTCTGTATAAAATTTGTACCCGTGGGTTTTGTCATTGTAAGGCCTCCACCTGCCTTTACATATACCGTATCGTTTGCAGTTGTAGATGTACCGTCGATAGTTGCGGTAGCAAGCCCTTCTAAAAGACCTCCTTGCACGCAAAAGCCTTCACCGTTATTTGCAAGATCAGACTCTAAAAGACCGAGCACTGGCATCTTAGTAACATCAGAAGCGTCAGCTGGTGCAACTTCTATTTTACCTGAATTACCAGTCTCACCTGTAACGTACACAGGGGTTCCTTTGGTTATTATTGCTCCTGAAGTGTTTTTTACAGTTATATGAACTGATTCGCTAGAGGTAGCAGACGACGCTACAGCGCTTCCAAAAGTTAAATTACCAAGACCATCTGTTACTATTGCCTGACCCGCACTTCCATCTGTTGACGGAAATGTATACTGGTCGTTTATCGTTATGTTATTTAAAAAACGATTCGCCATATTTTATTTTAATTTAATTATGATATTGCTGGAAACTTAGTTATAAGTGCTAAATAATCTTGCGTAGCAGAAGGCGCATTGGCAAAAGTAACTGTTACCGCGTTATCACTGCTTCTTTGCACATCTGTATAAACTTGCTCATATGTGGCCCCAGTTCCATCGTTCCCATAATCAAGTATCATTACTGAAACGTGAGGAGTCCCAAAACTATGCGTGACCGTGAATGCTGTAGTTGATGCGTCACCAACTATTTTCTTTGTTATTTTACCACTTGTATCAAAAGCACTTGATAAGTCAACCGATGTAAGCCCTGTAACGTGACCATACGTATCTAATGTAACATCTTGTATAACGGTTTGATTAGAATTATTTACAGAAGCTTGTGATGAGGTATCTGCGTGAGATATTGTTATTTCTTCATTGCCAGATTGGTTTGTGGTAAACTGATTATCAGTATCCATTGTAATACCAGAGTTTCCAGCTGCTAACGTAATTGTAGCATTATTGACTGTAGGTATTGTAGGAGTATTTGCAATATCAGTTGTATAGTCGATCTGATTTAACGTAAGCTGCTGCCCAGATAATGTTATGTAATCATAACTGCCTGCTAAAGTGACGGCATCATGCAAATCACTTGTAAGCGCGACTGTACCCGTGGCGTCTGGCAGCGTTACAGTTCTATCCGCTGTAAGTGTTCCAGCTAGTAATGTAAGTTCATTCGCATCCGCAACATTACCTTCAAATATAACGCCGTTAGATGTAGATACAGTTTCAACGTTATTTGTTGTAACAGTACCTGTAACTTGTAAATCTCCGGGGATTGCTACTGTTGTAGTTGCCGCGCCAATTGTAAGCGTATTAGCACCAACATTGTCAAAAATTGTATGATCAGCAGCTGTAAGATCAATATCAGTAAGCCCAGTAAGCGTTGTGTCTGTACCTCCTAATGCAATTGTAGAATCACCTATTGTAATGCTACTATTTGCTAACGAAGAATTAGGTACATTAGAAAGCCCTAATGTAATAGTGCCGGATGATGTTATAGGTGAGCCAGAATCAACATCAATACCATCTGTTCCCGCAATTGCTACAGAAGTTACAGTCCCAGGGTAATTTGAAGTTACCCAGCTTTCCCATGCAACCGTTTGAATTTGTGAATTATCACGAACTTTTACTTTATTATCAGTAGTCCCGTCATAATATATATGGCCAGTGGCTGGTGACGGCAGTGAGCCTGTAATATGTAACTTAGCATTTTGTAATTCATTATTGCTAAGGTTAATGTTATTAAGAAATGGTATTGCCATAATTTTTAATTTATATAAGCTTTGCCAGACTCGAGCCCAGCAAATGATACGGTTAAGTTATTTGCATCTGTATATGTTACATCGCCATAGCCTTTTTGGCCGGTTGATAACACCACAGATACTGATGGGAATTTATTTAAATTGTGGGCTACACTCCAAGTTGCGCTTGCCACGCTTTGATTATGTGTGTAATGCTTATCGCCTTCGGCAAATATTGCTAAGCCATAATACTTATCAGCAATAAAGCTACCTTGGTTAGTTCTGTTTGTTACTGTTACAGTAAGGTAATCTGATAAGCTAGGATGATCAACAACTGATGCTACATCAAATAAACCAAAGTTAGAATAATCATCAAGTCTTACTATTACTATTTGCTTACTTGCATACGTTTTTAAGTATTCTGATACATTATTATTATTAGCATCAAATTTGCTTAGTACAAAACTTGTTACATTATCAAATGTGTCCCCGGGTGCTAATGGATCAAAACTAATTGTTTGTACACTCCTGCTGGATGTAACAAACTTAAAATTAAATTGCGTAGCTATTCCAATAGCATTAGTACTACTAAAAAAGCCCGCAATGTCTTCTAACTTAAAGTTTTTGGTTATTGACCCAGATGAATCAGTACCTATTACCTTGTCGTTTTTGGTAACAACAGTATCTCTTTGGTATGTACTAATTCTTGCCATTTAATTATTGTTTATTTTTCCTGATAGCAGAACCAAAGAAATAGCCGAAGATACTAAGTACAATGCCCTCGCATATGCCAATAAGATGTATCCATACTTCTTTGTTACTCTCAGGGATTTGTAAATATACAATTGCGTATATGATAAAAGCAAAAGCGCCTAATCCTGTTAATCCTGTTAGATTAAACATTAAATCAAAACCACCAGTTTTAGCTTTTTCAACTTCACGCCTTCTAGCCGAATCTCTGTCGGCAACTTCAAGCTCGTACATTTGTATAAGCTCTTGGTGCATTTGTGCTTTATCTTCTGGCGTAAGGTCTGGTTCATTGTCAATTAAATTTTTAACAATACCCAATACACCTTTATCCGGTAATGCTCCTGAAACAAAACCAGGAAGCTTATCTAATATAAACTTCCCAACTTTAGTTTCTTTAAATTTTTTCTTTGACATTATTTTTTCCCGTATAAGTCAGCATATACTTTTGGCTTTTGCTTTTTAAGCTTTTGCTTAGTTTCTAAAAGCGATCTGCTAAACATAGGGTCAACTTTATTTGGTGTGTCCCCAAATGTTTTTAAACCAAAAGAAGGATCTTCACCTATAGCAGTTGCAGCCATTTGGTATTTTTGTTTTTCTGTAAGAATTTTAGTATCTTTTTCGCTGAAAGTTCCTGGTGTATCTTTTTCTTTACTACCAGGTATCATGTTATAAGGCATAATTATTTATTTATATCGTTTTGGAAATAGTTTGTTCATTGCTTCCCTGCGACCTTCACAGCCACACGGAATGTTCAATCCTTTTGAAAAGAAATCTACAGCCGATTTAATACCGGTACGGGTTGTTAATTTGTGAATATCATCACCTAAACCTCTAGACTTCATTTTTTTTCTTTTCTTTTTTTTCTTAAGCGCTTTAAAATCCGCGCCTGTAATTTTATCATAAGGATGCGCTATGCGCGCAATTTTCTTTTGTGCTGGGCTTAATTTTTTCATTAGTATTTACCTCTTACTCCTTTTGGATTTGATTTTGTATCTTTGCCGGGTCCTCCCCACAAATGCTTGCATGACCAATACCTAGCAGTTAGCTTGTCTTTTGCCGTAGAGCATTTATGCCTTGCTCTAAATGATTTACGTGCCGCTGCAGAATAATTATGTCCATAGCCTTTATATCCAAAATGAATAATTTTTTCAGTACCGCCAGAACAAGCTTTAACAACTTTCTTCGCAGTCTTAGATGGCGACTTACGAGGTACATTACATTTCATTTTAGATTTATCTAACTTAGCCATTACTTCTTAGTCTTTTTTAGTTTTCTTTTTATAACTAGAGCTATATTTCTTTTTACTTTAAGGCCTCCACCTTTTTTACTCCCTGCTGGCATAATAATATTTTTATCGTTCTGAATCTTTTATCATATCGTCTATAGCTTTGTTATAGACTTTATCTGTATATGTTTTGTTTTTGTAAAATATGCTCCGCTCTGATGTTGGTAAGTCTTCTTCGCCGAGCATTATTCTATACATTCTGCTAATTAAGCGTTTGCATTTCTGCGAGGTTTGAAATATAGAATATTTAATTGTAGTACGGTTGCGATGGCGCCAAACCTCTATCCAGCCCTCGCGTCTGAGACGCTCCCACCTATCTTTATCCCAAGAATAAGTGTACTCGCCGTCTATGAAATCATTACGTGTAAATCGATTTTTGCAATCCAGATATATTAATAATTCAAGATCAGCGTCTTTTAGATTATAAGTTTTACAGGCCCACTTGCGAATGAGCCTGTAATACTTAAGTAAATTCATGTCTCTTATATCAGAAGCTTCTAACCTCATTCTACAAGAACAATATCGCCAAGCTTTAGCACGTGGTACAACTTATCTTTCCATTGTATGCCATGCCCGTTGTGCTTGTCGTAATATACAACGTCACCTTCTTTCAGCATTGTGACTTGATCCCCGGCAGATATTACTCTACCTTTTAAGTACCTAACGTCGCTGTTTTGCGTTTCCGTTAGTTCAAGTCCGCCGACCGTTTTCGGTGCTTCTTTTATTTTTTCTATAACTACAAAATAATTAATCGCCTGCATTTGTTCTCATATTTGAAATTACACAATCAGCCGAGAATATGGTTGTAGCAACAGATACTGCGTTTTTAAGTGCAGTCTTTGTTACAAGCACTGGATCTATAATACCGGCTTTTACCATATTAATTACTTTACCTGAAGTTACATCAATACCTCTTCCAGCGGTTCCCGTAAAGTCGTCCATTTCAATACCTGCATTCTCAAGTATTGTTTTAAATGGTGCTTTAATAGCGTCCAGCACTATTTCTTCGCCTAGCCCGGAGGGCTTGATTTTTTGCGAAGCATTTAAAAGTGCGATACCGCCACCGGGTACAATACCTTCTTGCAGCGCCGCTTTTACAGCATATATCGCATCTTCAACCCTGTCTTTCTTTTCTTTGAGCTCAACTTTAGAATCGGCCCCGATTTTTACGATTCCGACTGCGCCATTCAACATCGCTGCTCTTTCTTGCAGTCGTTTCTTAAAATACGGGTTAGACTCTTCTGCAATCTTCTTATCAATAGATTCGATTCTTTCATTGAACTCAACTCCTAAATCAATTGTTTGAAGCACCGTAGTGTTTTCATCTGTAATAGACTTTACAGCTTCGCCTAGCACTGAAGGATCGATCAGATCTAAATCATCACCTAGCTCTTCGTTTATAACCTTAGCGCCTGTTAAAAACGCTAGATCTTCAATCGTATCCTGCTTAGTCGGACCAAATCCCGGAGGGTCGATTATATTTACCTTAATATTGCCCTTTACCTTATTAGCTAGCAAAGCCGCCGTTGGTTGCTGCTCAACATTTGCTACAATCAACAAACTACGTTTTTGCTTTATAACGTGTTCTAAGACGTTTTGGATTTTTCTAATGTTTGCTATAGGTGAGGATACAATAAGCACATATGGGCTATCTAAAACAGCCGTGCCCTTGTCTTTGTCCGTTATAAGATGGGGCGATTTTAACCCGCACTTAAGCTGTGTGCCCTCCACAAATTCTACATACGTTTCGTTTGTATCAGACTCTTCCATTAGCACAACACCGTCTTTGCCGACTTTAGTAAACGCATCAGCTATAAAAGTTCCAAGCGCTGCATCGTTGTTACAACTAATAGTTGCTACATTGTAAAGCATATCGCCTTCAACCGGTACGCTTATCTTATCTAAGTAATTATTTACCTTAGATAACCCTTTAAACATGCCTGATTTGATCTCACGGGAATTATTACCCGCTTCTTTAGCATTTGCTTTATTTAATAGCGAGTGAGCAAGGACGGTTGCCGTAGTGGTACCGTCACCTGCTTCTCTCACTGTATTCTTAGCTGCTTCTTTTATAAGTGTCGCGCCTATGTTTTCAACCGGGTCATATAAGACTACGCTTTCCGCAACGGTTACACCATCTTTTGTAATCACCGGTTTTCCCATAGCGTCTTCATAGATAACACATTTACCTGAAGCGCCTAATGTTGATTTTACTGCGTCGGTTAGCTTTTGCACGCCGACCATTACTTTATCTCTGGCAGATTCGCCAAATGCCAAATCTTTTACAATCTGGCTTGGTTGATTATATTCCATTTAATTAAATTGTAATTGATTATTATTTGTCGAATGTTTTTACAACAACAGGGCCATTCGCAAAAGCCAATCGCTTTTTGTAATGCTCAATAGATGCATCAATCGCAGCTTCTGCTCCCTGTTCTGTTTCTCGGCGCGTGGTGTCAACCCATTTGCCTTCTTTGTTGTATTCAGCTTGGTAATACCCATTCGGTAGCTGAACTATGCGCCAGTTAGACTTATCGGAGATATGCTCCCAAAGTTTTCTGGTTTCTTCGGATACGCTACCATCTGTGGTAGTTGTACTCTGGTAATAGTAGTATGTCATTTGGTTTTGGTTTTTATGTTAGTTATTAATTGGTTGCCCTGCCCGGGCCAGGTATATTATGAAAAGTCTATTAATCTATATAGTACTTTTAATGTTAACGTTCCGTTGCCTTGGGTAATCCCACCACCCCCGTCAAATTTTATAGCTAATTCAGCGCCTAAAGAAGAAGGGGTATTGTAAAACCCCTCGGTCGCTGCTTGGACCCCTTGATTAAAATAAACGGATGTAGAATGATTAATAAAATCCCGCAAAAATGATATTTTAGGATGTAAACTTGATCCGCTTTGTTTAAGCCCTAATAAAAATTGGTTACCAGGAGCTAAGTTAAAAGGAGTTGCCCCAGCTTCTAAATAAGCTATTACATCTACTATAGAAATTGCAGAAGTAGATGTAAGTTCTGGAATTGCAAAAACTGTTGTAGTGTTTCCGCCATTTAACACGGATAATTCATCATAGCCAAGTATAATAGTTGTTTCTTTTAAAAACGTGCTATCACCACCTGTAGCACCTATATAACTTTTAACAGCGTCTAATGTGAAATTAGCAGTTTCATATATTTCAGCTCCCGCGCCCCTGATACATAGTTAGATCCAACTAATAAATCCTTGTCAGTTAAGCCAGTGTCTTTTATATATGTACTAATTCTTGCCATTATCCTTCTCGTTTGGTTCCACGCCCGTGATTGCCTCTGTTTTTCTTCACAGACACGAAACGCTTGGTATTATGGTCATAGTCTTTACCATCAATCTTTTTCCCTGCTTTCAATGCAGCTCTTCTGAGTCGTTGATTCTCTGCGCGCATCTTCTTTCTTCTGTCTGAATTTGCATACGCAAGATCTCGCTTCTTCTTAGCAGCGGCAGCTCTTCTTGATAGTTTCTGTTTTGCCATATATGTTATATTACAAATAGTTATATTTTCTTACAATACGACACTAGCCTGTTATTAAATATACTTAGTAAGCTAATGTCGCACAGAGGTGCTTTTTACACTTGTTAGATAAATAGGGGTAATGGGTTATATACACATTTTAAACGATACGGCCGCTAAACTAAAGCTAATTCTTTTTACCCAGCCCCACCTCTGTTTTCTGGTTACGGTCCGTGTTTCCCGGGTTACGGTTACGGTCCGCAATACTGCTAACTATCTGGATTCCGTGCAGGATTCTGGCTTTTCCATATAGCCCCCCCCCAGGGGGTGTATAGCATTTTTACAAGCCTAACACGAACCTCACTCGATAATATATATGAATTTAAAAATTAAGAATTATGTTTGTAACAATCAAATCAAAAGACGGATACAATGTAGACGTAACAGGTATCTACCTCGCAGCTCTTCAAGGAAAGATTACGCCAAGCGAATACAAATCGCAACTGGACACAATAACAAATACAAATAAAAATATATAAACTATGTTAGTACGAATAGATAAAAAGAACTGGCTGGGTAACTACAGCAGCCGCGTGCAGCTCTTCCAGAGTCAGTCACACCTGGACAACTACCTCCGCTTCATGAGCAAACACGAGCTTGAGAGCAAGATCATCGGCCACGAAGTATTACAAGCCTAATACGAAGTATAGTAGATAATATAAATGTAAAACAATTAAAATTAAATATCATGTCAAATAAAAAACAAAACACACTAATCTCTAAAAGATTCATCATCCGCAAGTCCCTAATCGGTAAGGGAGTAATCGTAAGCTTCACAGACTACGATGGCAAAGTACACAAGTACAATCACGACAAAGTGTACGAGTATCACAAAGAGCGCTTCGACAACATGGCGTGCTTCAAGAAGTACAAGTACTACAGCCAAACGTTCGCCCTGCCAAAGTTCGTGCGTGAAATGGATAAAGCAGACGTAATCTAATGCGCCGCTTCAACCACAAGCAGATAGTCGTCGGTGCAGTCATCAGCGGCTATCTGGCCCTAGCGGGTTCAGGGATCATCTTTGCAATGATCAAGCTAATTACGGATCCGGGGTTCCGGGTATAATGCAAAGCCGAAGGCGCAACGCGCCGGGGGCGTGTATAGCAACGCGTATAGCATCACCGCACCGCCGTGTTCTCTTTGTAATTACTTTTACAAACTAAACACGAAGTATAGTCGATAATATATATGAATTTAAAAGTAAAAATAATGAGACAAGTAAAAGTAACATTTAAAACTAATTTAAGTACAAGTGAAGTAAGCAACATACTAGACAAGTTATGTATGAGAGATTTAGACGATCTAGGTAATGAAACGTGTGATTGGAAAATTACAAACTAAACACGAAGAATAGAAGATAATATAATTGAAATTAATAATAAATAAATATAAATATGAAAACAAAAGTAAATACACTAGTAAGTAAAAGATTTATCATTAGAAAGACACTAATAGGTAAAGGAGTAATAGTCGAGTTCAAAGACTACGACGGTAAGATACATAAATACTCACATGATAAAGTATATGAGTTATGTAAAGAAAGGTTTGACAACATGAAGTGTTTTCAAAAATACAAATACTACTCTCAAACTTTTGCTCTACCTAAGTTTGTAAGAGAGTTAGGTGATGAGGTTCTAGTAAAATAGAACTTCACACCTTACTAAAGTAATGCACTCTTCCCAAGAGTGTATAGCATATGTATAGCAAAGTGTGGTAAGGTATGCAAAAGATTAGATCGGTGAGCAAGAGGTTAGTAGCGGAAAGTGCGACACTAGCCTGTTATATTCCTTATATTAACACCCTAACGTCACACTTTTCATCACTTTTCACGCTTCGAGGTGTGGTGTTACCCCTACTAACTATTTTTTCCAACAA
>FUIF01021000.1_pt1 | contig 10038 bp, 8 predicted proteins | sample 1003461 | NCBI WGS metagenome assembly FUIF01 (sample SAMEA80401918, study PRJEB19352) | marine metagenome
ATCGCTACCTTCGATACCACGCATGGCAGTCATCATGCTACCTTCGTTTCGCATACCCAAGATAGAGAAGTTGCTGTTCCTAGATCATTCATGTCCATTCTGCCTATATATCTATTGAATGTAGTGCTTGACTGTTGATTTATTGTCAATTCTGTCTCGCCATATCCGTTTCCATCCGGGTCTAACGTGCCTCCCACGGGCAGATCCGGTGTGAAATCTGAACCGGGTGGGTTGCTAGGTGGACTTGGTTGACCTCCCGGTGGATAGGGGCTGTTATGCTCAGAACCCATGCCACTACTTATGCCTGTGTTGCCGATTGCGTGTCCTGTGCCATCAGACCCGTATACGTGCGATAAGAAACCACCTAAGCGTATAGATTCGTCCCTCTCTAACTTCAAAGTGACCTCATCTGTTTTGCCAGCCGTGACATTCCAATTTACTTCTTTTACCACTAAACTTGTTGCTGTGTTCAAGCCTAAACCGGGATCTGTGACAGATACTATTGAGGCCGGATGGTATTTCATATCTTTACATATCTGCACACGGGGAGCATACCAAACTGCCCTATCATCTGCAAAGCCACCTTGGAAATCATGCGCTCTCTTACCGAGCGGGAAGATACTGTTGGCGTTCACCGAACCACTACCGTTGTCAACGCTGCTGTCTAAGATATAGTTAGATGCAGTATGGTCTGTTTGTGACGGGTTGCCACACCTATGTCTCAGAAGCGCACGGCAGTATTCTGCGTTGAAAGATACTATTATTTTACCACCAGCAGAACTGTCATAACTTGAAGGAACAGATATTTCATAGAAACCACTGTGTTTAACGTTTATAGTTGTGCTACCGTTTGCTGTTCCCGATATTCTTCTGTTTCCTGTAAAGTCATAATCAGCAAGTGTTATAGTAAATTCTGCCTCATCAATGCTTGTTCCATCTTGATTTTTCAGATCAATCCATATACGCATAGAATTACCGTTAGAATTTACCAAAGGCATATTTTGGGTCACATGAACCACTTGTAAGGCATATGATATAGAATTAGACCCATACCATGTGTAGTTGTCGTTGTAGGCTATAGTCGTTGGGTTGTTGTCAACCTTAGAAATACCGTATCTTGCATATATGTCTGTCGTGGTCTTTAGATTACCGTCAAGAGCGTTGACCATGCCGGGGAAGAGAACGCCACCCGTTCCCAATCTTGTCCAATTTGTGACGAATTTGTTGGCATTTGTCACTGTTTGTAATTTAGACTGCAATGCTACGTATGGATCTGAAATATATCCGTATCTACCTTGATCTATCATTTTGTTGTTTATTGATTCCTCTAATATAGGGTTTATAGTAAGTTGCATAGGAGCATTTTGGTTTTTATTGTATTCTTGCTTTGCTATCTGTAGAGCCTCGACACTGTTTCTTATGCTTGGCATCTCTACTATTCTCCACCTAGTAGTATCGGACAAGGCAGGTTTGGGATGATCTATGAAGGACGCACCATTATTGTAATATACCCTTACATGAGAGATTTGAGAGGTCATTTGCGACGTAAAATTGGCTACTTTTATGTTTTGCCTTGTAAATGACAAGTGCGAGTTAAATTTTGGTCTAAATTCAATTCTGCCATCACGTCCTACTAAGTAAGAAAATGTTGTTTTTAGGCTGTTCAAGTCTCCAAACCCACTCTTCTGTCTCATCGCGCTGAGTATGGAGGCTAACGTCTTACCTTTTGTCTCTAAAATAGAGCCATAACTGTCATTTGACGTGGTATCGCTATATGTCGTCATTATGCTAGTGTTAGGCACGTTGTTTATGTCATATATAGCGGTCAAACGGGTAGGTGGTAGCCAACTGTCTGTGATGGCCGCATTCCATAGAGTCCTTACTTTGTCGCTTTCGTAGAATGTGCCACTGTTTTGACTCTTTATGCGACCATTCATGTGCATAAGTAATCTTAACATAAAGACAGCACCGAAAGAGGAATGAACTTCTACGGATTTAGCGTCAGATGGGCCTATCAAACCAAAATTAGTCCAACTTGTCTCTAATGCGTTGTATTTTTCTTGTATGGCTTCCGAAAAACCCTCGTTAGAAGTCCTTGCCAAGTTGATTTCCTCGTCCGTTAGAGATGTCATGAACACCTTACCTAACTGTGGAGGTATGGTAAATGTATCATTTGTAGCAAAACTACTGCCCGATACCACTAATTTAGTGTTTGAATTGCTGTCATCTACCTCTCCCACGTTTAGAATATTGTGTCTACTTGTTTCTGTGCCTCCCGCGTTAGTCCTTTCAAGTATCATTCCTTCTTTTACACCATCAGCAGGGAAAGTAGCACCGCTTACGGTAATTACTTGTGTAGTAGCGATTCCTCCGTATGATCCTCCCGATGATGGCGACGAAGATACGGTATAAACACCCGAAGACGGCAATTGTGTATCTGTTTTGTTTTCGTAGGAAAAGTAAAAATCCTGCATATTAGGCTCATTATTATCCCTGTTGACGATAGCACGAACAAAACCCATACCCTTGATTATCAAAGATAGTGGGGTCGTCTATAGGCAGACCTGTATATGAATTTTCCAAGAATACACCATCGCTGTCTATGTCTGTCACTAATGTAGCCTTGCCTTGAAGGTGCTTGGCATTGGGGTGTGTCAAAGCCCTAGTATCTGTTGTTAGATATGACGGTGTGGCTTCATACCAATAATTGTCTATTAGCATCGGAAATCCTTCGTTTGTGGCTACGTAGTCGCCTAGATTAGTTCTAAGTCCTGCTATTTGACCTATTTTACCATCATTTATGTGAGTGTTTAAGTTGAAGAAGGGAGATGTGTCTATGACTACAAAAGCACCTGCTTTGTCTTCCCAATCTTGATATTGCGTTAGATCCAAATCGCTACCTGTGGTTGGATAAACTACAGCCGAACTGAGAACTTGGTATGTGCTTGCTGTATGTGTTGTCGCCGTGGTCAACACAGTGCTTGTTTTGCCCGTAATCGTGTGTATTCCATCGTGCGCTGTAGATCCGGTCAGATGAACAAAATCAACACCACTTGGAAACTTGTTTGTCATGTCGCTGCTACTTATTGTTATGGTTAATTTACCACTTGATTCACCCAAAGTTGCACTTGCTGGATTAGTGTAATCGGCGGGCTTGGAGAAAGCACCGCCTGTTATCGGATCTGATGTAGAATCTATGTTCCAAACACTAATGTCATCACCGTTCTTTAGGCTGGCGAATTTGTCCAAGTTGCCATCTGCGTTTCTTTGCTCGGCATAGAATAGATCGAAATTGTAATTGTCACTTATTGGATATTGTAGCCCAAAATCTTGTTTTCTGTCTAAAGCATCTGCGTTTGCCCTGCTATTGTTTCTCATATCCGACCATAGCAGCCAAATGTGTTTGTAATCGTTGCTTATGCTTCTGACTTTTATTTTGTCGCTGTTGCTAACAGAAACATAGTCAAACATATATTTAACACCTACAAGATAATATTCTGATGAACCGTTGTCCTTTTTACCTTGGTAGATTAAATTTACCTTAAGAAGTTTCCGTTCCTGTATATTTCAGCAATGCCGTATTGTGGCAAACCTGCATAAGAAGCCGGAGGAACCCTAAATGACGTAGATGAGGGCGTGTAAGTTATTCCGTTGTAGACACCTTGTTGTGTTATGGTGTTTGCGGGATCAAATTGTATTCTACCGAAGTGATATTGGAACCACAAAGATTGAGGTAAGTCACGCATCCAACGAGCGTGCAAAACCCTTTCTGGGAACTCGGTCACGTTTGTTATGATACCCGTGTCTTTCGACCACTCTACTCTATCGTTGCCTGTTTTCAAAGCGTCTGTATTTGCTGCGCTGCTTTGACAAAACACACCATAATCGCTTGTAGCGTCTTTTGCTGTGTATGTCTTAACCCAATATAATATGTTAAAATTATCATGTGTGTTGTTAAAGTAAGACCTTGTTTGTTTTATCTGCTTGACCTTGTGCCTACCCTTGTAGATTGCTCCTGTGTAGTTAGCGTTGCCTATTGTTCTACTATTAACGTAAAATTCATCATTGATACTCAAGCCGGGATCAGCGTCAAATATAATATTGACTTCATGTGGTTGATCGTTGACATCGGGAAGATAACTTGGGTCGGGGTTAGCACCTTCTATAGATCGCCAAAGTATGTCATTTTGATTACCGTAAACATTAGGGTCAAAGAACGGACCCCAAGCCTTACCCATGTAGATAATCTTTGCAGTTTCTCCTGTGACAGCCAACGTGCCACCAGCGACAGTTATGACGTTGCCCGATACAGAAGAAGAGGCATATGTTCCATTGTGGTTGGCTGAGTTTGTTATGGTGATGTTTACGGGGTGAGTCAAACCGTGGTCGCTACGAGATAGGTGTATCTGTGTGTTTCCGCTTGTGTCCTCGTTAAAACCCAATATACCTAGCCCCTCATGAAAATCCTCTATATTGTTGGGGCCAAGTGTGTCTTCGTTGTTATACATCTGTATGGGGTGTCCCGATCCCAACTGCGTCCTTTGCGTGGATGTCTCAAGATACCCACTGTCTTTGTCAAAGCCTAAGTCCGGGCCTAGCAGTTTCAATTCTCTTGATCCTAAATTCATTGTGTTCTTAAAATCCTTGCGCCTCATAAAGCCAATAATCAGTTTCGGCCTCATTGTCATTCAATGATTCTTGACCCACTTCCCACAAAGGCACTGTGCGATCCATGATACTAAGGGCATCGCTGGCTTGGAATGTAAGTATTCTATCTCTCCTTTTTTCTTTTATGCTAAAATTATCTACTATGCCTCTCCATAATGGCCTGTCTATTCTAGGAGAATCTTCACCAAAGATCAATAACTGCCAATCAAGAGCGGAAGTAGCCACAAAAAGATCCTTTATGTTGTGTTGGTAGTTGGCAGCATTGCTACCTCTTAGATTGTCTGAGTGTAAAGCCGGTATGTCCGATACATCTATAGAACAAGAAGATATACCATTGACTGCCCTACTCATATTCAATTTTGTGATAGGAGCATCATCGTTGTCTCCTGTCACATTGTCTGTTAGGTATCTAACTAAACCCACTCTATCAAACATAGTGTAAGATACATATCCTTCGGTAGATCCTGTCTCACCATTGACTATGCTTATTTGATAGCCATAGAGATTAGCGGCTGTAGGTGAGCCTACCATAGAGGCGTTTTGCTTTATTCTAGTGCCGTTTACATATATGTCATATTGATTGTTGGTGTAATCCATAACAAAGTCTATGTCAATCCAAGCATCGTCATTTGTGTAAGACTGTTCAGTTCCCGAACTATCATACAATTCTCCGGCTGTGTCATAGGTCACATTCATACCTCCTGTTGTGTAGTTGAGAGGTATAACCTCGTTTATGGCTGCATTACTAGTTCCAAGACCAAAGCCTGTGTCGGTCAAGTCAGTCGTTGGTTCGGGGAAACCTATCTCAAACCTCAAACCTATCTTAGTCCAATCACCGACTTGTTTATGTCCTCTTACAGCCATTCTAGCCGTAAACACATCGCCATCAAGCCTTGTGTTAAGTGGACCGTCATATATCAACACCGGCACTAAAGGGTTGTTGGTTTTGTTGTAGCGGGCAGACTGAACAACCAAGAAGGGTTTTTTAGCGGGAGAAGTGACCTCGGCAAACAATCTATGTGGTGTGTTTGATGTGTCTGTAGAGTCTTCTTTGAGTGCCTCTCCCATCCACACGCCCGTCAAGTGACCTCTTTGCACGAAGTTTCCGCTTGTATCTTTTACACCAGCATCGTCGGTAGTGTCGTAAGAGGCGGTATCGTAGCCCTGCATGGTCGCTCTACCAAATGTAGCATCGTTGGTCCCTGTAGGAACAAGATAAGAACCAAGAGTATCGTAGCCGTTGATAAATCTGTGAAAACCAACGCTACCGGAGCCACCGAACTTGTATCTGTTGGCTACGTGTCCATCGGGATATTGTAGTTGCGCCCTACCTTCCCAATCATCGTTGCTTTGCCTTGTATCGTCGTGTGATATGAACTCAAACAAACCATCGTTCTTCAATAGTTTTTGGGCATCGGGCGCATACTCATTGCCCCCTGTATGGTCCCTGTCGGGTTGCGCCCATCGGTATCGGGGGTTGAGCGTGGCCTCTCCGTTCATGGGGTTGCCGTGATGGGAATTTGTATGATCCCTGTCTGTGCCGGGACTGTTCTTGTCATCGGGAATGGCTCTCGCCCCGTTGAAATCATCGTAGTAGCCAGCCAGCCACACTTGATACTTCTTGTTGACAGTCCTTACCATTCACTCACCTAAATCGCAACGGAGTTATTACCAAATACGAGTCTTCCTCTACCCTCTATCTCTTCGACAATGACCATCAACCATTTCCGGTATTGTCAATCCGTTAAACACATTTGTCATGACTACCTCAGTGTTTGTTATCAATGTCTCTACCCCTTGCTGTTGCACCTGCCTTATCAAGTCACCTGTCATATTGGATCTTGACCCAAAGAAAAGTTCCTCCCTCGCATTTGCAAATTCACCTATGGTGTCCTTTACTTGCGTCACATCATCTACAAAACCATTGGCATCCATACCAGCATTCGCAAAGGTGTTTCCGGTGGCCTCTACTATCGTGTTGAAATCGTCCATAGTCGTTATACCATGTCTCTCTATAAACTCAAATACTTCGGGGAACTCCTTAGCAAAAGATTTTAACTCACCTTCAGTTTGAGCAAAACCAAGACCTACAGTTGCTAAACCATCTTTCATTCTTCTGAAATGTTGTTGGTAAGTTATGTCTAAGGGGTTTAGTTTTTTGGGTCGCCATACTTGTCAAGTAATTCTTCTTCTTTCTCCAAAGCATCAAAGAAGTTTGACAATGCGCCTTGATCAACACCTTCCATAGCGTCCTGTGCCGAAAGTATGTCGTTTGTTCTAACTAAATTAGCCAAACGCTGTTCTTCTGCGGAAAGAACTTCTGATAGCATACCACTATTTGACTTTCTCAACGATTCTACCTTTTGTTTTTGCAGTTGCAATGATTCGGTTAGGTTCAATGTTCCGTTGTTGACCTCGCCTATCATGTCAGCGACTTCGCCCATATCAGCGATAGCATTTGTCGTAGTTTCGGCTTGTTCTTCTGCATCCTTACCAAATATATTGAAATCCTTAAAAGCCTTAGTGATCAACGTAGCGGCTGCGCCTAATGCTAAAAGCGGTGCAATTGTAGTCATCAAAGCGGCTGCCTTGACCCTAAGACCTGTCATAGCATGGCCCAATTGTGTAGTTGCTACTGTTTGCGCTCCTAATGATGCTGTGTGTGCTTGACCGGCTTTCACTAAATTTCCATATATATTTCCCATATCAAACATCTTGAAGATTTGGACCGACATAGCAGCAGTATTCAGTGCCAAACCCGCTTTTACCACAGATTGATTTTTACTAAAAAGCATCATTGCTGAACCTGCTCCCATCAAACCACCTGTTAAAGCGTTTAGTGACTGTGCTTGCTGTCTAGCCTGTCGCATGGATTCATCTTCTAATTTACCCTTCATTCTAGTGTGTTGAAGGTTGTTTAAGTGAGTGAATTGTTCTTCTAATTCAGCGTTTACTTCCATAAGTTGTATATGCAACTGTTCATATGCTTCGGCACTTAAGTTTACAGCATTCATATCCTTTACTATTCCACTTCTTTTCTTTTCTAAATCTACGATGGCCTTTTTCGGTTGCTTCTTTCACCGAATTGATTTATCATGTTCAATCCTTCTTGGGACATTTTTTTGCATTTCCAAGACTTGATTTTATAGCACCTATTTCTGCTACTTGTTGTTGATTCAGATTACTACCTATACCCATCAATCTATTTCTTTGTTCCAATGGACTGTTCAATGCACGTAAGATGGCTTGGTGGGTTTGCATAGAAATACTAAGGCTTTTTATTCCTATAACTGTTGATATTAGTGGTCCTACTAGACTTGTTGTGGCCTTTGCAAAGGAGAACATTGATAAAGCGGCCCCACCTAAAAGTGGTATTTCGGTAAATCCTAAGAAAGCCTCTATCATCATCGCTTGCTTCTGCGTAGTTTCGGTCATTTTAGGTATGAGTTTGTCACCTAACGCAGCAGAAAGGTTTCTTACCTTAGCCTCGGCTTGCTCAAGTTGGAAAAGTTCTGAATCTCTTCTTCTCTCAATCTCTTCCATTGCGGGGAACATAGCCAACGTAGCCTCTAGTTCCAATGCCTTGACACGATCAAGGTTGTTCATAATTTTGAGGAAACGTGTGTAATGCCTGTTTCCGGCTATTATCTGCGCTACTTCTTGTTTCCTAGCACCATCCATTTCTTGAAATTGTGGTTCTAACTCCTTCAAGATGTCAGAAAGACCACGCATATCGCCATTTACGTCAGTCACAGCAATACCCAAGTTTTTGAGTTCAGTAGCAGCACCACCTATGTCAGAACCAAGACGCGCATACATCATACGCAAGGCACGTCCACCCTTACCTTGTTCTTCACCTGTCTCAATCATGACGGCTGACATGGCAGCCATAGTTCTTATTTCCTCGTTAGCGAGGTGAGCCTGTGAAGCGAATTGGTTCATGACGAAGGTTATCTGCTCCATCGTAGCAGCCGAGCGGTTCTCAATCGTGTTCAGTTCGTCAAGAACACGCATAGCATTCTGTCTGATTTGTGTAGCCCTTTCTTGTTCTGAGGCATTTTCGGCAATACCATCAGTCATGAACTGCGTCTGTTGCTGAAGGTTGATCATACGCTGCATGGCAGCCTCAGTTTCCATACCGCTAATTAGACCAAACTCCATACCTATTTGAGTTCCCGTAGCCAAGGAACCGGGTCCGAGAACACCACTTATCTGCGCCATCTTAGCGGCTGCTTGCATCGCTTGATCGCCAGCAAAGGCAAAGTTTTCACCTATACCTTCTATATCGTCCCTTACTTGACTAATGTCTTCAGATGTATCTAAGAACTTCTCTAATTGTATTTCTGCTTCGGCAAGTTCCCTTGCTACAGGAACAACAGCATCAGTCACAGTGTTGAATAACTCTCCCAATTCCATTGCTGATTCTTGTATGCCTGTCAAAGCATCCAAATAAAGCGACTCAAAGACAGTGGCGGCTGACTTCGCATCATCAATCATCTTTGCCGCTTGGAATGTTCCAACGATGTCGAAGAAAACCCTCGATGCACCGGCACGAAGAACAAGGAGACAAATGGCTGCCGTAAACAGTGCGACAGGGGAAAGATACCCTAATAGTAAACTACTTCCCAACGCCTCTATCATTCAGAACCCTCACTTCGCTTACCCTCAACCGGCACACCGCTTTCGCTCAATATGTCGAGTAGATCCATATTGTTTGATAAGAGTTTGCGTTCTGCACGCCTTTGATCCCTTCGGGCTACCGCACCCTTGGCATCTCTCTTCTTAGCATCAGTAGTAGCCTCGCTGATCTTGTCGTTTATCTCGGCGGCTATCACCAAGTCCATGTCCATTAGGTGACGGCCACCCTGCACGGAATACTTGAGCCAAAGTTCAGAAGGAAGTGTCCCTTTAAAGGCCATGCAAAGGCTCGGTGCGACCATTAGGAATTCTGAAAAGGGACTGCACCATCCTCATCGTCACCACGGACGAATTGAAGTATCTTGTTAAGTTCCTCAAACGTCAGCATATTGACATCGACATCTTCATCAATAATACAGGCTGGAACCCATGTCTCCATCTGTGCTTCTATGCCACCGCCCATATCATCTACCATCAAAGCAAACTCTTCGTTTTGTTCCTCAGTCCACTTTGTAGGATCGCCAGCGTGTCGCATCTTGCGAAACGCCTTACCTTGAATATTGGTTATTTTTAACTTCTCCATACCGGAGGCTTGTCTAACCCAAATCTTTCGTCCGTCGTCTAACTCTATTTCTTTCTTCATTACCGGCATGGTATCACTACTCTATGGCCCACAGGCCCGCTCAAGTTATTTTACCCATTAGGGTATTAATAAAGATTATTCTTCTTTTG
>FUIF01012847.1_pt1 | contig 10036 bp, 14 predicted proteins | sample 1003461 | NCBI WGS metagenome assembly FUIF01 (sample SAMEA80401918, study PRJEB19352) | marine metagenome
ATCACCTTGCAGGGTGGATATATTCCCGCCTTGTGTGTTGACCGTACTTGTCAATCCAGAAAGCGCACGTAGCTGTCGCAAGCTGAAGGTTGCCGTCTGAATCAAAAACCTGAGCCTCGAGGGATGTTACATCTCCCTGTAGGATAGATATGTCTCCACCCTGCGAACTAACGGAATTGGTAAGTGTGCTGACTGATGATGCGGTTGCCAGTCTGGCATTGCCGTTTGCATCGAAAACCTGACCTTCTAAATCAGTTACATCTGACTGAATAGTCTTGATTAGGCTTGGGTTAGTTCCGTCATAAATGGCCTCAACATCACTAGTAAGTGAGTTAAGAGCTGATGTCGTTGCAACTTGAGAATTGCCGTTGCTATCGAAAACAACACCCTTCAGCGATGTGACGTCAGTCGATAGAGTGCTGACAGTTCCGTTTAGACTCGTGACGGTCGTATTTGTTGCACTAAGAGCTGTAGCTGTAGCAAGTCTTGACGTGTTGTCTGAGTTGAATACCTCTGCATCGAGCGTAGCAATAGCTGACTCATTGTCTGCGATTCGAGGATCTTCAATGGAGGTCCACTCTTTATCGCCATCACCGTCACTGTCGAAGTAGATGTGCAGGGTGTTGTTGTCAGATGTGTCGTACCAGCGAGAGTTGTCTGCAATGGTTCCTGTCGGCGCAGTGCTTTGAATATAGACATCCGCCGTACTTGCCGACAGATCGGAGATCGATGTTTGCAGGTTGCTCGTAGCAGTGTTTAACGAAGAAATCGATGTGTTGATGCTCGTAATCGATGAGTTGATCGTGCTGACACTGGTATCCAATCCACCAATTCTAGTAATCAGGTCGTTGCCGGAGTAAGAGCTAAGGTAGCCAGTAAACGTCTCGAGGTTACTAGTCAGAGAATCAATATCTGATATCTGAGTGGCGAGGCTTGTTGCCAGCTCGCTGGTTGTAATCTGGTCTTCGAGTAAATCTAGGATTACATCAATATCAGGTTGAGTTGTGCCGTTGACCCCAGTCGATGAATTGAACGGGCCTATGTCGTCGTTTACGTTGACCGCTCTAATCCAATAATAATAATTGGCGTTAGTCCCTACGGCGTCGGCATATACCCCTGTAAATCCAGATATACGAGCCAGAAGGGTAGCGTCACTAATACTATCGCTAGTATGTCGATGTATTTCGACAAAAGCGTGTCCCACATAGGTCTTTAGATCCCACGTCAAAATGATGTTTTGGAATGCACCGCTGGCAGACAAGCCGGTAGGTGCTGGAGGAAGCTGTATATTAGCATCTTCCGATGGCACTTCGAAATCAGAAGGATTACCGCCGGCTATTGATGGCTTTACGTTTGGGGCTAGTTTTAATACGTTAGTATCAAGCAAGTCCTGAAAGGTAACAGCTCTTTGAAACGGACTGCTCGATGACCCAGTAGGACATCAAGACCTTCTTTTACCGTTTCTCCAAACAGCCTTTCTTGTTGGCCCCACTTTACGGGGACCGCCATTATGGACTTGCGCTTTGCCATTAAAGCTCTCCGGCAGACTCGTAAACACAAACCTCATTTATTGAGGTAGATCCAGTTAACTCAACTTCAAATTCTTTAGCCTTGTATCCAGCGGGTAGCCTGAACAATTCATCGCTAGTTACCGTTTGGGTATGCTGTAACGTGCCATCTGCATACAGCTTGAATGTAATACCAGAGCCATAGCTGTCGGCTTGCACCTTGGCTACCGCTGGATTGATTGGGCGGCTGTTGTAAAACTTCTTACTCTTCCATGTGTAGCTAAGAGCCGAACCGCTGGCGAACTTCTTGGCGCCACCAGATACGACTATGTATAGCTCGTCTTCTTCTAGCTCGTTGTAACCTGCTGTTGCATGAAAGCTAAGGTCAGTGAGGGAGTTTTTATTTCCTCGCGGATCAAAAATAAATCCCTTCTCTACAGAGCCTGTGTCGTAGAAGCCAATGTAATGTCCTTCCCAATAGAAGCCCTTGATCGAGGAGGGGACAAACTCCTGCCACTGGTCTCTTGTCAATAGATCTTCAGTGATAAGACGCAAGCCGCTCTCTGTAGCCATAACAAGGCCGTCAGGACTGGCGTACATTACTGATGTTCCCATATCGACGATTGAGTCTTTAGACACGCACGACAGTAGAGTCGATTTCGGTAAGTGCCATAGCCGCCGGATCGAGACCGGATGCCATGTAAGGCTTTTCCTTGGTCAGGATTAGCAGGCCGGTTTGTAGCGGCGCCAAACCTACGATGTCTGACTTAACACCAAGCTTGTACTCATCAGGCCATGCATGAGGCAAGAAAGCCTCACTGAAGCACACTGTTCTACCAGCAAACCCAGCGAATACTCCGTTCGGCATGCCAACCAAACCCTGTAACGGGCCGTCGGGGTGACCCGCGGAGTCGTCGTCTGGCGGTGGATCGAAGTTTTGCGACGTGATCGCCTCACCTAACTGCGCCTCAGTCTTAGTATCAGTATAGGAAGTTGCAGAAAAATTCACGTCCGCAACAAAACGGAAAGTACCGCTAGTGTCCGTTCTGTAGATACGCTTTTTTGTGATGTTGTAGTTTCCGCTGACGTTCGTTGGGAAAGTCAGCACTACGCTCTGGTCGCTGTAAACATCCACCAGATCATCGAACTCAGCCTCACATGGCTGTCCTTCTTCGCCATACGCTGAAACGTGCGTAAAAACGTATGACCTAGTCTGAGGCAGTTCTTCATCTACTTTGGTGGACGTAGTCGGATCAACAGCGACGGTCGCGAACGTAGCTGGCTTGGGTATGCCCAATCGATAGTAGGTGCCATTACCCACTATCGAGGCTAACGTCATGCGAGGATAACCAGAAGAGCCGCCAATGCCAGAAACATATATCCGTTCATAGGCATCTTCAGATAATGGTGAGCGTACAATATCCAGCTTTTCGTTACTTCCAATCCATATCGAGTCGTTAAACTTAAAGAGCGTATTAGTCCCAGCAGATATAGAGTAAGAGTTAACTGGTGAGATTGTCGTAGTCGCATTGTCTTTCCAAGGCTCCAGTCTTCCAGAATCCAAACGAACATTGGTTGCAATCTGAGCCATATCCTCAGGCAACAACCGTGCAAATATCTTCGGCGCTTTGCCGCTAAATGTAGTTAACCTAAAGCCCGTCATTTACGCCTCCAAATACGGATTCCATAGATCGCCGCGAATACACTCAAAATTAGCCAGCGGTAGTAATCCGGCGTCTGCTCTAAAGCCTTAAATCCTTCCGTAACATAGGGTTGCATTGACGGAATAAACGCCATGATCAAAGGCGTGGAAATCACTATCAAAACAAACTCGTCTTTCCATCCTGAGTTCTTGATCTGCTCCAGCTCCCAAGCGTTATCGAGTTGCTGGCCTTGCTGGATTAGCTCGATCTGCTTGGTATGACGTAGCTTTTCAATCTCAAGTTTCTGAGCCTTCTCGTCATGCTTTCTCTGGCCGCGCTTATCTATGGCCTCAACAACCTTTCCGCCCAAGCTACCTAGTAGTGTTGTCACAATACTCATATCGCTATCCCTGCTTAGGTGTTGAGAGCATGAAGGCGATCAGGTATCCGAAGATACCCATAAGGACAACGAGCAAGCCGCTAGTCTTCAACGTCTCCATCATCTCTTCTTGCCTATACACCTCTTCCTGCCGCTCTCGCGCTATCTGACGCTTGATGTCCATGTATTCGTTGAGGCCTTCCTTCCCGTAAGCCATGCCGATAAGGGAGAGGAGTTCTTTTCTTTGCGCCTCAATTTTTTTCTTGGCGGCAAACGCCTTTACTGCCTCCGCCTCAACGCTCTTACTAAATACCACCCGCTTGAATGGGTTCACGTTGCGGGCTTTTTTCTCCGCATACAGCACATCACTAGCGTGGCCGTACCATGTGCCAATCTGCATCATGGTGTCCTCCGCTGACTTGCCCATTTCCACGCAAGCCTTGATAACTGCAAAGCTTTTTGTTGCGGCGGCGACGGCTGTAACTGGATCAATCATGGGGTCACCGTAATCCTTACAACTATGAGACCACTACCTTCGTCTGTGGTTTCTTGGCTAACACTAGAACCAAGCTTTCCTTGCTCTTGAAGTCTGTTGTAGTACTCGTGCATTGAGTTCCCTTCGCCGGTAATTTCGACAACCCAGCCGTTAACACCAAGGCTCGTAAGCATGGAATTTCTTGCCGCAATGTAAGAGTCGTCATATAGATAAGAACGAGAACCTTCGGCGTTTGGGCCTACAAGCGACTGATACCAAATCAGCTTGTTGTTAGAGATCTCACCACCACTGAGACCTAGAGCAAGATCTCCGTCAGAAACACGCCATACCACGCCGTCAGAAAGCCATCGATCAAACTGTGAGCGAACATGCTGACGTCGAGCATCAGGATCTGACAGCCCATGTAGGTAATAAGGGTAGTTACTCCGATCCATGTAGTAAGACGACGCCCAGAACAACTCATTGAACTCGGCGTCGTTGATGCTAGTTACTGTCTGAAACGTAATCATTTGTTGATGTACTCATGCGCCACATAAGCCAACGCCGCGCTCAACAAAGCCGTAGTTATCGCCTCTGCGGTAGGAAACAGGAAATGAGTGGGATGCACCCATAAATCACTAACAAAAACACCGCCGCCAAAAGTAAGTGAACTTCCCATTCGCCCTTTTACAAAAGACTCTAGTCTAGGCAAAAACACAAATACGCAAAAAATTACGCTGGCAGAGGTGGCTGTTTTTGCGGCTTTAATCCAGTGGGGCACGTCTACTGCGGTAATATCGCCTTGTACCATCATAAGCAGGCAAGAAATAAATGCCGCCAGCCACTTTGCTTCTATACCCTTGAGTTTATAAATCATGATAGCCCCAGCAGAATGGTTTCTCGCATTCGCTCCGCAGTTTCATTTTCGGCAAAAGACCCGTCATCATTCCGAAGAATCGGTGTGATAAACGTCCCATCAAGACCGTCATCTGTTAGATAAGTGCCTTCTAAGTGCGTTTGGTCACTACTAGGTGCGTCGTAAGTAAGCGTCACAGAACTAGGCATCAGGCATTTATCCTCAAGTCAAAAGACCCGTATCCATCGACATTATTTTCGAAGGCGTAAAACAACCCCGTGCTGGGGAAGTCGCTCGAGAACCAACGCCAGTCTCGTCGTCCTGTACTGCCAGAGCCTGACGTGTATGAACTGGCATCGACTCGATCAAGGTTGACGGTGTACCCATCAAAGATAACGTCAATGTCTGTAAAGAAATCTACAGGCGCTACCGTGCCATCACTAGCGTTAGTAAAATACATCCAAAAGCTAGATGTGCCTGATATCGGGGTGTAGCCCGACGCATTCTGACGCCTAAACGCGGCGTAAAGCGCGTGAGACTTACCAGATATCGTGACACCTGTTGCTGTTGTGTCGATAACTCCAGTGCTGTTGTGTGATCGATATCCGTAGTAAGACCCGCTGGATAAGTATCATCACCCTCAGTGATGCCGATAGTGGTTGTACTGAACGCCTGTGCAGACGCGCCGTAAAAATCTGCTAGATCTATAGCCCCAGACGCAATGCTAACCAGACCTCTAACGTCTGTATCATTCAAAGACACGGTAGTGCCTGACGTTTCACCAAGCTCTATGTGGATGTCATTCAGCGATATGGCGCCAGAGGTTTGAAGAGCCATTAGTCAGTCCAGACAGCGCCGCAGATAGCCTGAACCATCGCATCTTCGCCACTAATGTCAGTTGCCGTAGATGTTTCCGTGCCGTCTTCTGCGGTGGTCACGGTGTAGCGATTCAGCCAGTGTGTTTTTTCGGTTGCGATTGGCAACTGATCATCAGTTGAGTCGTCGAAAGTATGCGTGTAGACCACAAAAACTATTGGGTCATCTCCTTCGGGTTGAACCTCAACGCGCTGAACTGTACGTGTATTAGTGATTGCCATTTTCAAGCTCCTCAATTCGCTTGGTTAATTGATCGATAGTTTCTTTCTGAGCTTTCACCGCCTCGATTAGGTACGCCGTGATGCCCATGTAATCCACGCTCTTGTAACCGTCGTCTTGGTCATGTACTAGGTGGGGGGTAACGCGCTCTAACTCCTGTGCAATAACACCCGCACCGGCTTTGCCATCCTTAATAAAGGCAGTTCCACGCATTTGATAAACCGCCTCTGAGCTTGCGGTTTTTATATCTGACTTCAGACGCTCATCTGAATAAGCCGTTACATTGCCAGAGGCAGTGACCGATCCGGTCACATTAGTTCCAGAGCTGTGCCAGCGCTGTCGCTGTACGCCGCCAGTCGTTAGCCCTATCGTGTCGGTGGTAATTTTGTAAAGACCGCAGTTTGTATCTAGCCCAAATGAGATGCTTGGCGCTGAAACGGTTCCGTTAGGTGCGCGGTAAGTTCCGTTACCCATAATCCCATACGTTGAACCATCAACTCTGAAGCCATTGTCTGCGCGGATGTAGCGTGGGGTGTAAATGTTCTTGTTGGTTTCTTGGTTGATGCGGAGCCAAGTCGTGTCCTCGCAACCAATCTCACCCACGCGGGTGGTGCCCATATAAAACTGAAGGTGATCTGATACGTTGTTATCAGCCTTGTACAGCTTTAGCTGATGATCTGCGCCACTGCTACCAACAACCACATCTGCATTAAAGGTCTTTGCGCCCGTAATTGTTTGTGTGCCTGACAGCGTTACAAACGAGGAGGTGCTTGGTATCAGTGCATCCGTCTCTGACTTACTGTAGACATCTAGCGACGTGCGGAAACCTCCCGCTGTATTTCGGCGTACATAGTTGTCAGTCGATGAGTAGAAAATTGTATCTGCGTTGCGCGTTGTCTGGCCGTGCGTAATGTTGATATGGACTGCACGTAAGTAGCCAGAACCGTGTATCTCGACCGACGCATCTTTTACAAGCGCTGAACCGCTCCACGCCACAACATCGCGCCAGTTACTGCCCACGTCAGCAGGTGCGGCAATTGATGTTGAAATGCTGGCATTAGCAGAGCCGTCTACGCTTACCGAGCCGGTCACATGACCTGTAAGGCTGATCGTTCTGGCGGTTGTCCACTTATCAGCGTTAGGGTGGTAAGTGTCGTGAAACACTCTGTCCCACGTACTCATCCACGTTCCGTTTTGTTTAGACCTCAAATACAGGTCGTTACTATGGAAGTCGTGGTACTGCTGAACTCCCCAGCTAGTGCTGTCCCAGCCCGCAGTCATTACAATTCCATCAGTAGCGCCCGATGGATCATCACTTGCAGTCGAAACGTCCCAAAGCCTGATACTTGCTTTGCTTGCTTGCAGTAAGGCTGAACCGTTACCAGTGTATCTTGAGCCGACAGTTACATACTGGTCATCTAAGGCACTGTCGTTAAGGTAGTAGCAATAGTCCACGTCTTATTCGCTGAGCCATCAACGGTCTGTGATGCTGTACCCGTAACCTGACCTGTCAAAGTGACAGTATGCGTCCGACCTGTGGTCCACTTGTCAGCATTGGGGTGATACTCATCATCAAATACTCTCTGCCAAGATCGGAGGGTTCCATTCCAGCCAGTTCGATAAAACATACCGCCATTGGAAGCTCCATCCTGCTCAGGAGTGTAGATTTGCAAAGCGCCTCTGCCCGCCGCATTAAATGAGAGACCTGTGCCGTATGCATAAGCTAGAGAGTTTTGATCGTTCGTCGGTCTATCAGACGCACTCGTATTAACGACATCCAACCACCTAGCATTTGTGACCGAATTGTTTGCAATACTTGCCCATGTGGTTGTGCCAGAAAGATATTGAGTGCGAACAACATCGCCATTAAGTCGGGAATTATTTAAGGTGCCAGCCGTAATGATGTTTGCATTGGCGGTCACATTCTGAAGTACCCTGCCGGACGTAAGTACGGTTGTGCCGTTAACACTAAAGGCATTGCCTTTGACTGTTCCGCTTGTCTCTATTTCGCCGTTATCAGTGTGCAAAGTGATGCGGTTGGTCATGGTCGTAAGCTGTGAGCCTACAGTCGTTTGTACATTGGCACTCGTACCCCAGAATCGAACGGAATCATTGCGGAAAGATACGGCACTGCGCTTGCCACTGAAGTTGTCAAACGTGCTATCGAAGCTTTGCGCCCCGCTAGTAGCAGATTCAGCGCCATAGCCGATAGTCAGGGCACCCGACGACTTATCAGATGAAAGCGTCCATAAGTGATCGTCACCTGTGTAATAACCATCAAGCAATCTACCGCCGCCAGTTCCTGAGCCGCTACTTGCTTTTAGCGTGATGCGGTCAATCGAAGAGTTGCCGGTTGCTGTAATCGCACCCGAGCTGACGGTGCCACTAACAGTTAAATTAGCGGTTGTGCCAGCGCCAACTGTAACCGTGCCGCCATCCGCTTGTAGGTGCAATGTGCTTGCCGCCCCGTTGTTTCTCGAAAGCACTTCGTTGTTATCAAGAAGCAGGTTTTGTCCGCTTGTAGCACCTACTTGAATACCGTGAGTAGTTGATGACAAAGACGCATCGCCAGTGCCGGTAACTCGAACGTAAGGAGTAGTCACTGTCCCCGCAAAAGTCCAGTCACCGCCCGTACTCATATAAGTGCGATTCGTTGATAAGCCTGACGGTCTGAACTGCAATGCGCCACTCAAGTCGTCGTCTTTAGTTGCTATATCCCACTTAGGTGCCCCGCTATTAGCAAAGCGCAAATATTTCCAGTTGTTAGTTGAGCTGTTTACCTCAATTTCGGAAGCATTGACGCTAAAGCCTGTAGAATTGAGTAAACCCCGATGAACGCCACCAGTGGCAAAACCTAGTGAGTCAGCGGCATACCGAAACATTCCGGTGTTGGTGTCGTCGCCAAACGTGTAAGAGGGACCGCTTGCCGCGCCGTTTTGTGCCTTCACGGTCCCAAGTTGTACGTCACCGAATGTGTGCGTTTGTGTGTCGCCTGTCGTGTCTGGGTTAACCGCAGAATAAACCGTGCCAGTCGTAGAGCCGTTAGCCGTGGTCGTTGGCACTGTAATGACACCACCGTTCGTGCTGAGTACCTGCATCTCAACAATGGCATCGCGGTAATTTGCTTTTTGTTTAATTTGTACTTCGTAAACGCCCGTTGCCGTCTTAATAATACGAAGCTCGTGCGACTCCATTGGATAGCCAACAAGCGATGCGTTATTTATGTTGTCTTGCACATTAGACGAACGATAAAACGCCGCCATGAATTCGCCGAAAGTCACGCGGGTAGAGTTGCCGAAGTTTCCGTATTGAGACTTGACGCGTATGTGTAGTGCAAGCGCCTTATACAGTCCGGTGCCGATAGTGACATCGGCAACCTTTTTCCAGTTGGTTGTATCGGTTCCTGCGCCTGTTTGCGTGAAGTTTAGGTAAGTGCCTCCGGTGCTTCTGATCGCCCGCCGCCACGCAAACGTAAGCCACCGCTCCGAATATCTAGCCAGCCGAATCAATGAACGCACGCGTGAGGCCGCTTGTACTGAAAGCGATCTGATCCGCGTCCGACCGGAACATCCCTGTGTTGTGATCACTCGAAAAGCGGAAAGCTGGTGCGTCGGCTGTACCATTTCCCGCACTTATTCTGCGAGCCGTATCAATTACAGTCGTGCCACCCGATTGCAGGTTGTTTATAAAATTCGCAACGCCTTGGAATCGAGCTAAACCATATACTTTTAGGTCGTAATTGCTATCTGCCGCGCCGCCGATAGCAAGGTCGGTAAACGATGATGCGCCGCTCGCTGTAATGGCTCCAGAATTCAACGTGCCAATGACTCGCACGCCGGTAGAGTCTATGTGCAATTCTTCGTCGAGCCATCCCGTGCCAAGTGCTAGGTGGTTACCGCTTGAATTTACATAACCGCGCACACCTCCGATATTGGTGCCATCGGACTCGCGCCATCGGATGCTGGTGCGTATAAAGTGCCGCTGGAATAACTAGTGGACGTGTCTAGTTGCAAGCCAACGCCACCAGCGCCGGACCGGAACTGTCCAGAGCTATTGCTGGTAATAGCACCCGAGGTTATG